>Ga0209430_1002472_pt1 | contig 11823 bp, 14 predicted proteins | sample BarGraIncub1133A_FD_184504 | JGI IMG/M metagenome (GOLD analysis project Ga0209430, IMG submission 184504) | Arctic peat soil microbial communities from Barrow, Alaska - Barrow Graham LP Incubations 11-33A (SPAdes) (version 2) | ecosystem: Environmental > Terrestrial > Soil > Wetlands > Peat... | reverse complement strand
AATTCCTTTTAAAAGATTTATCAACTTGTCCAAATCTCTCAAATATGTGATTTTTTTTATCCTCGGGTATGCCTATGCCTGTATCTCTAACAGAAATAATAATTTCAGCATTTTCATCAACGGCTGCTACATTTACGTATATGAAACCTCCTTCATTAGTAAATTTTAAACAATTTGAAAATAAATTTAAAAATACTCTTTCTATCTTTTCTGTATCAAAGGCGATTACCTTTTCTTCTACATTAGTATCAAAAATGGTTGTTACCTTTCTTATTTCAGCATAAGGAACTATTGACGTCGTAATACCCTCTAGGACACCAACAATATCTCCCTTTTGCATATGAGGGATAATGAACCCTGCGTCATATTTATTTATATCTAATAAATTGTTAATTAGCCTCAATAATCTGTTGCAATTTTGCTTCATTACTGCAAGGTATTCTTTCTTCTTTTTAGTGATTTCGGGATCAAAATTATCATTATATAGGTTTAATAACTGTAAGGATGAAAACAAAACACATAAGGGGGTTTTTAATTCATGAGATATATTAGAAAAAAAATCGGTTGCAAGTTTGCCATATTCAATTGATTGATTTAATAGCTCAAGGTTTTCTACTGCATCTCTTCTGAGCTTCTGCAGCTGAATTATGGGCTTAACGTCTCTAAATATTGTTAATATAGCAGCTTCGTTTTGGTACAAATAATAAGTAGAGGTGTTTCTAACATTAGATTTAACGCCTTTACTGTCTATCATTATTTCTTCAAAAGATATTTCAAGTTCCCTCTTTTTCAATATATCTATATATGCACTATTTATACTATCGGTATCATTTTTATCTTCATACTCAAAAATCAATTTTCCTGCTATCTCTTTTGCAGTAACTCCTAATAGTTTCAAAGCATTTTTATTTGCATACATTATCCCCTTATTACCATTATGAATCAATATTGCATCGGAGAAGTTATCAATTAATAAGTTACTAAGAGAATCATTTTTCAATAATTGGGTTTCAATGTGTTTATGTTCTTCTAATTGTTCCTTCATTTCTAATTCCAATAGCCTTCTTCTGTCCTTTTCGATTTGAGCATATTGTCCTAAAACCAACGCTATAATCAGAAAAAGCGATACTATTATTAAATCATTTTCGAAATAAACATTTACAGCCATCTTAGGTGTATAAATTAAATCTATAGACAATACAATAAAAGAAGATACCGTAGCAATAATTAAGCCTTGCCTTTTGTTTAATCCTAAAGTTGTTGAAATAATTGTGAATATAAACAGATATTTATATTCACTTGTATTTGAGTTAGAGGAAATAATTAATATTGTTAAAATCGCTATAAATAAATAATTTTCTATTGTTTGATAAATAATTCTATGTGGAGACTCCCAAATCTTAAGATATAAATATGCCCAAAGTAAATAAATGATAGCAAATGCTAAAATTACTATAAGAATAAAGATATAGGTCATTTTATTAAAGGACTCAAAGGGATTTGAATTTTTCTCTATAATCGGGGTTATTATTATTAGTGAAATAAAAGCCAAGGTCATTAACTTTATAATTGAAACAAGGTCATATATGCTTTTATCGATATTGTTACTTTTATCATTCATCCGAGTATACCTTTCATATAAATTGCATAATTCGACATGATAAACCATTTAATGATATAACTATACTTATATTTTCGTATAAAAGCAATTAATATTTAAACAAATCAAACCTTCTCCCAGGGCATAACATTATAAGGTACATAATCCTTAGAGTTAACTGCAGAATTCCACACATAAATATGAGCTTTAGTAATTTTACCTTCATGATAAAGCTTTACATATTTTCGACTATATAAGCTTCCCTCCCTTTCGAGTTTGTCTATCTTTTTTAAAGTTTTACTGCTTATTTTGTAGAGTTCACCCTTAACCATAGCTCCAGTCTTTTCTTTAATTCCTGGAAAGGTTCTAACACTATATAAACCATAGTTTATGAGTTTACCATCTCCTATGTATTTTTCCTTTTCAATAAAATTATGATTCCACATACCCTTCATTAATGTTCCATAAACAAATAAATTTTCCATAACATTTCCTCCAATATTTTTTATGTTTTTGTATTTTCTATATTTTAATAATAACAATATGACTGTACCATTTTTGGTACATGTGTTAAACAGAAGTCTAGGCTAATATATACCAACATATAATTAGTAATAGGCTATTAAAATATCTATATAAGGATTGAAGAGAATGATTAAAACTGCAATATTGACTATAAGTGATAAGGGCGCTAGGGGGGAAAGATTGGATGGGACAGGTCCGGCTCTAAGTGAGGAGCTAGAGGCTAAAGGGTATGATGTAAGTTATTATAAAATGATTCCTGATGAAATAAAAGAAATAGAGAGGGAACTCGTTTATCTATGTGATGAGCTTGAGGTGGATTTAGTTTTAACAAATGGAGGAACAGGCTTTTCGGAAAGGGATGTTACTCCAGAGGCGACTTATAACATAATAGAAAAATATGTACCTGGTATTGGAGAGTTAATGAGGCTTAAAGCATTTGCTATAACTCCAAAGGCTATGCTTTCAAGGGCTATCGCAGGAATTCGAAGAAAAACTCTAATAATTAACCTTCCTGGAAGTCCAAAAGGTGCTGTAGAAAACTTGCAGTTTATATTATCCATAATTCCACATGGCCTTAGTATACTTAAGGGGGAAGCAAGTGAATGTGCCCGGGAGGAAGAACCATGAGGGATAAATATGGCAGAAACATTAATTATTTGAGAATATCTGTTACCGACAGATGTAATTTAAGGTGTATATATTGCATGCCAAAACAGGGTATCAAAAGTATGAGATCTATTGATACTCTTCGCTTTGAAGATATTTTAAAAATAGTGAGGGTAGCAGCTAAGCTTGGAATAAAAAAGATTAGATTCACAGGTGGGGAACCCTTAGTAATGAAAGACATTGAAAGGCTAATTTATGAAACCTCAAGAATACCTGGAATAGAAGATATTGGAATCACCACAAATGGAATTTTACTTAGCGATATGGCAGAAGAATTAAAAAAAGCTGGGCTTAGAAGGGTTAATATTAGCCTTGATACTTTAAATAAAGAATGCTTTAAAAGCATAACCAGAACAGGCAACCTAGATAAAGTGCTAGAGGGTATAGATAAATGCATAAAGATAGGTATAGCGCCTATAAAACTAAACACAGTTATGATGAAGGGGATTAATGATAAGGAGTTTAAGGATTTAATTAACCTGACAAAAACTATGCCTATAGATATAAGATTTATAGAACTTATGCCTATAGGGGAGGGCACAAAATTATATGAAAGAAGTAGAATTAGTTGTATTGAAATGCTAAATATGTACCCTGAGTTAATTCCAATAGAAACGGAAAAAAGTAGTACTGCCAAGCTATATAAGCTACCAGGGGCAAGCGGAAGGGTAGGCTTTATTAGCCCCTTAAGTTGTAAATTTTGCTTAGATTGTAACAGGTTAAGACTAACCTCATACGGAACCCTTAAGCCCTGCCTTCATTCCAAGGAGGAAATAAACTTAAAGGAAATCTTAGAGGATGAGGCGTTACTTACTGATGCTATAAAAGCTGCAATTTATAACAAACCCTTTGAACATCATATTGTGGAAGAAAATGTTAGCAGAAGTGACAAGATGATGTATCAGATAGGAGGATAGACAATGGAACTTACCCACATTAATGAAGAAGGAAGAGCTAGAATGGTGGATGTTTCTGAAAAGAACGATACTGCTCGAGAAGCCATAGCAGTTGGATCAATTTCAATGAAAAGAGAAACCCTAGAAAAAATAAAGGAAGGGAACATTTCAAAAGGGAATGTACTAGCAGTGGCTCAAGTAGGGGGGATAATGGGGGCTAAGAGCGCTTCTCAAATAATACCTATGTGTCACCCTATAATGATGTCAAGCTGCGATATAAGCTTTAATTTGGACTTAGAAAACTCATTTATTGAAATAACTGCAACCACTAAAACTATTGGCAAGACTGGTATCGAGATGGAGGCCCTGACCGCGGTAGCTATTGCAGCGCTGACTATTTACGATATGTGTAAAGCTGTTGATCGTGAAATGGTAATAAACAATATTAGGATAGTAAAAAAAAGTGGGGGCAAATCAGGGCTATTTGAAAGGAAGGGATTATAATGGCCAAGGTTATTGCTGTAAATATAAGTGAGCTAAGAGGAATGGTGAAACATCCTATAGAGCAGGGATTCTTTAAATTCAATTATGGGTTAGTGGGAGATGCTCATGCTGGGGGGTGGCACAGACAAGTGAGTTTTCTTGGAGTTGAAAGTATAGATAAAATGAGATCTTTAGGAGCACAAGACCTAAGGGAAGGAAAATTTGCTGAAAATATAACAACTGAAGGGATAATACTATATGAACTTCCTATAGGTACAAAACTCAAAATTGGTCAGGTTATTTTAGAAGTAACACAAATAGGGAAAGAATGCCATACTGGATGCGAAATTAGGAAGCTGGTAGGGGATTGCATAATGCCAAGAGAAGGAATATTTGCAAGAGTACTATCTGAGGGCTGGATAAAAGCTGGGGATAGTATTGCGATTGATGGGGGGAAATACTAATGGAGATTGTTCCAGTAGAGCAAGCATTAGGTATGGTTTTATGCCATGACTTAACACAAATTATTCCAAATGAATTTAAAGGCGTTGCCTTTAAAAAGGGTCACATAATAAAAGAGGAGGATATTCCAAGACTTTTAGATATAGGTAAAAAGAGTATTTATGTTTGGGAGATGAAAGAGGGAATACTCCATGAAAATGATGCTGCAAAAAGAATAGCAAAGGGAGCTATGGGAGATAAGATTATTCTAACCCAGCCCTCTGAGGGGAAAGTTAATTTAGTAGCTGGATGTATTGGGGTACTGAAGATTAATTATAAAGCTCTGGAATGTATCAATATGATTGATGAGGCTATGTTTGCCACTTTACATACGGATATCTTGGTAGCTGAAGGAGATATTATTGGGGGAACTAGAGTAATACCTCTTTTTATTGATGAATATAAAATTAAACAAATTGAAGATATATGCAAAGAGGAAGGACCGATAGTATGGGTTCTTCCCTTAAAATCTATGAAAGTTGGAATCATTACAACAGGCAGTGAAGTATACGATGGTAGAATAGTTGATAAGTTTGGTCCTATTATAGAGGAAAAAGTTAAGGGAATTGGAAGTGAAGTAATAAAACAGATTTTTGTTACTGACAGTGTAGATATGATAGCGGATGCAGTGAGGGAATTACTTATAGATGGGGCTGAAATGATTCTTGTAACTGGAGGTATGTCAGTAGACCCTGACGATGTCACCCCGAAAGGGATAAAAGAAGCGGGAGCTAAGATAATATCCTATGGTGCCCCTGTACTTCCTGGGTCAATGTTTTTGATGTCATATATAGGAGACATCCCAGTAATGGGGCTTCCTGGATGCATAATGTATAGCAAAAGGACAGTGTTAGACCTAATTCTGCCTAAAGTCGCAGCTAACGAGAAGATAACAAAAATGGATATCATAAAATTGGGTCATGGTGGAATGTGTCTTAATTGCGAAATATGTTCCTTTCCGAGATGTAGTTTTGGCAAATGGTAATAAATATTTACAATAATATTATATTAGGAGAAATAATATTGAAAGAGTTTTATAAAGAAAGGATAGATATTCTAAAAAGTGGCGAAAGTTTTGTACTTGCTGCAATTATTGATAGTCAGGGGTCTACCCCAAGAAAAATAGGAGCTAAAATGATAATTAAAAAGGATGGCTCTATTATCGGGACAGTTGGAGGAGGGAAAATCGAAGCTTTAGTAATTCAAGCTGGTGGAGAATTATTTGATACAAAAATTACAGTTCAGAAGGAATATAAATTGCAGGAAGTGGATAATGAAGGGATTGGCATGGCCTGCGGTGGCAATGTGAGTATTCTATTTGAGTATGTGAATGTAGAAAATAATATAAATATTGAAACCTATGAGAGCATAGTTACTAGTTTTGAAAAGGGAGAAAGCTCTACAGTTCAAATACAATCTATTTGTAACCAGGGAAGATTATATTTGTTTGGGGCAGGACATGTTTCACAAAAACTCGCAGAAATGGCCAAGGAAATAGACTTTATGATTACAGTTGTGGATGACAGGGCTGAATTTGCCAATAGAAAAAGATTCCCAACAGCCGATGAAATTATTGTTCCACAGTCCTTTGAAAATTGTTTTGTAGATATAAGTATTGACAATAATAGCTATATTGCAATACTGACACGGGGACATGCGTTTGACTTAACTGTTTTAAAGCAGTCTTTAAGAACGGAGGCTTTTTATATAGGTATGATTGGTAGTAGAAGAAAAAGAGATATAGTTTATAATTCTCTCAAGGAGGAAGGATTTACAATGGAAGATTTCATAAAAGTCCATAACCCTATAGGCCTTGAAATAGGAGCTGAAACTCCAGAAGAAATCGCAGTCAGTATTTCAGCCGAACTTATTAAGGTAAGAGGGGAGAGAATTAAATGAAAAGCTATTCTGCAATAGTACTCTCAGCAGGATATTCCTCTAGAATGGGTAGTTTTAAGCCTCTGATGGACTTAGGAGGAAGAACACCACTTCAAAGTTGCTTAGACCTTTTTAATAATTGCGGAATTAATGACATTATTGTGGTAACAGGCTATAGGAAGGAATATATAGAAAGAGAATTGAAAGGGAAGGTCAAGACCGTATTTAATACTAAATATAATGAAGGTATGTTTTCATCCATAAAGGCTGGAGTAGGTATGTTATCAAAAGCTACTGATGGCTTTTTCCTTTTGCCTGTGGATATTCCCTCCATAAAAACGCATACAATTAAAAAAATGATGGAAAGCTTTGAAAACATAGGGGGGGGCATCTTATTTCCTTCATTTAATGAAAAAAAAGGTCACCCTCCACTAATTTCATATTCCTTAGCTGAAGAAATATTACAAAGTAATCCAAAGGGTGGGCTAAAAGATATTTTCAATCACCACAAAAACCTGTGGCAGTATGAAAAGGTTGAGGATAGAGGAATACTTATTGATATGGATAAGCAGGTGGACTATGAATTGCTTTTGGAATACCTATTGGAGGAGCAAAGGTAATCAAATATTATAGCATAAGACTTAGGGTTTGCATTTATATTAAATTAGGGTATAATTTTAGTAAGGATTATTTTAATGTATAGAAGGTAGGTGATAATATGGATAGGTATAAGCAACAAAAAATTAGTAGCGAGATACGTATACCTCTATTCAAAAATGAGGAATCTGATCACGACTACGCATGTAGATTCATAGATGAAACAACTGATTTCTTAAAGAAATATGCTCTTCAAGTAGGTAAGAAGGGTTTTGTTTGTAACTTATCAGGTGGAGTAGACAGTTTTGTTACTAGTATGCTAATAAAAAAGGCAGGTTTATTTTTGATTAATTTATCCTTACCCTTTTCTGATAAAAAAGACATGGGCGATGTACTTTTGGCAAAGGAAGTTGTAAAGCCAGATGTATTTAAAGTATATGACATCACAAAAACAGTAGATGATTGTCTTGAACTTCTTAAGGAATTGCCAGATTCAAAGGTAAGCATTGGTAACACTAAGGCTAGAGTTAGGATGACTATACTTTATAGAGTAGCTGAAGTATATGATATATTGGTCGCAGGCTCTATAAATGCAGCAGAGCTGACCTTAGGCATGGTAACAAAATATGGAGATTCAGCAGCAGACGTGCACCCTATAGCTGGAGCAACAAAGCGTATAGTTTATGAGATGGCAAAGATATTTGAAGCCCCTTCCTCTATAATTGACAAGGTATCAACAGCTGGTCTATGGGATAACGGGTCAAATCAAGAGGATGTTACAGAACTTAATCATCAGGTTTGCCTGTATTTAAGGGGAAAAAGTATATCTGAAGAATATGAGAACAGAGTAGTAAAATTATATGAGAATTCCAGGCATAAAAGACATTTGTCAGTAAGAAAACAGGATGCTTGGTGGAAAAAATAAACTAACTTAAAGAGGTGTGAGGAATGAAAAAAATTAATATAGGAAAAGGAAAGATTAATGCTTCTGAAATTGCTCTTGGTTGTATGAGAATTGCAGACCTTTCAGTAAAGGATGCTACAGTGCATATCAACACTGCCTTAGAAGAAGGTATAAACTTTTTCGATCATGCGGATATTTATGCTGGTGGGAAATCTGAGGAGATATTTGCTGAAGCAGTAGACATGAAGCCAAGTGTGAGAGAAAAATTTATAATTCAGACAAAATGCGGAATTGGAAAGGGGACTTTTGACTTTTCCAAGGAACATATATTAAGCTCCGTGGATGGTAGCTTAAAAAGATTGAAAACGGATTATGTGGATGTTTTGTTATTGCATAGACCTGATGCACTAATGGAACCAGAAGAGGTTGCTCAAGCTTTCGATATTTTGGAAAAAAGCGGTAAGGTAAGACATTTTGGAGTTAGTAATCAGAATCCAATGCAGATTAAGCTTTTAAAGAAATCAGTGGAGCAGGAATTAATCATTAATCAACTTCAGTTTAGTATTACCAATACTGGAATGATAGATGCTGGACTGAATGTAAATATGAAAATTGAGCAATCTGTTGCTCGAGATGGCAGTATACTAGATTATTGTCGTCTAAATGATATTACAATTCAAGCCTGGTCACCTTTCCAATATGGCTTCTTTGAAGGAGTATTTTTGGATAATGCCAAATTCCCAGAGCTAAACAAGAAAATTGATGAAATAGCAGCACTTAAGGGTGTACCTAATACAGCAATTGCAGTAGCTTGGATATTAAGACATCCTGCAAAGATTCAAACTATTGTGGGTACAACAAATAGTAAGCGTTTGAAGGACATTTGCAAGGCATCTACTGTTCAACTTTCAAGAGAAGAATGGTATGCAATTTACAAAGCAGCAGGCAATAAGCTTCCATAAAATCTAATATTAGAGGAGGTAACATAATTTACCTCCTAGAAAGCGCCAAACTCGAAAGATTTTAGGCGCTTTTTATTTAAGTAATCATAAAATCTGATATAATTAATATAAATTATAAAAGGAGTTGAAAATAATGGATGAAGTTATAGATTGGAAGGACAGAAAAAGATTCATGGGTTTGCCTCTATCTTTCACTAAATATACCATGGATAATAATAGATTATTTGTAAGCAGAGGTCTATTTACAACACTTGAGGACGAGCTTGTAATGTACAGGGTATTAGACGTTAGGATTAGTAGGACCATTTGGGACAAGCTTTTCGGGGTTGGTACAGTAACTTTGTATACTGCGGATGAAACTAATAGGGAACTAAAACTGGAGAAGATTAAAAAGCCTAGGGAAATAAGAGATATGATAAGCGAAATTGCAGAAGCTGAGAGAGCCAAGCTAGGTATAAAGGGAAGAGAACTTTATGGTGTTGCTGAAAATGTTTTTGAAGGCCATGATAACTAAGCCATGTGAGGAGGAAAAAATATGAAGTTTGAAAAACACAAGAAACTTAGAGCTAAAATATTAAGGTATTTTGATAGAGCGGGTATAGCTTTGACTTCAGTAGAAAGAAAAAATATTGAGATTGCTGATTTCGGCTTAAAGAATGTGGAAAAAACCGGACTTCAATTAGTAACTTATATTAATACAGAAAGAGTATGCGCAAAGGAAATGGTGCTTCTGCCCCATCAAACCTGTCCTGAACATAGACACCCTGATTTAGAAAAGGAATTAGGTAAGGAAGAAACTTTCAGATGCAGAAAAGGAAAGGTATATCTCTATGTTGAAGGGGAAGAAACAAAAGGCAGAAAAGCGCATCCACCTAAGGGGGATGAAGCCTACTATACTGTATATCATGAAATTGTATTAAAAGAAGGAGAACAATATATCATATATCCCAGCATCCTTCATTGGTTCCAAGGAGGAAAAGATGGAGCAGTAATTTCTGAATTTTCTACAAAGAGTACAGATGAAGCAGATGTTTTTACTGATCCTAGAATAAAAAGAATTCCAGAAGCTGAAGCCTAGAGGGTTTTAGATAATTATATTAATGATAATAGCACAGCCTGTTACACTGTGCTATTAAACGAGGATTAGGAATTCTTTTTAATGTAGATTCTTAATGCTTTCACAAGAAGATATAGAATGTAAATTGCAAAAGCAATCGGTAAAATAAAAATAAATACTACTAAAAACGTAAATTTTGAAGCAACCAAAGACCTTCCCCCCCAACATAATCTACAACAATTTATAAATCCGTAAAGGATTATAACAATATTATACAATAATAACCAACTAAATAAAATAAATTTTTAGCAATTGGTTATTATTTATAAAGATAATCTCCAAGAGGAAGTCCTTCCAATGGATTATAGCCTTTTTCAAGAATAATTTTAATACCCTTTTCTACAAAGTCGGCTGCTTTTGTAACCCCATTAATTATGCTATTTCCATTTATGAGTTCCCCAACAACAATAGCGGTGAAGGCATCTCCAGTACCAGGGTAGGAGCCCTGAAGCTTTTCTCTTTTTATAATAGCTATTGAATCCTTCTCTTTATCATATATGTAAATTAGAATATTCCCCTTTTCTACAACAGAGGTCAGTATCACATACTTTGGTCCAAGCTCTGAAAGGGACCTTAGCATATATATAACCTCCTCCTCCGAGGGAAATTCGTTATAGGCTTCGCCAAGAAGTAAATAAGCCTCAGTGAGATTAGGAGTTATTATATCAACCTTTTTTAATATATCTTTTAAAGCTTTAACAATATCTACCTTCATAAAGCTATATAGTTTTCCATTGTCTCCTAGAATCGGGTCTAAAACTATTAAGGTATCCTCTGAGGAGATGCTTCTAATAAAATCCTCAGCTAAGACGATTTCTACAGTGGTTGTAAAAAGGCCAAGATATATCCCGTTAAAGCTTAAATTAAGCTCCTTATATTGCCGGGTGTATTCCTTCATAAAGCTTGAAGTACTAAGAGAACTTAAACCTTTAAAGCCTCCATGACTTGTGAATAGTGAGGTAGGAATAGGGCATACCTCTATACCTAAGCTGTACATTATTGGTATAATATTCATAAGAGCCGCACCACCATAGGAGGGAAGGTCATGTAGGACTGCAATTCGCTTTCTCATCTTACCTACCATTTGAAAAGGTTTGGCTTCTTTTTAATACAGGTTTTAGGGCCGAAACTATAATTAATGCTAATATAATACCTATTCCTGAGGTTAGTAATGAGCCTATGGCACTAGTTAAAGCAGTATAAACATTTTTATAAAATATTGCATCTGTTATAAAATACCCAACTAAAGATATAAGCGATCCAACTATAAAACCTATAAGGTTTTGAAGGGTACTGGTTCCTTGTTTATTATTTAGATATGCAATTTTCCCTGTTGCATAGCCATGCAATCCTTTTATGATAAAGGTTGGTATGGCATAAGTAGGGTAGGCAAAAATATCAGATAGAGTCATACCTATAGCACTAGAATAACCAGCCGCTGGTCCAATTAGTACTGCAGATACAAAAATCACGGTTGTCCCAAGATGCATCATACTGTTGGGACCCAAAAATGGTAAAGGTATTTTCAGATAAAGGGTGCTCACAAAGCAAAGAGCAGCGAAAAGACTTAGGGTTACTAACTTTTTAGTAGTCATAATATCACAATCCTAAACAAATATTTTTTTCTAAGAATACAACAATTGGATAATATTAGCAAGCGTAGCGGTACAATTTCTTTATGCTTTTACAATAAA
>Ga0209430_1002471_pt1 | contig 11825 bp, 6 predicted proteins | sample BarGraIncub1133A_FD_184504 | JGI IMG/M metagenome (GOLD analysis project Ga0209430, IMG submission 184504) | Arctic peat soil microbial communities from Barrow, Alaska - Barrow Graham LP Incubations 11-33A (SPAdes) (version 2) | ecosystem: Environmental > Terrestrial > Soil > Wetlands > Peat... | reverse complement strand
CACGTTTTTATCACTTCCACCGGGCGATGACAATGTTTTTCTCGCCGCCTTACCTCCCCGGGGGAGCGCGGCAGCCGCCTCACTTCGCGCTTCCCCGCCGGCCCCAAAAATGTCGCTCAATGCGGCCGCCGGAATGCGCCATTTCAACCGGGGAAAAACCCATTTCGCCATCGGTGCGCGACAAGGCGGAAGGCGACCGCTTTTGCACACCAGTGGACCGGTGTGCAAACCTTGCACATCGACTTAATGATAACGACCTTCATAATTATCCATGTACATCGGCTTAACTCACGCAATTACAGCTTGTTGCGAAGTAATAAACGCCGGAGTTTTTTGTGGCACCCTGTGTGTAATAGATATGTCATCGAATGAAATAAGGGAGGCCACCATGAAAACCAGCTTGCAAGAAACCGCAGGAATCGAAATAGCAGTACGCCAGAGCATCAGAATAGCCGCCGTCTCGCTGGCCCTGCTGGTGGCGGGGTGCGGAGGCGGAGGCGGAGGGAGCGCGCCTGCCGCGATAGACAGCGTCGCGCCGGCCGCAACCGCGCCGCAGGCGGCAACCTCGGCAAACGCCTTCACCACGACGAGCGACAACTACGGGATGCAAAACCCTACCTATCTGTCATCCACCAAGTCGGCTCTCGGCATCGTGCTGCGTGTGGCGATCGCTTCCAGCATGACCGACCCGAACTTCAAGACCATTTCCCGGGTCGACATCCTCCCGGCCGCCGCCATCATTCCCAGGGCTGTTTACTCCCTGGGCTCGGCAACCGACGCAACCCCGGCGTTCCCCGGAACTGTCTACTTTTTCAACGGCCAGTCGTCAACCCAGCTTGCGACCGTCGGCGGAACAATAACTTTTACCGCATACGGCAGCAATACGGGCGACAGGATCTCCGGGTCATACAGCGCGATCATCGAGGACGGGAACGACTCCTCAACCCCGAGGGCGAGATATACCATCGCGGCCAACTTTGACTTCATCACGGACAGTAACGGTCCGGTACTTCCCGCATCCCCTGCGGTGGTCCTGGCTGCCGCCGCCAACTAGAGTCCGAGTCACGCCTCCTGTCGCACCCACAGGAGCCGTGACCTGACGACAGCAAGCGACATCAGCGTGCTTTCAAGTTCTGCTCAACGTCGAGTAGCCCTATTAGTACGAAAACCGGAGCAACCTGCAGTACCCAACAGGTTGCTCCGACCAGAATTATCCGCTACTCCCTTCCCGGCAAAAAACCGCAGCATCCCCTCCTTGCTAACTACCCATCTCAAAAACATTTTTTGCCAGCCCCTCCCGGCTACCAGCGCCCTCTCGGACACCTTTTACAGGAACACATCATGCAACCTGTCACCTTCTAATTGGAATTTTTTTGCATATTCCGCCAAATAACCGAGTAAACGGCTGGCAAGCGAGCCGGGTTATCGAACGGAACCCCTGGCAAATATGGAAATAATCGCCTTTCAAAGTCGAAATAACTTTTTATTTATCAGGCAATTTGCTATTGTGGCACAATTTTCGGCGCTGACTCGACGCGGCGATATGGCGGGCAACTAATCCGCCAAATGCCCGAACCACGATTAAATCGGGATAGCTGGTTGCCGTGAATAAGAGATTTCTATTAGAACATTGGGTGTTTACCGCTAATTAGAAAAAAAATTTCATCGTATTTTTTCTCTCCGATAAGAGCAAAACCAGGGCAACCTGGCGACGCAGAATGACGGGTCCGCGCCACGCGGACAGCCGAATCGCCGAAGAGAGTTTGCCCAGCCGGGGGCTGTTTTGATCCCACGGAAGGCCAGGCCCCTCTTTTATTCATTGAGGGGCTTTTATTTTTTGTATGTTTTTCAGCTTGTTGTCAAGGGAACCCCATATGAACTGACCTGTCAGCCAACATGAAATCTAACTCCGATAATGGCAAAACCGGGGCAACCCGGTGACGCAAAGCCACGGGTCCATCGCGTTACCAATGGACAGCCGGGTTACCGAAGAGTCTGTGGAGTCAGGCAATCACCACCGTTCAGGGTTTATCCTTGGATGGAACGCCTATCTCCGGCATGAAGATGGGTGTTTTTGTTATTACCGTGAACTGGCTGGCATAAATGGCAAAGGAATGAAGGTGGGTGTATTTACTACAATCCATCAAAGCTGCAACTATTATCGCATTTTGCAGGCGAGTGACACTCTCAAACCCAGCATAGTCATACTTAATTACGCTAGCGACACTATCACAGTAAATCATCAGATCATGAAAGATTCGAGGCAGTTTATGAACAGGCAACTTAGCATCTCACTGTTTTTCGCATCGCTTATACTGTCGCTTGCGTCAAGCGGCAATGTCTACGCTGCGACTTGCACTTCTGCACAAGACGGCTACTGGGATCTGGCTACAACCTGGGCTGCTCCGTGCAACGTGGTGGGAGGCCCTGTTGCCGGAGACACCGTAACAATAGCAAATGGACATGATGTCACTGTCAGGACTACTGCAGCTGCGTCTTCAGTCACAATTCCATCAGGGAATTCAGCGTCTAGCATAATAATCAATACTGGCATTGCACTTTCAGTCAGCGGCCCGATAACTATTACTTCGAACAGCAACAATATCACAAAGCAAATCGCAGTCGGTTCAGGGACATTATCAGCCGGCAGCATATCAATCAATCCCGGATTAAGTAGCTCCAAGATAAGTCAAGTCACGTTGAGTAGCGGCACTATAAATGTCAGTGGTGATATCTCTTTCAGCGGCACAGCGAGTTTATCAAAACTTGTTTACACCGGCACAGGTTCAGTCAATCTTACCGGAAATTTTGGCAGCGGCGGTACATTGACGACCGTAGCCGGCAGCGTACTCAACTTCAACGGTTCTGCCGCCCAGACAGCAGCTTCCTATACAACGTACAATGTCGTCAAGGTTAACAACGCAGCCGGCCTCACCATGACCGGCACCTCTACCATCGCCACTCTTACCATCGGCGATGTGACTGCGAACAGCGATTTCAATGACGGCGGTTTTCAGGTTACATCCACGGGAACACTTAACCTAGTTTCGGGAACTTTCACCCTAGGCTCAGCTACCACGGCCACCACGCTACCTGCCTTTGCCACCCGCAACATCTCAACCGGGACTACCGTCGAGTATGCTTCAGGTAGAGCGCAGAACGTAGCGGCAGTCACTTACGCTAATTTAAGCATTACCAATAACAGCACAAAAACCGCATTGGGAAATTTCACGGTCAACGGGGACCTGGCGATCAATGCCGGTACTTTTGCCAGCGGAACATGGGTCCAGATCGTAAACGGCAACGTGTACAATGCAGGAACGCATACCGCTTCTACAGGGAGCATCACCCTAAGCGGTGGCTCATCAGCCCACGTCCTGTCTGGCAGCGGCATCTACGACAATCTGGTGATGAGCGACGCCATGGGAGCTACCCTCACCGGAAGTCCGACCGTGAGCGACGTGCTCACCCTCACCAGCGGCGATATCATCACCGGGACCAACACCCTATATATGTCATCCAGCTGTTCCCCCCTTCACATCATTGGCGGCAGCACCTCCAGTTATGTGTCCGGCAACCTGCGCCTAAATTTCCCGACCGGTTCCAACAGCTGCATCTTCAAGATCGGCGATGCCACGGCATATGCGCCGGTAACTGTTGCAATGAACAGTGTCACCGTATCCGGTACACTGAACGCCCGAACCGATACGCCGGACCACGCCGACACAACGTCGGGAATATCCGGCATAAATGGGTCAAAAAGCGTAAACCGCACCTGGACTTTGACACCTGAAAGTTCGCCGACCTTCAGCAGTTACAACCCCACGTTCAATTTCGTGGCCGGCGACATCGACAGCGGTGCTGCCACCTCCAGCTTCGTCATCGGCCGCAAATCAGGTTCCTGGAGCTTTCCGGCCCTGGGAGCGGCCAATCCCACCAGCACTGCGGCGACGGGCTTGACCGGGTTTGGCGAATTTGCCATTGGAGAACAGCCTCCAAGTATTAGCGGAACGGTATTCGAGGACATCAACTACGGCGGCGGAGTCGGACGCGACATGGCCACATCTGGCGGGACCGCAATCTCAGGCGTCCGGGTGGAGTTGTATAACAATACCGGGGCGTTTCAGCGATTTACCACAACCAACGCCAGCGGGATTTACAGCTTTAGCGGCCTGGCCAACGGAAATTATACGGTGCGCGTCTCCAGTACCGGAATCCACTCCACCCGCACCGGCGGCGCAGCCTGTACGACCTGCGTACCGGTACAGACCTATCACACCAACGCCACCAGTGGTGTGGCAGTCGCAGTTACCGATCATGTAGGCGGCGAAACGCCGACCCTGCAGGACGCCGGGGATAACAGCACTTCACTGGCCTCGCTCAGCACCGGCACAACCACCGCGCAGTCAATCACCACTGTGACGAAGGGTGGCGCAACAATTACCGGCGTGGATTTCGGTTTCAACTTCGACACCATCGTAAGTACCCGCGACGACGGTCAGGGTTCGCTGCGCCAGTTCATCATCAATGCCAATGCACTGGGTGGTGAAGGATCCCTGCAGCAGGGGCTGACTGCCGGGCAGGAAACCTCGATATTCATGATTCCCAATGGCCAAACCAACCCTGGTCAGAATACCGGCTACACCAACCAGCTGGCAACCAGCGGGGCGAATGCCGGGGCAGCAGTGATCACCTTGACAACAGGTGTGCTGCCGACCATCAGCGGCGCAAACACCAGTCTCGACGCGACCACTCAGACAAGCAACGTCGGTGATACCAATTCAGGTACGGTCGGTACCGGCGGTACCGTCGGCACCATGGCTCAGACGCTCCCGAGGTTCAACCGTCCCGAAGTGGTGATTGCTGCGGCAGCCACCACCCAACTCATTGCCACCGGGACAACGGTCATCATCAAGGGCCTGGCAGTCGCTAATGGCGGCATCAGCGTGGCTGGCAACGGTTCACAGGTCCGGGATTGCCTTGCCGGAATGAATGCAGACGGCTCGGTTACCACGACATACGGCGCAACCTACGGAATCATCGCCGGGTCAGGCGCGGGTATCCTGATCAGCCACAACTACGTCAAGGTGAACAACAGCAGCATCCGGGGTGATACGCCGGGCGCGAACCTGGTCATCGAGTACAACGAGGTCGACTCACCTCTTGGCACACCGGGCGGAGGGCATACCAATACTTTTGACGGGATCCTTATTGTCGGTTCGACAACCAACGTGACGGTCCGCTACAACCTTTCCCAAAACCAACGCGGAGGCGGTCTGGAATTCGGCTTCGTCTCCCCCAGCGTGATAAGTGGGTTAGCTTTGGGCAACACCATTAGAAATAACGGTTTTACAAGCACCGGGACAGCCTCGGCAGAACCTATTGGAGTCGCCGCTTACCTCCTCGATGCAGGGAGCGCGGTAACCGTACAACAGAACGTCATAACAGGAAATTCCGGGCCAGGACTCGCCGTTGTGTCCGCGACAGGCGTAAAAATCAGCCAGAACAGCTTCTTCAGCAACGGCACGATCGGCATAGATCTGAACACGGTCAATATCGACCCCAATACATACACAGCCAACGGCGTCACCCTGAACGATCTGAACGACGCCGATACCGGTCCGAACGGCCTGCTTAATTATCCCGTCATGGAGTCCGCCACCATTTCCGGCGGCAACCTGATCCTCAAGGGATGGGCCCGACCGGGATCGGCTATCGAGTTCTTCATCGCCGCACCAGACGCGAACGGTTTCGGCGAAGGGAAAACCTATCTGACCACGCTGACCGAAGGCTCGGGAGCCGATACCGATGCAACCTCGTCCACATACGGCCCAGGCGCAATCAACGGAATCCTTCAAGGCACCGACAACACAAACCGCTTCCAATTCACCATACCAATTCCGGGCGGCCTGGCCAGCGGCAGCGTGCTGACAACCACAGCGACAGTCTCTGCGAACTCATCCGAATTTTCAGGAAACGTCACGGTTTCCGCCCAGCCCAACCTCACCGTCCTCAAAACGGCTTTCGGCGCCACGAGCGGGGCTAGCGCCAAACCGGGACAGGACATCCCTTATCAGATCACCGTGTCCAATTCGGGATACGGCAAGGCCTGGGAGGTAATCGTAACGGACGCCATGAGTCCCTACAGCGCATTCAAACTCAACACCTTAACGTTCATCGACGGGAGCACCTCCTCCGGACTCTCCATGGGCACCGTCAGTTATTCCTATGATAACGGAACTACCTGGACAGCCACGGCCCCTGTCGACCTCGGCGGCGGCTACAACGGCACCGTCACCAATTGGAAGATAGTTTTCAACCCCGCTGTTCAGATGAATGCCAATAGCACTTTCACCATTTTGTATCAGTCGAAGGTCAAATAAAAATGTAAGGAGACTACAAAGCCATGGCCATCAACTCGTCATAGCAAACTGGTTTCACCCCCAGGACCAGTATCTTCTTCACGAAACAGCGAAAAAGAAACACAGCTCTAAAGGAGACAAACATGAAAGGAAGATTTTTCGCAACAACCGTGCTCTGTGCCCTGCTGCTCCTGCCGGCCATGGTCATGGCCGCAGGTACCGTCGACGTCAAGATCAAGGCAGAAAAGCTGATAGTTGTCACAAAGAACGGCCAGAAGGTGACCAGGCCGGTTCAGACCACTAAATTCCAGCCGGGCGACACCATCCTCTACACCATCAGTTACATCAACAACGCCGCCAAGCCGGTCAACGACGCGGTCATCAACGACCCGATCCCCGAGGGAACGGTCTACATCCACGAAAGCGCGAAGGGCGAAGGGACCGACATCGCCTTTTCCATCGACAACGGCAAGACCTTCCAGAAACCGACCCTGCTCTACTATGAAGTGACTACGGGCAAGGGTAAAAAAGAGCAGAAAGTTGCCTCACCGGATCAGTACACCAATATCCGCTGGACCGTCACCAACACCATCCCCCCAAAGGGCACAGGAAAGGTACTTTTCAAGGTTAAAGTCAAATAGCAATCTGAGGACATCAGCAAACAGAAGAAGAATAACCCTGAAAAAAATGACGTATGACCAGGAACATTTATGAAAAACCGGTGATTTCGGCCGGTCAGCTCCATCATCAAGAACGATACCAAGCGCACCAATGAAGAGATCGAGAACTATCAACCGTGCACCATTAGAAAGCAATACCAAGGAGAAAACCCAATGAGAGGATCGTCCCCACAGAGAAGTTCAGGATTCCTGATTAACCTGGGAGTCACCGCCGTCCTTGTCGCAGTATTGGCCTTTGCCAGCGCCACCCCCGCCTCCGCTACCCTTGGCGGAACCAGCGCCGGCGCAACCATCCACAACGTGGTGAAAGTCGATTACAAACTTGCCAGCGGCGGCGCAACGGCAACCACCTATTCCGTTGTCGACGTCACGGTTTTGACCGTGCCAACGACAGCCTCCTGGAGCATCATCACTCCCCAGACCAGCACCGGGGGCACGGTAGTTAACTACTCCGCCACTCTCCGCTCCAACGCAAACGGCCCCGACAGTTATGCGCTCGGCCAGACAAACGGCACAGCTACCAACGCCGATGTCCAAACGCTTCAAGGTATCACAACCGCCACCCCTCAATGGCTCTGGGGCGGGATCACCACTCAGTTAGCCGCTACGGCTATCGGGGCAAATTTCCCAGGGACCATCGGCTTTCCCGGCGGATCGGTCCTGGCCGGTGCACACCCGTTGGCAGTAAACAATATCATTGAACTCACCACCTCGGCAGGCACCAGGCAGTACCTCGTCACCGCCATTTCTGCCACCGGGCACGCGAATACCCAGGCTGCCGGAATGGTCAGCAACGAGGTTTATGACGTGGTAACCGCGACCCCCGTCATCAACATCGCCGCCAACCAACTCGGCACCGTGACCGTTAGCCTTGGTACCCAGGTTGGGCAGGTTGCAACAGTCGCCTTTAACCTCACCGCCGGGAACCCCACCCTCCCCGGAACCCCCGGCACCGACGTGACGAACCTCAGCGCCCAGGGAGCAAGCACACAAGCGGACGGCATTACAACCGCTGGACCCGCAGCGACAAGCGTCACCACGACCATTACCTCCACCGTGCTCCAAATCACCAAGACCTCCCGCATTCTTGCCTCAACCGCCGTCGTCAACAGCACAACCAACATAGATCCGGCCAGTTATAACGCGACAACCAAGAGCGCCAAGACAGGCCAGATCATCGAATACCATATCACCGTGACCAATCCCGTCGCCAACTCGACCGCCAGCAGTGTTGTCATAACCGACCCGACGCCCGCATATACGACCGTTGTCCCTGGGTCTCAGAGCAGCGGCACCGTCTTGATCGGCGCCACTCCGGTAACTCCAGTGACAGTAACTGCTGGCCTAAACACGAGGGTATGGGAAACCTTACCCAAAGATTTCGGTCCCCTCCCGGCCAACACGGAACTCCATATCGTTTACCAGGTAACCGTCAACTAGCCATGATTTGAGCCGGACGGCACGCGTTGCGTCCGGCTCAGCCAGAAAGAGAGGTAATTATGATGCATAGAACCATGCGATTCCTGACCGGCCTGTTTCTGCTGGCCCTAGTCGCACTCCCCGCGGCGAGCGCCTGGGCAACCACGGCCGGGACGGCCGCCAACTCGCAGATTATCAACACCGCGACCTTGAGCTCCAACGGGGTCGTAGTAGCCAGCTCGACCGTTGTCGTCACGGTCGCCCTAGTCCCTGCGCAACCGACCGTTACCATTGCCAGCAGTTCCGGAACCTACCAGGGTCCCAACACCCCGTTCGTGATCGATGCGGTGATCATCACCACCAACGCCAACGGCCCCGCCAGTTACACCGTGGCGCCGACGGTATCTGCCTCGAACAATGCCACCTTGCCGACGGTATCGGTCAGCGGCGCGGCAACCTTCGTTCTCGGCGCCTCTATTTCTACCGGGACCAGCAGCACAACATCATTTACCGTACCCAGTTTCCCCTTTGCCATCGACCCCGGCAACAACAGCGCCAGCCAGATTAACGGCATCGGCGTGAACGACGACATCGTCTTCACCGTCGGAGGCATCACCTACACCAGGAAGGTGACCGCCGTCAGTAACCCGGGTACCCAAAGCGCCACGTCCACCGCCATCATTACCTTTGACGGCACAGCGCTGCCGAGCGTCCCCGGGCCAGGCACCCCGATCTATGAAAAGCAGACCATCAGCTTGAATGTACTCCCCGGCACCGTAATCACCTCCGGCACCCCCATCAAGGTGGATGTGCAGACCGTAGTCACCACCCCGGTAGTCGCAAGTGTTACCGTCGGCACCTCACCAGGCTCCGATCTCTCCACCCCCAATACCTGGATCACGCAATTACCGACTGTTGATGCCATCAAGTATGTGCGCAACCTGACCGCAGCCGGGAACCCAAGCGTTGGTGGCACACCTTTTACACTCAATTTGACCTATCCGAGTGGAACCGGCGTAACCAGTACTTACTACCGAGGCGGAGTAACCGCCAACAAGGGTGATGTGCTCGAATATGTTGTCGTGGCATCCAACACTGCTCCCACAGCCGGTGGCAATTTAAGCAACTGCTTCCTGTCCGACCTCATACCGACGGCATTCGCCACCTTCTACATCAGCCAGTACGGTGCAGTTGGTAGGGACATCTGGTACATCAACGAAACCGGCGCCGAGACCTTCCTGGCCGCCGGTGTCACGGGACAGGCCACCTACATTGCCGCCAACAACCCCAATCTTGTGGTTAACGTCGGAACTGGCGCAGGCAGCGGTACTCCGGGTTTACTCCCCTACTCCAAGAACGTGAAGATTTTCTATCAGGTAACCGTCAAGTAATCAGGAAATAAGGGCGGATATGTTCAAAGGCTGGATTAATAACCTCTGCAGCAGGTTCATCGGCGCTCGCGCCGGTGTGACCACCCAGGACCTGGGTGGCGCGGGCGCGTCTGCGCCGCGCCCTGCTGCAGGGGTTCGTCCGGCATCCGCAGGCAGCAAACATCCCGTGAAATGGCTCTGGACGGCGCTCCTCCTTATCTGCCTCGCGCCGTTTCAGGCCATGTCGGCCAATAATGGCGATCTGATCATTAACCGGGCGCAGCTGAACTCCTTGGAGTTCCCTCCGGTAAGCAGTTCGGTGACCGTAACTTATCAGGCGCGCACACCATCGACCATTGAGCTTCTCAAGTACGTGCCCGGCGTGCCCGGAGCCACCGCATTGCCGGTCGCCACGACCTACTACCTAGATAGCACCGGCAAATTCATTGAGATGACGCCACCAACAGCAGGAGGGACACAGACACAAATCAACCTGTCCTCTCCAGTGCCGCTACTCCCGTACAGCTCCTTCCCAAAAGGCGAGACGGTATTCATTCGTGTGACTGACTTGGATCAGAACCTTGACCGGACCAGGGCAGAGACAGTCCTAGTAACAGTTTCCGATACCGATACGATTACCCACGACACCAAGACACTGCGGCTTACCGAAACCGGCCCGGATACCGGCGTATTCATCGGCTACATCCAGACAACCGGTGTTGCAAGTAATGCCACTCTCTACGTTACTGAATCAAGCTCCATAAACGCTCACTATACCGATATTGTCGATGGGAGCGACCATCAAGATGTCGCGGCGCTGGTCGACCCGTTCGGTATTATTTTTGATTCCTTTACCGGAAAACCGATCGAGGACGTAACGGTTGAACTTCTCTACGCGGCAGACGGCAAACAAGCAAAAGTTTTCGGCGAAACTGGCCTAGAATTCAAGCAGCCCGTCATTAGTGGCGGCATAGGTACCGACATCGCCGTAAAACTTTCTGACAAAGTCAGCAGTTACGTCTTCAGTCCCGGTGGTTACCGCTTCCCCTTTGTTGTTCCGGGAAGCTACGTCCTCAAAATCACCCCGCCGGATGGCTATACCTTAGCTTCGACGGACCAAATAAACAGAGACAGAATTCAGAAACAGTTCGGTGCACAATTTGCTATTCTGCAGGACGCTTCATACGGCAAGGCTTTCTCAGTCCCGGCAGGCTCCGCGATCCGGGTCGACATCCCGCTCGACCCGAAGATCGGCACGCTCTGGCTATCGAAAAGCGCGGGGAAAAGCGTCATTTCCGCCGGAGAATACCTGAGCTACGATGTGACCCTGGAAAATACCGACAGCGTCGGCACCGTGTTCGCCGCGGTGGTTACCGACAGGCTCCCGTCCGGATTCCGTTACCAGAAAGGCTCCGCCCGTCTGAACGGTTTGGCGGTGAGCGACCCCGCGGTTTCATCGGATGGCGGCACCCTCACCTTCAACGTCGGCACCATCGCGCCGAAAGCCTCCGCCCTGCTCCGCTACATCGTCGGGGTCGGCGCCGGGGCAAAGCCAGGCACCGCCATCAACATCGCCACGGCCTCAACCACCCCCGCTGTCAGCTCCAACACGGCCAGCGCCTCGGTCGCCGTGCAGGAGCCGTTCATGCAGAGCCGCAGCATCTTAATGGGACGGGTGATTGTCGGCGCCTGCAGCGACAACATTGAGGACAACAAGAAGGGGATGGACGGGGTCGGCATTTTTCTCGAAGACGGCACCTTCGTCATTACCGACAAGCTCGGCATGTTCCACTTCGAAGGGGTGCGGGCGGGCTCACATGTCGTGCAGCTGGATCTCGACTCGATCCCAGAGGGGTACCAGATTCTTCCCTGCGAGCAGAACAGCCGTTTTGCCGGCCGGGCTTACTCCCAGTTCGTCGACATGCAGGGCGGCACCATGTGGCGCACCGACTTCTATCTGGGCAAGAAAGGGCTCGCGCCATCCGCCGCGGGCG
>Ga0209430_1002469_pt1 | contig 11831 bp, 8 predicted proteins | sample BarGraIncub1133A_FD_184504 | JGI IMG/M metagenome (GOLD analysis project Ga0209430, IMG submission 184504) | Arctic peat soil microbial communities from Barrow, Alaska - Barrow Graham LP Incubations 11-33A (SPAdes) (version 2) | ecosystem: Environmental > Terrestrial > Soil > Wetlands > Peat... | reverse complement strand
TCCCTGCGAACCCCCCCAGGGCTTGACCGCAGCAAGGGTAGCTTGGTTGTAGCGGCGCGATATAGATCGCTTACCCACCCGCCTCTTTAGCTCAGTTGGCCAGAGCACGTGATTTGTAATCTCGGGGTCGTTGGTTCGAATCCGACAAGAGGCTCGAAATTAAGAAAGCTCCCGAAAATACGGGAGCTTTCCTAATTTCAAGCCTTTTCCTTTAAATTTAAGACGGAACCTATTAAGGTAACTCGTATTGTTTTTTTTCGAGCCTAAGCCTTGAAATTAAAGAATGGGCGATCGTGATTATCGGGTTTTAGATGAAGCTTTTTCTATTTCGAGTCTAGCCTTTAAATTTAAGACGGAACCTAGTAGTTACTGCAAATGTTTATGACAGGGACCAATTAGGTTATTCGCAGGTATACATTTCCTTGATGGTTTTCTTGATTTTTTCGTTGATGCTTTTCGTAAAGGGTATCATGAACACCGAAACCAAAGATCCAGACAAACAGATCCCCGTGCAGAAGCCTTTGACAAAATCCGCCAGATGGCCGGAACCGAAGCTTTCAAGGGTCAATAGGGTGCAAACACCCAATGCAATCAGGACGATCAGCGTGTTTCTGACTTTATTCGTAAATTCCTGTAATTTCAGCAAATGAGTCAGATCATACAAGGTTTTGTTGTTTGGCTCAAACCCACCATCGGCAGTCTTGCAACGCAAATAAATCCAATTCTTACATTTTCCGACCATTTCAATGCCGGTTTCCTGCAAAAAATTCAGGTAGGAAGTGCTTTCCAGCGATTTGATGTTCGAATCCAGCAGTTCCAGCCGATAGTTATATTCACTGGGTTCGCCCGATTCAAAATTGAATTTCCCAATGGTCGCATGTACCAGTTGCCAACCTTTTTTGGACATGTCGTTGAGCCATTGTTCTTCTTTCTCCCATTGCCAGACATAATAAAGTCTAAAAATCGTTTTTTTCATAATGTTGCTTATTGGATTGTTATTTGATTATTTTTTTGCCATTCTCAACCAGTTCCTCCAAACGAGCCATTTCGCCCTTGACGATGGCTTTGCCAAGTTCGGTGATCTGGTATTCTTTACGGCGGCTTTCTTCTTCGCCTGGAAGCGCTTTGATCCAACCTTTCTCCAACATGGTGGAAAGAGCTCCGTAAAGCGTTCCGGCTGAAAGCTTGAGCCGGCCGTTGCTCATTTTTTCGGTTTCCTGCATGATGCCGTAGCCGTGAAGTGGGGCATGCAGGGCCAACAGGGTGTAAAACACGGCTTCAGTCAATACAATGTTTTCGTTCATAATGCTATCGGTGTTCGTTATATTGTAGTACGTTATATCGGAAGACGATGCAAAGGTAGCCGATATATTTTAAGTTGCAAGTTTTTTTTAAATTATTTTTCAAAAATGTTTTTTCTAAAAAAAAAAGGCTGAACGAAGTGCTTTTTGTAAATTCGCCCTCAGATACTTCTCTAATTATTACCAAACGCCACAACTATATGGAACTGGTTGACCGCTTTTTAGCCTATGTGCAAAAAAACACCCAATCGGATGAGGATACAAATCTGACCCCAAGTACGCCCGGTCAAATGGCTTTCGCTCAAGATCTGGCCAAAGAACTCAAATCAATCGGTTTGCAGGATGTCACGCTCAGCGAGTACGGTTATGTCATGGCCACGCTGCCTGCCAATACCGACGAACCACGCCCGGTGATAGGCTTCATCGCTCATATGGACACGAGCCCGGATATGAGCGGCAAGAATGTTTCACCACAAATCGTCCGTAATTATCAAGGTGGTGACATCGTTTTGGACCCTTCAGAACAGGTAGTTCTTTCACCCTCCGATTTTCCTGAACTGGAGAAATACATCGGTCAGGACATCATCACCACTAATGGCAAAACCCTGCTCGGAGCCGATGACAAAGCCGGTTTGGCTGAAATCGTCACCGCCATGGAATACCTGCTGGCACATCCCGAAATCAAACACGGCAAGATTCGCCTCGGTTTCACCCCAGACGAAGAAATTGGCAAAGGCCCTGATAAATTCGATGTGGAAGCCTTCGGTGCTGAATTCGCCTATACCATGGACGGTGGTGAAATCGGTGAGCTGGAATTCGAGAACTTCAACGCTGCCAGCGCCAAGATTACCTTTAAAGGCCGAAACGTCCATCCCGGATATGCCAAGCATAAAATGCTGAATTCCATGCGGATAGCAAACCAATTTGCTGGCATGCTGCCTCGCCACGAAACGCCGGAGCATACCGAAGCCTACGAAGGTTTCTACCACCTCATCAGTTTTCATGGTGATGTGGAGTCCACCCTGATTTCGTACATCATCCGCGATCACGACCGCGACCGTTTCGAGAACCGCAAGAAGGAAGTCGAACACTTGGTACACAAAATCAACCACGAATTCGGTGAGCATACAGCCACGCTGGACATGAAAGACCAGTATTACAACATGCGTGAAAAGATCGAACCGGAGAATATGCACATCATCGGTCTGGCTTTCCGCGCCATGGAAGCCTGCGACGTGATTCCGCTGGTGCGTCCCATCCGCGGCGGAACCGACGGCGCGCGTCTTTCCTTCATGGGGCTGCCCTGTCCCAACATTTTCGCCGGAGGTCATAATTTCCACGGCCGTTTTGAATTCATCCCCATTCCTTCCATGGAAAAAGCCATGAAAGTCATCCTAAAAATTGCGGAAATCGCAACCGTCAAATCATGAAAACTACCCCTTTTACCTCTATCCATCAGGCCCTTGGAGCCAAGATGGCTGAATTCGCAGGTTATAACATGCCCATCGAATACACCGGCATTCTTCCCGAACACCTAGCCGTTTGCCAAAGTGTCGGCGTCTTTGATGTTTCCCACATGGGCGAATTCTGGGTGAGTGGTCCACAGGCATTGCCCTTTCTGCAGAACCTGGTTTCTAACGATGTGCGAACCGTGACCATCGGTCAGGCGCAGTATTCCTGCCTTCCGAACGAAAACGGGGGCATTGTGGACGACCTGATAGTTTATCGCATCGCCGAAGAAGAATACCTGGTGGTGGTGAATGCCTCCAACATCGAGAAAGACTGGAACTGGTTCGTTTCACACAATACGATGGGAGCGGTGCTGGAAAATATGTCCGACCAGACGGCTCAGCTGGCCGTGCAGGGACCGAAAGCCATCGACGTGCTGCAGAAACTGACTTCAATGGACTTGGCATCCATACCTTATTACCATTTTGCCTTTGGCACCTTGGATGGAGTGGAAGATGTGCTGATTTCTAACACGGGCTACACCGGTGCAGGAGGCTTTGAAATCTATTTCGCACCCGAGATGGGCCAACAACTCTGGAATGCCATTTTTGCAGCCGGGGCTGAATTCGGAATCCTGCCCATCGGGTTGGGCGCCCGTGATACCTTGCGTCTGGAAATGGGTTTCTGCCTGTATGGCAACGATATAGACGACACTATTTCGCCCATTGAGGCCGGAATCGGTTGGGCCATGAAGTTCACTCCCGAAAAGCAATTCCCCTCCAGGGCCATTTTCGAAAAGCAAAAACTGGATGGCGTTGCCAAAAAACGAGTCGGTCTGGTGATGATCGACAAGGGTTTCGCCCGTCATGGTTATGCCTTAACGGATGAAACCGGGCGGGTAATCGGTGAGGTGACGTCTGGCAGCATTTCGCCGCTGACCAAAGTCGGGATAGCCATGGGTTACGTTGAAACTGCTTTTGCAACACCGGGAACAATAATATGCGTAGATGTCCGCGGCCGCTTACTTAAAGCGGAGGTGGTGAAAATGCCGTTCAGAAAATAAAGAAGTCTCAAAAGAGCGCCAATCTCTGCGTTGCTGCTTATTCGCCACTCCTCACGTACCTTAAGTACGCTCCGGGGTGTCTCGTAATCAGCGCCTTGACCTTGGCACTCTTTTGAAACTTCTTCAACTGGTTTCCTGAAATCGCTTAGTGGTTTTCGTTGAAGATTTCGAGATTTTTCCGCATTTCTGCGAATTGCGCTTCTTTTACGAAGGAAGTGCAGATGCGTAGACCTTCTTCGTTGCTGCCGGTGGAATCCAGAGCGATGGCGCTGATGCCATAATATAATAGTTCTCGCATCAGGTCGCTGCCTTTCAGACCGGGGTAAGCGACGGTAAAGTAAAAACCGTCGGCGATTTCTTCGCCCAAGTCGTTGTCGTAAACAATGCTGAACCCGTTGTCCAGGAAGCATTTTTTAGCCTTATTGGCCCTCAAACCATAAATTCCCACTTCGTTCAGGAAGTTGAACTCGTTGTCGCAAGCCGCTTTCATGAGCGCAGTCATGGCAAATTGCGCTGAATGGCTGGTGCCAGCTGAAAGCCCGTAAAGCATTCTAGCTACTAGGGCATGACCGAATGTTCCGTTACCATATCGTTGAGCAAGACCAGGGTAGGAGCGGCTGATCAATTTCTCCGAAACGGCCAGGAAACCAATGCGTTGACCTGCATAACTGAACGCTTTGGAACCAGAAATCAGCAGCACATAATTATCAGTATAACGCGCCACGCTTGCTTGAAATGGCGGCTGAAACGGCCGGCTCAGGTCCTTGCGGAAGTCCATGGCAAAATACGCCAAGTCTTCAAGCACTATCACATCGTATTTGGTAGCCAGTTCGCCGATTATCTGCAATTCACTTTCCTGCAGGCAGAACCAAGCTGGGTTGTTGGGGTTGGAGTAAATAAGGGCTGAAATATGCCCTTGGCTGAGGTGGCGTTCCAACTCTACCCTCAATGCTTCACCGCGGAAGTGGAAAGCGTCGAACGATTCGTACGGTGTGTCGAGCATTACCAATTGCTGCTTCTGAACTGGAAAACCGGGGTCGATAAACAATACAGTGGTTTTCTGAGGGCTTAGTTGGCGGCAGGTCATGAAGCAGGCAATGGTGCCCTGCATGGAACCGACCACCGGGGTGCAGCAGTTTTCGGGTACATCAACACCAATGTAGGCTTTGACAAACCGTGATGCTTGTTCTTTGAATGCAGGAATGCCTTCCAACGGCGGATACACCGATGCGACGCCGTTTTGCAATGCCTCGATTTCAGCCTGCACTCCGATTTGAGAAGCTGGTAATCCAGGAACCCCCATTTCCATACGCGCCATTTTCTTGCCCGACCGTTTTTCGATTTCATTGGCCACCCCGACCATTTCGCGGATGGTAACTCTGCTGAAATCAGGTAAGTTGAATTCGTTAATGATGGATTCTACGAGTGCGTGGTCAAATGGCGTTTCTTTCATAGGAAATTGTATTGTTCCTACAAAAGTACAAAAAACCTCGGGAGGCGAAAAAAAGTTTTTCAAACTCTTGCGTTTCCCACAAATCTGCCTATCTTTGCACCCGCAATCCGATAACGAAAGCAACCTCAAAAAAACGGTGTGGTAGTTCAGCTGGTTAGAATACCTGCCTGTCACGCAGGGGGTCGCGGGTTCGAGTCCCGTCCATACCGCAAGAAAGCAATTCAGAAATGAGTTGCTTTTTTTGTGTAATCTACCCATCCCGAAGTTTGTTTACTCATGTTACAAACCTATTGAAAACTAATAACAAAAATCGGGATGGGATATTTCTATTTTTCGGGAACCTTCAGCCCCGCTTCCTTTGCTTCACTGATACCGATAGCGATGGCTTGTTTTCTATTTGTGACTTTCCCGTTTTTGCCATTCTCGCCCGACTTTAAAGTTCCATCTTTAAATTCATGCATGACTTCAGCGATTTTTTCCTGCGCTTTTTTTGAATACTTGCCCATGGTATTTTGTTTAAATAACAGCTTTAAAAGTAGAAATTCCTTTAGCGATATGTTTACAAAATAGTTGAAATTAGTTGCAATATTCACACGTGACTTGTCATTTCTTTGAAGATCACTTCTGCCAGTCTTTCACACAAGTTCCCTCAGCCGCAAAATGTCTGAACCATCGAAGACAATCTTTTCGGTCGCGCCCTTTTTCATTGGCTGCGATGTCACGGCATAACCAGACATTGCTCTGAAGGCCATCGGCGAATTTGGGTGAAATGGCAAAACCTTCGATGTTTTGACTACCTGAAGGGTTGGGTACCGCATATTCCTGTTTCTTCACGAATTTGTAGTTTTCGAGGAACGATTCTGTTGACAAATCGGTGACTTCCAAAGAGTTATTTCCAATATTGTGAAGGATGTACATCAATCCGGTGGAACGGTCGAAAGCCAGGTCGCAACTTTCATTCTGGTCTGTCTTATATGTTCCTACAAATGTGAAGTCGTCGTTTTTTGAAGGATTGACGTCATAAACCCAGATGAGGCCCTTTTCCTGGTGCGCGATGAATATCAAACCATGCATACCCTTGGTTGAAATGTATTTTTGATTGGTTTCGCTGCTGATGAATCCGATTGCCTTCAAATAGCTGTCCGGAACAAATTCGATTCCTTCAGGACCTTCATTGCCTTTAACGGTCATGTTGGAAGGCGGTGCTTTTAAATTCCATTTGTTGGCCAATGTCACCGATAAATAATCACCACCATGCGTGTATCTTCGTATTTCACAGGTCTTTTCATCGATGACGTAAAATTCGTTGGCATTGTTGTCAACTTGGGTGACACCTTCAGGACCACCCGATAATTTGAGGTGAGCTAGTTGGCTGAACTTTTCGGTCGTCGTGTCCAGTTGAAGAATTCGTAAGGCGCCATTGTCCTGGACGACATAAAGACGATTGAGATCCGGATTCCAATGCATGCCGCTCAGCTCAAATGCACCTTTTTTACTAATGCATTTCGTTATATTATTACCTGAGGACCATGTTTGTGATTTCCAATCCTGCTTTTCTGAATGGCATCCGGCAAGCATGAAAATCAAAGCTGGAATAAATGTGATTTTTAGTAGTTTCATGTTTTAGAATAGTTGACCAACTTTAATGATGAGCGGTTCTTTCAATATAATGGCACTTTCGGGGCACATTTCCTGGCAGCAGTAGCATTTGATGCATTTTGTATAATCGTACACCGGTGGTTTGGTTTTGTCTCCGTTCAGCCAGTTTACAGCTTTCCCTTCCACAGGGCAACTTTGTACACACGTGCCGCATTGGTTGCACTTTTCTTTCATGATGTACGGTTTTGCAACCAGCCGGTTGTTCAAGAACTGAACCATTCTGCCTTTTTTAATGGTTTTCACAACCGAACGCTCCACGATGAAATCCATACAGACGAATTCCTTCAACGCATCTCCCACCAACTCGATTTCTTCTTCCTTATACACGCCTGCACCGGTTTCGGAACCTACCAAGGTTGTCGGTACAAAAAGCGGATTCAAGTTGATCATTCTGCAGGCAGTGGCATCCAGCGCGATCGGGTCTGTCGAGAAAAGTATAACGTTCATGGGTCGTGGAGTACCGCCTCGTGGTCCGTTACCTTCCATTGCGATGATACCATCCATGATGTAAAGTCGCGGCTTTACGTAACTGTTCAAATCAACCAGCATTTTGGCAAAGTCCGTTGCATCGGACAGTTTTACGTGAAATTCGCCTTTGCGCATGCCAACCACGCAACCAAACTGATTCTTGACAGCACCTGTAAAACGTTCCAACCCATGTGTTTTCATTTTGGGCAAACTAATTAGACCGTCGCAGTCGAGCACGCCGTTGGCAATGAAGAACTTTTTATTTTGGTTTCCTTCTTCGAAAAAAACGTCACGACCTTCTTTAAAGTCTGCTAATTCCAGTTTCAGTTCGTCGGCTTCAACTGTTATTCCGGCTTTTTTGGCTGCTGCACCTGACGATCCGAATCCCGGAGAATCACCGTAACTGAGGCAAGCGCCTGCTGCCAAAAATTGTTCGGCAACAGCACGAAAAACGGCAGGATGCGTGGTGACACATTTTTCGGGCACATCGCCTGCGAGTAGGTTGACTTTCAGCAGGATTTTTTCTTCCGCTTTTACAAACGATTCCACACCGCCCAATAGCTCCAATCCTCTAGCAATTGCCTGATTTACTTCTTGTTGATTGTATGAATTACAGCGAACAATGGCTACTTTACTTTTCATTTGGAACTGGTTTTGATGTTTGATTTTTTTAAACCTCAAATGTACTAGAATATCCGCCATCATTTTTTTTTCAGAAACATATTGTTATTCTGTAAAGTATGCTATATTTGTTATAGCATAGGTAGCAAAACGAAGTAAAAATAATAAATAGATAAAATTGTAAAGTTGAAATATATTAAAATAAAATTATAATTATATATCATAATCATTATATATGAAGTTGCGCCATTATTTAATACCATTCAATAGATGGATGCTGACTACTTGTTGCATCCTTTTATTTCTTCTGATTCCTACAAAAGGGATTGCTCAAATAATGACTGTTTCTGGCTTTGTTTTTAATGATACAGACGGATCAGCGGGGATTAACAAAGTTGACGGTATCGGTATTGGTTCAATAGCGGGACAACCATTGTATGCTACATTGGTTAATGTTGGAACAGGGCTTACTTTTACTTCAACAGCCATTGATGCGACGAATGGCAGTTACTCTTTTTTTCTCCCAGCAACTTTTATGTTCAGTATCTCGATTTCTACAACCAACTATACTTCAGGGACTACTCCAAATGCTTCATTGCCTTCTGGTTGGGCATTTAATGGCGAAATCAATAATGATGCAACAAATTCGCTGACAGGTAACGATGGAACAACCAATGGTAAGGTTGTTTCTATTCCTGGAGGAAACGAAACGTACGTGAACTTTGGACTTGCCCAAACGGCTGGAATTCACAGTATGTTCGACACCATTTGCAGCGGAAGCACTTTCAATTTACTTCCCATTGATGGCACCAATGGTTCCGTGCCGGCCGGTGTGACATACAGTTGGTCAGCTCCTGGTGGAACAGGTTTTACAGGAGGATCAGCGAGTAGCGGTTCACCTACCAGTATTAGCGGTACCTTGGTAAATACGACAAATGCTCCGGTTATAGCAACTTATACGGTTACCCCAACCTCGGGTGGTACGATCGGATTGACCTTTGAAGGGACCATAACGGTTTTTCCGACACCCATAGTAGCGGCAATTACCGGAGCATCGACAGTATGTGCCGGAGCACCAACTCAAATGGCGAATGCAACCCCTGGTGGAATCTGGTCAAGCGGTTCCAACGTAACTATTAATTCCAACGGAAAAGTAACGACGTTGTCTTCTGGAGGAGGTTCATCCTTAATTACCTATACCGTAACCAATGCGTTCGGATGCACCAGTTCAGCGACCAAGCCCATAGGAATCAACTACTATCTGACCATTAATGATGTTTCTTTAACGGAAGGAAACGCAGGAACTAAAATTTTTACGTTCACCGTTAAAAAGCCGACAGGCATCGCTGTGACCTTTGATTATGCAACTTCAGATGGATCAGCAACTGCTGGCTCAGATTATGTAGCTACTTCAGGAACTAAAACCATAGCTGCCGGGGCTACATCTACGACCATCAGTGTTACCGTTAATGGCGATACAAAAATTGAAACGGACGAAACATTCATAGTAACAATTTCAACCGCAACGGCAGGTTTTACCATTATTAATGATTCCGGAATTGGTACCATTCGAAACGACGATACGGATTGCAGTTTTCTAAGTAATACGGGCTTTGAGGAAATCATCAATGCCTCACCACCGATACATGTTGCTTTGGGTTTATTGGGTGAACAGGAATTTATTCAGACTGCGAAAGCTCATGTTCCTTATTGGAACACGACCGCATCTGACAACCAGATTGAAATTTGGGCCAGTGGCTTTGGTGGCGTACCGTCGTATACAGGAAATCAATTTGCTGAACTGAATTGTAACGCAGTTGGTACACTTTATCAGGATTTTAATTCCGGCTCCGGTGGATTAGTGGAAATTTCCTTTGCACACAGAGGTCGTGCGGGATTTGCCAACGACATGAGTGTAGCCATTGAACCATCCCCCATTGGTAGTGGGGCAAAGGTAGTTTTAGGTACATTCACAGCACTTACTACTGACTGGACGGTTCATACAGTGTCCTATGCCCTTATTCCAAATACAGGTTATGTGCTGAGTTTTATTTCACTACCCGAATTCGGTGCTTCGGATGGAGGAAATTTTCTGGATGCAATTACAATTAACTGTCCATCTATAACTGGCAATGTTTATAACGATATTGACGGATCAAATGGCCCAAACAAGGTTGACGGGGCCGGTATCAGTACGATTGAGGGACAACCCTTGTATGCCACTTTGGTAGACGGAACAGGCGTTTCTGCCGGATCAACAGCTGTTTTTTCAGATGGAAGCTATTTATTTACAGGTACTTATAATATATACAGTGTCTTGATTTCTACAACCAATTATGGTATAGGTGTCAATCAACCAACATCTTCATTGCCTCCGGGATGGATTTTTAATGGCGAAATTAATAACGACTTAACAAATTCATTAACAGGCAATGATGGCGCTACAAATGGCAAGGTGATGAACGTTCCTGTAGGTTCTGAAACAAACGTGAACTTTGGGATGCATTATCAAACGCCTTACATATACAATTTGTTTGACACCATTTGCAGTGGTAGTTTCTTTAACATTCTTCCGGTTGATAGTGTCGATGGTTTTGTACCTGCCGGGATAACCTACAGTTGGTCTGCTCCGGATGGAACAGGTTTTACCGGAGGGGAAGCGAGCAGTGGTTCAGTCACCAGTATTAGTGGTTCGTTGGTAAATACGACAAACGCTCCGGTAACAGCATCCTATACGGTTACCCCAACCTTTCATAGTTCAGAATGCTCGACCTTTGTAGTGGCAGTAACCGTAAAACCATTACCCACAGTAGCGGCAATAACCGGAACGACAACGGTATGCGTAGGGTTTACAACACAATTGGCAGATAGTATAATCGGTGGGGCATGGGCAAGTCATTCTCCGGCAATAGCAACAGTAGATGCTTCTACAGGCCTGGTAACTGGTCTAACAGCAGGTACAGCGACCATCGCCTATTTTGTCAACATCAACGGCTGCACAGGTTTCGCAACAAAGTCAGTAACGGTATATGCTTTACCGGCAGTGGGTGCTATAACTGGTACGGCAACGGTATGCGTGGGGGCAACAATCCAATTAGCGGATACCACCGGCGGCGGTGTCTGGTCAAGTGGTACTCCGGCGGTAGCGAGTATCAGCGCCAGTGGACTAGTAACAGGCGTAACGGCAGGGACAGACACCATCACCTACACCGTCACCAATAGCAATGGCTGTACAAGCTTTGTGACAAAAGAAATAACAGTAAACGCTTTACCTGCAACTCCGGTAATCACGGGTACGGTAACGGTCTGTATTGGGAATACGACACAATTGACGGGTACGCCCATCGGAGGTGCTTGGTATAGTGATCCTACCAATATTGCAACAGTAAGTCCACCTACTATGGTTGACCCTGGTGGTCTGGTAACAGGCTTGGCGGCCGGAACAGCGACCATCACCTATACTGTCACTAATGGGGGCGGCTGTACGAGTTCCGTAACACGGACCGTTACGGTTAATGCTTTGCCAGCAATGGGCGCCATCACCGGTGCGGCAACGATCTGCTTGGGTTCAACCACCCAGCTGGCAGATACCACCAGTGGCGGTGTCTGGTCCAGTGGCACTCCATCAATAGCGACCATCAGCGCTGGTGGTCTGGTCACCGGCATTGCAGCCGGTAAGGACACCATCACGTATACGGTCACCAGCGGCGGGGGTTGTTCAAGCTTTGTAACAAAGGCGATAACGGTTTATGCCATACCCTCTGTTGGCGCCATCACCGGCGCGGCCACGATGTGCGCAGGCTCGACGACCCAACTG
>Ga0209430_1002467_pt1 | contig 11838 bp, 8 predicted proteins | sample BarGraIncub1133A_FD_184504 | JGI IMG/M metagenome (GOLD analysis project Ga0209430, IMG submission 184504) | Arctic peat soil microbial communities from Barrow, Alaska - Barrow Graham LP Incubations 11-33A (SPAdes) (version 2) | ecosystem: Environmental > Terrestrial > Soil > Wetlands > Peat... | reverse complement strand
TATCAAATGGACAAAGAAATTTAGGTACTGAAAAAGGCATTTAGTTGATTGACCAAAAACAACTAGTTGTTTTGAGTAAAACAACTAGTTGTTTTTGGTCAAACAGCAAGGTGTTTTTTAGGTCGATTTTTAAATTTTTAATTCGCTTTTAATCAATTAGTTACAAAAGTGGCCAAAAACCACAAAAGGGCATACCAGTGGCTGGGAAACGCACACTTGCAAAAGGGCAGACCGTCAGCGATTTTCATTCAACCTTGATATGGAAACATAATTCAGTTCCTTCAATGTAAAAAAGAATAATAAGTTGTTTCACTATAATCCGTCACTCTCAAAAAATAAGAGTTCAAACGTCTACTTTTGAATTGAACAACGCACTTAGAAATTCTAATTTTTAAAATTACTGCAAATGGAAACAACGAGCATGCTGCACGTGCTATAAACACAAATTTATTGCAAACCTATTGGCAAATTGGGCAATATATAGTTGAATATGAACAGAAGGGAAAAACCAGGGCCGATTATGGTGAAGATCTTTTAGAAAGTTTGTCGAAGGATTTATCAAAAATGCATGGTAAAGGGTTTAGCCTCAGTAATATTAAACGTTTCCGCCAGTTCTATCAGGTCTTTGCATCACAAATCTATAAAGTTTTTTTGATGAAAAGAATGTTTTTGTAATAAAATGATGATGGAAAGGAATTAATGTGGAAAAAGAGGGTTATTACTGGGTTCAGTTACAAAAAATGTTACTTTTGCAGGAGACCGCAGGTTATATGAAAAGAATACATCGTTGGATACCTTTTTTATTTATTTCAGCCGTTTTCCTTTACTCTTGTGAACAGGATGTAATTAATGGGATTCGGGAAGAGGGTTATTGGTTTGCGAATTCGTTGGTACATAGACAGTTGAATGGGCCAGTGAAATCATTGCAAGTAGAGAACACTATTTCAGAGTTCAACAGAGAGGGGTATTTGGTTTCGTATGGTGATACAAATGGCGATAATCGATATACGTATGAATATAAGGATGGAAGGGTTGTGACTTATACAGCCGATTTGGATTACATGTCGGAACCTTATGTCATGAATTATGAATACAAGAATACAGGTAAGTTCATTCCTGTGGAGGGGGATCTCGAAGAAATAGTGAAATTGGTGCCTGGATTGTCGGCTTCTTACGACATGGAGTCTCGGCTGGATTATACATTCAGGGACACAACGATGAAAATTATATACTCTTGGAGAAAGTTCCCCTTGCCATGGTCGAAATATGATACGACGCTGGTGTCTTACTCGGGAAATTTACCCCTGGGGTCCAAGATAGTCTATAGTTCGTATCCGGATAGAGTATACTACAATGACTATGAGTATGATTCGAAGGGGAATATAACGAAGTATGTGGTTGGTTGGAAAGATTCGGTTAATAGGAACTCGACAACGTATCAATTTTGTACCTTGAATGAGTATCTGTTGATTTCGTCAACAAAGCAAGAATGGATTGAAGGGAGTAATGTCGGGTCGGTGAATACGACCTTTACGTACAATGAGTATGGGCATCTGGTTGGGAAAGAATCGGATGTTGGGAATAGGTTTGCATATTCCTATGAGTACGACACGTATGGCAACTGGATTATTCGGAGATTTAGTGAGCATTGGGGCTCGGGGGCTTGGGGTACGGGTGTTCAGAATAGGACAATTACGTATTTTGAGTGATGGGGCTACTAGTTGGCTATTCGTAATTCTCACCCCTTCTCCCCATCATCCACCTTCTTGGAATCCTTCAGCACATCTAACAACTCCCTCAAATTAACCGTTGCATACGTGCTTGAATGGTCCGACATGGCATAAGGGATAACCAGATCCTCATTGTGAATAATCGAACCGCAGGAATAGATGACATTTGGGACGTAGCCTTCTCGTTCGAATTCGTTGGGGACCATGAGCGGGCTACTCAGCCTTCCGATCTCTATCTCCGGGTTTTCAAGGTCGTATAGGGAGGCGCCCAAGGTGTATTCACGCATGGAACCGACGGCATGGGTGATGACCAGCCAACCATCTTCGGTCTCGATGGGAGAGCCAGCATTGCCAATTTGGACGAGTTCCCAGGGGTAAATGGGTTGTTGGATGATTTTGGCTTCGTGCCAGATGTTGATGCTGTCCGAATAGGCGATGTAGTTGTTGACGCCGTCTATTCGGCACAACATGGCGTACTTCCCGTTGATTTTCCGGGGGAACAGGGCCATCCCTTTGTTTTGGGCAATTTCGCCATTGATGGGCAAAATTTGGAAATTATAGAAGTCGGTTGTTTTGATTAGTTTGGGCAGAGTCGTAACGCCATCGTAGGCGGTGTACGTGGCATAATAGGTTACTTCGCCGTCATCTTCGGTGAATTTAACAAAACGGGCGTCTTCAATGCCTTTTTGTTCGGTTGCCGAAACGGGGAAAATAACTCGTTCGGAAATGGCTGAATCGATGGAGAAATTAATCTCGTAGTGCGATGATGCCAGCCACATCATTTGATTGATTATTTTTATGTGATCTTCTGTAAGTTTGGGATCTTTTCTGGCCAATACAAGGTTCCTCATCAATTCGCCATAGGTGAAATGATCTCCAAGTTTATCTAGAATAAAAGCAGGAGTAATTACCTTTTTCTGTATGTGTGTTTGGTCGGGTGTATCGGGCAAGACAGGTGAAAAAAGGGTTTCTGTATTTTCTAGTTTATCTATTTTTTCCAAGATGGCAGGAACAACAACATTTTCCTTGTCTTTCATATCATCCAGTTTCTTCTGAAACGATTTTTTATCGTAAACATGGCGTTTGATGACATCGGCTTCGGCCAGCATTTTACCAACAGGCTCTATGGTCAAGTTGTTATTCTTGTCTAGAATGCCTGCGCGAAAAACGACGGACGAAATATGTCCTTCGCCGGTGGCACGGAAACTGAAAATAACCCGCCTTTCATCGGACCTTGTTTCCGATTGATCCGGATCTTCTACAATGGATGGATTGAAAAAAGCAGCCGATTCAATGGAGTATTCCATGGTAAAATACGAACCAATCAAGGCTTTTTGAGTGGGACTAAGATCCACTTCATTCACTTCAATCTTTTCAAATATTGGAGACAGTTTGCCAAAATGTTTCTCAAATATGCGTGAAATATTTCGGTGACGCCGGGAATACCCCCTCAGTAACTGACTCATGGCAATATTCACCTCTTTCTCGGGCATTGCCAAGACCTTCCTGATTATATCCGCCGACCTTTCATCATTCAAAAATAGAAAACGGGCGATGACCCTGGAAGAATCGGGGGAAAAGGTAAATTTTTTTCTAGTTACAGCGATTTGCATGATTTTCAGTTTTAAAAACGGCTTACTCTTCTTTCAAAGTTACGCTGTTTTATCTGAAATGAGTAGAGAAACTTCAACTTTGATATAAAAAACGCACACATTAAGGCGTTGGTGTATTCTCTGAGTTTGGACGGAGCTATTACGAATCATATCTTACCCGAGTCCTTTCACGCATGAATTGTATCGATTCATACTGATCCTTTTTCAATTCTGGAAGCATCGTTTCGTAGGAAACCAATTGTTCGTCATTCAAAACAGCTTGGATTTCCAGCTTTCTGGCTTCAAATCTATTGGAGAGTGCTTGAATAAAGGTCTGTTGAACGGTGGCGTTCATGTAACCCAAGGATTGTAAAACCTTACGCTGTCCCATAAGCAGAACGTTTCTTCGGGCATAGTCTTGGTTGATGGCAAGAATCATGTTTGTTTGTTTTTGGCTCAGAGCCAGGGGTTTAACCAATTGTTCGGTTTGGCGGAGGGCTAATGATTTTACATAAGAAGAGGCACTTGAGTTAGCCATCAATGTAGTGCTTGCTGCCAGTAAAACGGCTACTAAAAGGAATTTCATTGTTTTCATTGTTTTGGTTTTTAAAGATGAAACATTTTCAAACGCATTTACACATTAGAATGCAGAGGAGGGGGTACGTTTAAGGTTTATCGGTAATAAGCACGAATTTCTGGTTTAATAACCGATTATGAATCAGTATTTTACGTTTACCGATGAATTTCGGCACTTTATCGACTGAATGGATAAAGCAGTTTCTACGACCGCCATTTAAACCCCTTCTCCAATTTACTGTCCAATATGCATTACCAACCCTTAAGCCCATGAAAAAACAGTTCTTCACCGCTTGCCTCCTTGCGTTGGCATGCACTGCCTTGGCGCTAACGCCCAAGCTAACACTTGACCTCTCCAAGCAAGACCTCAAAGTGAGCCCCATGCTCTACGGCCTCATGACCGAAGAAATCAACCACTCCTACGACGGTGGTCTCTATGCAGAACTCATCCGCAACCGCATTTTCAAGGACAATGCCACCACCCCAGAAGCATGGAGCCTCGTCCAACCCGACACCTCTGCCAATGCCTCTATCAAACTCATTGCAGCCAACCCAGACAACGTGCCCAATGACGAACGTCGACACGCCATCAACGGCGCTCTTACCACCTGTCTGAGACTCTCCGTTCCGAAGGCTGGAATACGTGTTGGCATTGCCAACGAAGGCTACTGGGGCATTCCGGTCAAGCCTTCCACCACCTACAAAGCATCCTTCTACCTGAAGGGCACCGGTAGCGCACAGTTCGGCGGCCGCAGGGGAGGTCAACAGCCTCAGACCCCACCCGCACCCGTCATTGAAAACAACACTGCCGGCCCCATCACCGTCACCCTCGAAAGCCCCGACGGTAAAACCATCTTCGCCACCGGCACCATCGACCTGGCTAAGAGCAACCTCTGGAAAAAATATGAACTGACGCTGACCACGGGTTCTGCTATAACTGCTACGAAAGACGCTAGATTCGTGATTTCAACCGACAGAACCGGCCTATACTACTTCAACCTCGTGTCGCTGTTCCCGCCCACGTACAACAACCGCGCGAACGGCAACCGCATCGACTTGACGCAGATGCTCATCGACATGAAGCCCACGTTTCTGCGGTTCCCCGGAGGAAATTACCTGGAAGGACCGGACTTTGCCAACGCTTTCCCATGGAAAACGACGCTCGGACCCATCGACAACCGCCCAGGGCACAAAGGTTCCTGGAGTTACCGCCCGACCGACGGCATGGGACTCTATGAATTCCTGATGTGGTGCGAGGAAATCGGTGCTGAACCCGTGCTGGGTGTGTATGCTGGTTATGCCCTCAACGGCGACCATGTGGATGCAGGTTCGCTGCTTAAGCCCTACGTAGACGATGCCTTGGATGAAATCGAGTATGTGATGGGGGATGCGAAATCCTATTGGGGTGCCAAACGTGTCGCAGACGGTCACCCGGCACCGTTCAAACTGAAATATGTGGAAATTGGGAATGAAGATTGGTTCGACCGTAGTAACAGTTACGACGGCCGTTTCGCTCAGTTCCGCGAAGCCATCGATGCGAAGTATCCGAAACTCACCTGCATTTCGACCATTGCCGATGCGCAGTATCCCACCATGAAGGTGACGTTGGGCAAGAAGGCTGAGGTGTTGGACGAACATTATTACCGCAACTCTTGGGACATGTTCGAAAACGCTTCCCAATACGACAACTACGACCGGAAGGGTCCGAAGATTTTTTGCGGAGAATGGGCCACGCGGGAAGGCGTTCCGACCTCCAACCTGATTGCCGCCATAGGTGATGCTGCCTGGATGACAGGCATGGAACGGAACTCGGATCATGTCATCATGTCGTGCTATGCGCCGCTGTTCGTGAATGTGAACACGGCTACTGCTACTGCTCCGAAAGCTTGGCAGTGGGATTCGGACTTGATCGGGTACAATGCGATGAACAGCTACGGCTCGCCTTCGTACTATGTGCAGAAGCTGTTCAGCGAATATCTGGGAAATGTCATAGTGCCCATGACGGCCTCGGGCATTCCGAAGCAGGTTCGCCCGCCGCGTCCGCAAAGACCGGGTGCTACGCCGAACGCAACGCCTGAAACGCCGAAGTCGGTGCCTACGTTGTTTTATTGTGCCACGAAGGATGACAGGTTTGTCTACTTAAAAGTGGTAAACGCTTTGGGTACGGTTCAGCCGGTGGAAATTAGCCTGATTGGTGTGGGGAAGGTGAAGTCGGAAGGGACGTTGGCGGTGATTAAGGGTATGAAACCTGAAGACACGAATTCCATCACGGAGCCGACGAAAATTGTGCCGGTGATAACGAAAATAAAAGGCGTTGCTGTTAGTTTCAAACAGAAATTGGCGCCGTATTCGGTTAACATTTTGAAACTCGAAATTGTGAAGTAAGACGAAATAATAAAAAGGATAAGCCCTGGCTGATGTTAAATCGGTCAGGGCTTTTTTGATAGTATGCTAGAACATGATTTGGATACGGAGCGAAGGACGATGAACAAACAGTTTGAGTATCTTATTGAAAACAGGCATCCGATTGTGGATTGGTTTTACGGGCGCTTTCATCATTCAGTCAATGAGTTCATTTATACTCGTACAAAAATCAGTTCACCTTATACGCCATAAGCCCTTTTCCTCTTCTGATGTACAGGATGCCATTCGCCAATACCGGATGCGCAAAATGTTCTTTGCTGCCTTTCTCGATTTTGAGTTTACCGGAAACGGTGAGCTTATTTTGGTCGTAGTTGATTAAGTTCACTTCTCCATTATTTCCGTAACAGATGAATTTATGATCTGCGTATATTAGACTTCCATTCCTTACTTTCACTGAATCAACGACATTTCCTTGATTCAGTTCCACCGCTCTAAGATAATTCTTTTCAATGGTGGTGAACAAGGTGTTATCGGTGATCACAAATCCTCCCAAGGCATTCCGGACTTGGTTGTTGGTCCAAACTTCTTTGATGCTCTTGCCATCGGGTGACAATTTGAGTTTAACAGCACCATCTCCTTTTTCTTCTCCAGAAACAGAATAGAGATATCCACCAGCATAAATGGGTGTATTGCAATGTTTTACATCATCCTTGGCGCTTTTTATAGGATAGGACCAAAGCAATTCGCCATTCTTGCAATCTACTGCAAATAGAAAATAACGGGATAAATTCACTAGGATTTTGCGTTCGGGAAGGGTAATGAGCATGGGTGAACAATACGTTATGGTGTCTCCCAGCGCTTTTGATTTCCAAACGGGTTTGCCAGTAAACCGGTTAAAAGCGGCTACGTTAGTTGTTGATCCACCCGGGAAACAATACACGTTTTCAGCATCAACAAGCAATGATTCTGAATATCCGAATTCGACTTGGATTCCACCCAGATCTTTAACCATGTCAATGGCCCATTTTTCTGCCCCGTTGGAGGTTTCATAACAGGCAATTCTCCCTTTTCCCGAACAAGTATACGCCAGATTCCCCAAAATGGTTGGCGTTGATCTTGACCCTGGAAAACCATGCGAAAAACCGGAGCCCGTAAATTCATTGCCGTTAGGCGATTTCCAAAGCAATTTTCCTTTTAGGTCAAAGGCAAACAGATAGCTCACACTATCCGTTTCCCCGTTGACATATACCCTATCGTTTAAGACTGTCGGAGCACCATATCCGTTTCCAATTTCTTCGGTGAACCAAATCAATTCCGGGCCAGTTTCAGGCCATGATTTCAAAAGACTAGTCCCATCATATTGACCATCCCGGTTTATGCCACGCCACTGAGAAATGGTCTGAGCATAAAGAGGAAAAGTCACCAATGTGACCACCATGATAATAAGGAACTTGCATAGAGATAATTTCTTAGGGTTAATCATAGTACGTACTATTGTTCGTTTACATTGTAATTTTGCGCAATGTAGTAAAAATCCGCTAAAATGCGATCTTCCTCCCGCATACCTGAAACGAGTTCATCAGCAATGGCATTCCTTGGACTTTGTTTTGAAGGCCAAGCTTAACGCCTGAATAGTCACTTCGGGGCTACCCGGACCTTGTCGTTCCAGGCCAGAAAAATATTCGCAGATTAATGAAAAGTCGAATTCGTGTATGGTTTTATGTTCGTTATCCATGATTTACTTTGTTACCATCACCTTCCTGCCTACATTGCTTTCTGGCAACGAAAAATGCATCACATAAACCCCAGGCGTGACTTTGCCCACTGGGACTGCACCTTCGAATTGGTTTATCTTCCAGTTTCCAATCAAGGCTCCCGCCAAACTGTACATCGATACCTCCTGCACCATCGAAGACGATTCGAAACGAACTTGTCTGCTTGATGCATCGTACAACATATTCAATGCAGTCTCACGCGAGATTTCACCAACTGCATTGGGATTCAGACCGAAGTTCACACCTTCCATCAGATCGCTCATTTGGCCGAAGAACATTTCGGTGCAGATTTTCCAGAAACTCGATTTGTTTTGAAGGTAATACGGACTTTTATCCAAATTCAAAGCTGCAGAAATCTGAAATACACCATTGCTGGCACCTTTATTTACAGCGGATATTGGTACTACCACGTAATCTTTGTCTCTTAATATCAGTTCACCAGTTTCCAATATTGCAACATCCTTATAAAGATTGAGGGTTAATCCGATACCACTGATATGTAAGGCCCGATTGGACCAAACTATTGTCGCTAAGCTTATTGACAATGTACGAAACCTGCAGTCCACGACCCACCCAAGGCGCCATGACACCTGTCAGGAACATGCTTTCATCGAGTGTAACCAGGCTGAAATTGTTACCTGTCGTTACGATTTCAGTTTCGTTGTTCAAAAAATTGGTCCAGGTACCATCCCCATTCTTGTATTGCAGGACTAATCTTTCAGCACCCAACGAGGCAGCATCGGGAAACGACATGTTTACTTCAGCGTATGTTCCTGTTCCGAACCAATTGTTGTGGCGCACGCTGGAAAAGACCAGGAATCCTAGGACAAACCGTTTAATCCTGTTTTTTCCATTTTGATACAGAAATTGGTAGTAACTTCGGCGCAATTAGGATAATTGGATAAAATGATAAAAACATGAGAGTTAAGATATCGGAAATTGACAAAGAATTAAGGACTCTCGGATGGTTTTTTAAACTTTTCATCAACACGTACACTAAAACGAGATTTCGTCTATTCAATAAAATTACCCGGACATTTCTGCTTGGCAGGACAGATAATCGTTTGGATTGCAGTGAGCAATGGATTGAACGAGGCAATGGTTCCAGAATGAGAATCTGTATTTTCAAATCCAAGGGAACGGATGAAAAATCGCCGGGAATTTTATGGATGCATGGTGGCGGTTATGGAATGGGCATACCCGAAAATTGTTTTACACGGGCAAAACAATTAATGGATGCGCACGACTGTGTCATCATTTCTCCTGATTATCGATTAACCATTCATTCACCCTATCCGGCAGCACTAGAGGATTGCTACACCGCTTTATTGTGGATGAAAAACAATGCGGAATTGCTTGGAATAAACAATAATCAATTATTTATTGGTGGCGACAGTGCCGGCGGAGGATTGACCGCCGCGATTTCACTCTATGCACGTGATAAAAAAGAGGTCAATATTGCCTTTCAAATGCCCTTATATCCAATGCTGGACGATCGGATGCAGACGGTATCTGCCAAGGATAATAACGCACCAGTGTGGAATTCAAAGTCGAATTATAACAGCTGGAAGTTACTTCTGGGGGATAAATTCGGCACAGACAATGTTTCGGAATATGCGGCTCCTACGCGAGCAACAAACTATTCCAATCTTCCACCGACAGTGGCCTTGGTAGGTGCCTTAGAGCCCTTTCGAGATGAGACTATCAACTATGTGGAAAATCTCAGGAAAGCAGGAGTAAAAGTAAGCTTTAGAGTATTTGATGGTTGCTTCCATGCCTTTGACCTCATTGCCCCAAATACCAAAGTAAGTAAGGCTGCCATTGAATTCATCACTTCGGAATTTGCATACGCTGCTGAAAACTATTTTTCAGAACAGCATTCTTGAAGTAGTTAAAGCTTAATCTTCAACCTCCCCACCATAACCCCATCCGCCCTCGCAGTCACTTTAACAAACCCTTTTGTAACGCACTGACTTTGCAGCAAAACCGTTGCAATACCAGCCTCTGCCGCTAAGGGGTTCTGACCAATGATTCGACCAGCGCCTTCGACTTCGAACGTTATAGGTAGGTTGCAATCACTGACTACATTCCCGTTTTTATCCCTGACCGTTGCATAAACAAAGACCGCATCGGCACCATCTGCCTTTAAGGGCTTCCCGCTCGAATCGTATGAAAGTTCGATTCGATAGGCTTTACCTGCTGTAGAAACGATATCTTGAGCAACGGCTTTGTTTTTGTTGAAGCCGACAGCTTTCAGTTTACCTGCCTTGAACCCTTCCAGATTAAAAACAACGGGCGGACAAGGCAGTTGGTCAGAAATCGTGGTTTTTGCTCCGGCTTTCCGCTCAATGAGTTTATTATTCAGATAGAGGGCTACTTCATCACAGTTGGAATACACTCTCAAATTTTTAAAGTCTGAATCCTGATTCCAATAAGAAGCAATTTTGACAATCGGTTTTCCGGTCTTGACCTGGCTTTGGTAGAAATAATAGGAGAATTTAGGCAAGCGGAATATGTCCATAATTCCAGAGGACTCGATATCGGGTGAATAGCCACGGTTGTAATCGAACATGAGCCAGTTGGCATCGCCTAAATTGGGATTTCGGAGGTTGTCGTTGTGGGCTTCCTGAAAATTGGTGGCTTGTTGGAGCAAGCGTTTTTCACCATCGCTGCGCAATTGGCGGCTGGTGCGCTCGTTGCTTTTCAGACCGGAATAGCCAGCCTGATTGAGGCCGGCATCTTGGGCGAAATACTCCCAGTCACCGTATTCTCCGGTAAATAAAGGTGTGGTACCTTTATATTTTTTCCAGTAAACCGGTGCTTTGCCGTGTTGTCGGGCAGGAATCCAGACGTCGTAGTGTTTATTGATCCAACCACAGGTGATCAGGTCCGTTTCAGGCGATTCTTCCTGAGCTATCTTGACCATTTGAACCATAAAGGAATCGGGCATGGGAGATTCATTAAGCGACGGTTCCCACATTGCAACGCTGGCATGGTTTCGATCCCTTCGAATAAGTTCGCGTGCATCTTGATAGGAATGTTGCTTGAATGCTTCGTCACCGACAAATTGCCAACCTGGGATAGCATCGATGGTGAGGATTCCCAGTTCATCGCAGGCATCCATAAAGGCAGGCGATTGAGGGTAGTGTGAAAGGCGGACGATATTGAAACCTGCTTGTTTTATTTTCAGGGCGTCGCGGTATTGGGCATTGTCGGACAAAGCATTCCCCAAATACGGATATTCCTGATGACGGTTCGTGCCAACCAACAGGATGGGTTCGCCAGTTATACACATTTTCCCGTTCACGATTTCGAACGTGCGAATTCCGATCTTCGTATTTAAATCATCCACGACTGAACCCTTTTCAAGAACCTCCACGTGCAAGGTGTATAAGTTGGGATGATCGGGGTGCCAAAGAAGAGGATGGAGCACCGATAAGCTATCCACAACGTGACATTGACCAAAGGCTTCCACTTGCTGTTCAGAAGACGTTCGTGAAGCAACAGTTTTTCCAAATTGATCCACCAATTTGTACGTCAAGGTTATTTCCTTACGCGTGTCAAATTCGTTCTGCACGTTCGTGGACACCGCAATTGTAGCTGTCTGACGCGATACAAGCGGATACCAGACCTTTACTCCTCCCGAAGCATTACTTACTGCATTCGTTATGTGCAAGGGGTTGTAAACGCTTAACGTTACATTTCGATAGATGCCGCTAAAATAGCAAAAATCCAGCCCTTTGATGGGTTTCCCGGGTGGAACTTCCGGATTGTCGGCGTTGTCGGTACGAACGATCAGTT
>Ga0209430_1002463_pt1 | contig 11852 bp, 6 predicted proteins | sample BarGraIncub1133A_FD_184504 | JGI IMG/M metagenome (GOLD analysis project Ga0209430, IMG submission 184504) | Arctic peat soil microbial communities from Barrow, Alaska - Barrow Graham LP Incubations 11-33A (SPAdes) (version 2) | ecosystem: Environmental > Terrestrial > Soil > Wetlands > Peat... | reverse complement strand
AAATATAATGTAAATAGTTTACATTATAAAAAGTTGTTTTAGTACTCAATGATATTTAACTAATTAATAGTACAATGAAAAACCACCGGATAGCATTTTTAATTCTTTTAGGGATTGTGTATATGCAGCTCGTGCCTGCAGCATCAAATATTTTACCGACAAATACTTCTAAAGTAAGAGAAGTAATGCTCAAAAGTAGATTATCCGGAGACTTTCCCAACTACTCTTATGTTGATCTGGTTAACATGCTAAAAGATTTGGAACGACTTTCTGTACTCCCGGATTCAGGCGAAATTTCAGCAGAGTGTACTTCACGGGACAGATCTTCCACTTATAACCAATCCACTTCTCAATATACTAATTGGTCGGCAAACGGCGATGGAGTAGGTTTTATCCGTATGAACAACGATGGCGGAAAAATAATAGCAGAGATGACAGGAACCGGTTGCATTTGGCGAATATGGGGCGGTTCGGAAAGCGGGTCACATGTCAAGATTTTTTTAGATGGTTCAGTTACCCCTGTTGTTGATTTGGCCTGGAGTGACTATTTTAATCATTCGCAGTCGCCGTTTAATTATGGTACACTGGTTTATAATGTGAGAAGAGGTCTGAACAATTCTGCAGGTGGCCTTAATAATTATGTACCCATTCCCTATAATAGTTCGTGCAAAGTTGTTTCATATACTGATTTAGGATCATTTTTTCAAATAGGGTACTCAAAATTTCCATTGGGAACTTCTCTGCCAGATTTTTCCAGGAACCTTTCCATACCAGAACAGAATGCGCTTTCTAACGTGGACAACTTCTTTTTAACCGGTTTAGGAACCGATCCTGCTGGCGATAGACCCGGACAGGTAACCGATTCAACCAGCTATACTTTAACTGGTGGCCAAGAGGTCATCCCGCTCGACTACTCCGGTCAAGGTGCAATCACCGGAATCAGGATAAGGGTGAACGGACTGCTGTCAAAAAGCGAACAGTGGAGTGCATTACGAGAACTTGCTATCAGCATCTTCTGGGATAACGATATAAAGCCTGCAGTCTGGGCACCGTTGGGCGATTTCTTTGGCAGCGCATGTGGTTACACCCCCTTTAAAGCCCTTCCGGTCGGAAAGCTTGAAAATGGCTGGATGTACTGCTATTGGTACATGCCGTTCGATTCAAAAGCAAAGATGATCATCAAAAACGATGGATCAAAATCACGTAATTTCGACATTTCTATTACACGGTCGTCCCTGACAAAGCCAATTGCTTCTCTGGGTCGATTCCATGCCAAATGGAATCGAAATGCGTTTCCGGTAACCAGAATTGACAGGAAACCAGATTATACAGTGCTTACAACAACCGGCAAGGGCCGTTTTCTCGGTTTTATGCTACACGTATACAAACCAAACAATAATAGTGACCCAAATTCGGCACCTGGTGATTATTGGTGGGGTGAAGGAGATGAGAAGTTTTTTGTAGATGGAGAAAAAATGCCATCGTCGTTTGGTACCGGTTCGGAAGATTACTTTGGTTATTCATGGGCAACACCTGATTATTTCAGCAAACCATTTCATTCCCAGGTTTATAATGAAGGAGGAATACTTTGGAAAGGCAACAGGAGTCTAAACCGGTTTCAAATTACCGATAATATACCGTTTCAGAGTTCGTTTGAGGGGACCATTGAAAAATATTATAGTAATACCTATGCGCAGTATGGAGTGATGCCTTACTGGTATCTGGCCCCCGGAGGAAATGATCCTTATGGAGAAGTGTCTCTGAACGAAAGAACCGGTTACTATGAGTCACCCCTTCCTCGAGACACCACACGCATTGAAGGTGAGGATATGACCGTTTTATCTCAAACTGCCGGTAGTCTTGTAGTTCAGGACGAGACAGTTTTTGGTAGTGGGTGGAGCAACAACAAGCACCTGTTATGGTATAAAAATAATTTAAGTGACGTTGTGCAGAACAGCACTGCAGTTGTCGCATTCCTTGTCAAAAGTAAGGATCTTTATTCGATAAGGGCTGTTTTGTCCAAAGCCGGAGATTACGGGATTGCAAAACTGTATGTAGACAATAAGCTGATTGGAGGTCAGATTGATTGTTATAGTAACAGCATTACACGAACTCCGGAGTTAACATTAGACACCATAGAGCTTAGCCAGGGTACTCATGAGCTCAAAATTGTAATGGTTGGTAAAAATAGATCAGCATCCGGTTATTATTTTGGTTTAGACTATCTGAAATTGGTAAAAGTAGTAGATATGATTAATGATATCGGATTACCGGTTGAAATTAAGAACTTTTCAGTTTACCCCAGTCCTGTAAAAAATAAATTTACTATAGATGCCAAAGGAATGTACAAATTAGAAATTTCAGATATTTCAGGCAAAGTTATCATTACAAGAGATATGGTTGATACAACAACCTCCATAGATATGTCTAAATTTCAAAATGGCATTTTTATCCTGAAAGCTACCAATACTAAAGGAGAGTCTTTAGTTCGCAAGCTATTAAAAAATTAGTACCTATATATAGTTTACATTTAAAAATAAGTATCAATTAAACCAACGTTTTATACAATTTATTTACTCAGTCAATGAAAAAATACCTGATTGCATTATGCATCCTTTTAGGAATGGTAAGTATGCAGCTAATTATGGCAGCATCACCTTATTTACCGACAAATTATGATGAACCCTTCCGGGGGCAATACCATTTCAGCCAACAGTCAGGCTGGATGAACGACATCAACGGGTTATGGTACTACGACGGTACGTATTACATGACCTATCAGACAACACCCAATAGTCCGAATTTTGATTTTGCCCATACTTCTTGGGGTATGGCGACAAGTCCTGATATGATGCATTGGACTCAGAAGTCTGTCATTGCTGAACCGAATGCTGCTGAAGGAACTCCTATGTCTGGTTCTGCTGTCATTGACACCGACAATACGTCTGGTTTGCAGACAGGTTCAAACCCGGTATTCATTGTGATCTATACTTCAGAAAAAACGGGGCAATGCCTGCTTTACAGCAATGACTTGGGAAATACCTGGCAAAGATACTCGGCCAATCCTGTCATAAATACCGGAGGAACAAATCCGCGGGATCCTCACGTACAATGGTATGCCCCGACCAATAAATGGGTGATGGTATTGTATAGGGATAGCAATGGAAGTCATACCGATTTCTATTCTTCACCCAACCTTAAAGATTGGACATTAACGAGTACTGTTGATAATTTTGGACATGAATGTCCGGATTTTTTCGAACTTCCTGTTGATGGAGATACGAATACTAAAAAGTGGGTACTCTGGGCAGGAGATGGTGGCTACCTGACAGGAAGCTTTGATGGTTCTGCCTTTACACAGGATCCGGGTGGTTGGCATCTGTTAGACAACAACAATTCCACCTATTTCTATGCATCACAGACTTTCAATGTGGCATCACTTCCCAATAAAAGGGTGGTTCAGATAGCCTGGCAGGGTAATCCCGGATTGATGGGCAGTACAACTCTGATACCTGAATATGCCAATCATACCAGGTGGAATCAAAATGCAACCTTTCCTACAGTGCTTTCATTAAAAACCAGTGTCGATGGTTTAAGGCTATGCTCCAATCCGATTCCTGAAATATCCGATATCTGGGCATCAACTAAAAACTTTGAAACACAAACGTTGACTACAGGCAGTAATTTACTTTCAAACATGAAGTCTAAGTGCTTCGATATAACTGCAGAATTTAACCTTGCCAATACAACCGCTACGGAAATCAAGTTTCTACTGGCAAATAAGACTGTTACTTACAATATAACGAATAAAACGTTGAACGGGAAATCACTTAAACCCATCAACAACATAGTGAAAATTCGCATTCTTGGAGACTGGAGTCAATACGAAATGTATGGTAACGACGGCCTGTTTTTCTGGTCAGAAAGGTTTGCTTTTGATCCCTATAAGAACAGTCTTGGTTTGACCGTTAATGGGAATGTAACACTTGACTCCCTGATTTTTCATGAGGTAAGCCGAACCTGGCCGGGTGATGCAAAAAAACCTTTTTTTACAAAATACGAAGCGGAATCAGGCACTGTCGGCGGAGGTGCAGTTAAAGCCTCTTATGCAAGTGCGTCCGGCGGATATCAGGCAGGGGTTTTGGATAATATTGGCGCAAATTTTCAGATTTCAGTCTATGCCCCCACTGCAGGTACAAAAACCATATCCCTCATTTATGCCAACGGAATGGGTGACACCAGATACAAATCTCTATATGTTAACGGTGTAAAGTTAGGTCAACTTACGTTTTTACCAACAGGGGGATGGAATCAATATTCCGTTCTGAATACGGATGTAACATTTATTAAAGGGAAAAATACCCTGAAAATCCAGAGAGATTTAGCCGATAATACAGCAACGGATGTTGACTATTTTTTAATGCCCTGGGGGTCAGAAATTGATACCACGAATCTGATTTCACCTCAAAATCCAAACATTCAATATATGGGTAGAGTCGATTTCACGAATCTGGAAAAACCGTTGTTTGCCTATCCGAATGTAACCATCAAGACTAAATTTGAAGGCACCTCGTTGGAGATGTTTCTTAACCATTATAACGGTTCTGATTTTAGTGCTAATTATTTCATTTCAATCATTGATGGTAAAACTCCTGTTAAATTCCAGGTTTCATCGGATCAAAAAGAGTATTCGATAGCCAAAGGTTTATCGGATGGAATACATACCGCCGAGATTGTTAAGGTGACAGAATCCTACTGTGGTGAGTGCGAGTTTCTGGGTTTCAAGACCGATTCTGCGAAAAAACTGCTGACACCCGATCCGTTGCCTGAGCTGAAACTTGAATTTTATGGAAACTCCATTACTTGTGGTTACGGTATTGAAGGTGGTTCTCAGCCTGCTTCAGACAACAGCTATAAGGCTTATCCCTCTGTTGCAGCCCATGAGCTAAATGCACAATATCAAACAATCAGTTATTCAGGCATTGGAGTTGTAAAAGGATTTCCCTCTTTTCTGATGAGCCAAATGTACAACCGAACCATCGCTTTAACAAGTTATATTCCCTTTCCGGCAAACAATATTTGGGACTTCACTAAGTATATTCCTAATTTTGTCGTTGTTGCATTGGGCACAAACGATTATAACCTGGGCTTTGGCAATGGGACAATAGCCACTTCAACGTTCAATACAGGTTATAAAAGTTTTGTATCCAAAATTCGCACGGCCTATCCAAATACACAAATTATTTGCACAAACAGCCCCATGATTTCGGATGTAAAATTGGAGAACAGCATTAAAGACGTTGTTAGCGGACTAAAAACAGCTGGAGATAATAAAGTGAATTTCTTCAAGTTTAGTTACATGCAAGGAGGAGGAGCTGGTGGGCATCCGGGAGTTGCAGACGGTCAAACAAATGGAAAAGAATTGGCAGCCTATATTTCCTCCATTTTAACCGCAAGTTCTATAGATCAGATTGATGTTCAGAATAACTATTTCACAGTTTATCCCAATCCTGTAAAAAATTCAATAACTATTAATAGTTCTGCACTTGTTAAATCTATTGAACTTTCAGATCTTACAGGAAAAATTCTTAAAGACAAAAAGGTAAATTGCACAGTTGCATCCATAGATTTGACTGAATATCCAAGCGGCATTTATTTACTTAAAGCTAAAAATGCCAAAGGAGAAATTTCCATTCAGAAGGTCATGAAAAATTAATCTCTTTATTAAATCATCGGATTTGCTATCCAGAGACAATCCTAATTCAATCGAATGAAAAATAAACTCCTGATTTTTGCCCTATTCTTTATATGCAAATGCAGTTGTTGCTTTGCTCTAACCGACAATCAGATAACGATTTCCACACTCATGGATGAAATGGTTTCGCCCGAATCGGGTGTGTGTTTTCCAATACCCTACTATTCCGCCAAACAACTCACGAGTTATGATCGCCGTTCCCTGACACCAGGTACCCCAAACTGGCATGCCAATGACGATTGGTCTGGTTACGTGAGAATGGAAACGAATAATGGGAGGCGGGAGAAAGTGCTCTTTGACGCAAAAGGCCCGGGAGTTATAACCCGAATTATTACTACCGGTGGGTCAGGCATTGCCAATTTACGCATCTATTTTGATGATGAACCGGAGGCAAGTATTTTGATACATGGATTTGATATTTCAAAATTTCCGGTTACCATACCTGCAGGTATGATTTACAAGCATGAACATTACCCTACCTCCCAGGGATGTTCCTTCTTTTATCCCATTCCCTATTCCCAAAGATGTAAGATCACAGTGGATGATGTTAACCGCAATGCATACGTTTATCATGTGAATTATCGTACATACGATGCTGGAACTTCTGTAAAAACCTTCAATCTGGAGGATGCAAAAGCTCTTCAGACGAAAGCTGCCGAAGTTGGTTTCAAGCTTCAGCATCCGGAAAACTTTACCAATGGTGAATTCGTTTCAAGTAAGCAACTTGGGTCAGGTGATTCTTTAAGCCTTGATTTGCCTGTTGGTGAAAAAGCGATAAGGACCTTGACTTTCAATGTCAGTGGTTATAACAAACAAGATTACGCTCAGCTGATGCGTGGATTGATTGTTAAACTAACGTTCGATGATATACAAACGGTGTGGGCCCCATTAAGTGATTTTTCGGGCGCGGGAATGGGTGCTCCCAAAGTTGATAGCTGGTATCTGAGTGCCGATGGTGCAGGCAATGTGATTTTGCGTTTTGTCATGCCCTATCAGCGTAATGCAAAAGTGGAACTCGTGAATGTTTCAAAATACCCGTTATTGGCTAATGTCAAAGTCAATGTTTCAGACTGGACCTGGCAAACCAATACGCTCTATTTCCATGCAACATGGAGGCAGGAAAGGGGGCTTCAGACAAATGTTGGGCTCGATTACAACATGGCTACCCTCACTGGCCGGGGGATTTTCAAAGGTGATGTACTTTCGCTTTATAACTACTGCCCTCGTTGGTACGGGGAAGGTGATGAACATATCTGGGTTGATAACGAGAGCTTCCCTTCCCATTTTGGATGCGGTACAGAAGATTATTACAATTCAACATACGCGCCGATTCATGTCTATTTCAATCCATTTGGAGGTGCTCCGCGTGAAGATGATGAAACATCGCACGGATACAACACCTTTGTACGCACCAGAAATCTTGACGTCATTCCTTTTAATACCAAACTGAAATTCGAGTTCGAGTTGATCAGTTGGGACGGGGGGCTGGTCGATTATGCTTCAACTGTTTATTGGTACGGCGACTTGGATAGCAAGGCGTTAAATCCTTCATCGAACGACGAGGCTTTGCAAACCTTACCCTTAAATAAGAACATTAAAATAGAAGCAGAGTCCGGGACTGTTGGGGGTGGTGCCATTAAAGCAACCTATTCAAGCGCCTCAGGTGGCTATCAGGTAGGAAATTTAGACAATGTTGGTGCCTATTTTCAGATTTCAACAAATTCAGTTTCTGCCGGTAAAAAAGCAATCACCATCATTTATTCGAATGGAATGGGTGATACGAGGTATAAATCGCTATACATCAACGGGGTAAAGATTCAACAATTGACCTTTTTACCAACAGGTGGTTGGAGTAATTATGCTGCTTTAGACCTTGATGTTACTTTGAATGCGGGGAACAATCTTTTAAAAATACAAAGAGATGCCGCAGACAATACAGCAACTGATATTGACTACATCTTGATGACAAGTGAAATGATTACAGATAACATAAAAAAAACAAAATACAATGAAAATGCAGGATTTGAATTTTACCCGAATCCTGTACGAAACACATTTGCTATCCTAACTAAAGATCCATGCAACATTGAGTTGTCAGATATCTCGGGTAGAGTGATCTTTAGCAAAGGAATGAAGGACACCACAGCAGAACTAAACCTGGCTAACCATCCAAATGGAGTGTATTTACTGAAAGCGACCAATACCAAAGGAGAGTCCTTCGTTCAAAAAGTCATTAAAAATTAGTGAAAAACATAAAGATTTATCCCATTTTAAATTAACGATATGTTATTAGGTTTTGATATTGGAGGCACTAAATGTGCCGTAATTTTAGGCATTAAAAAGAATGATGAGATTCTAATTATAGATAAGGTCACTATGCCAACAGAGAAGCCAACTTACGAAATGATTGAAGTTTTGTTTGTCGCTGCTGAAAATCTGTTACAAAAAAACGCTTTGGAAAAAGAGGATATAGAGGGTGTAGGTATAAGTTGTGGAGGACCTCTAAGCAGTAAGAGAGGAATTATTTTATCTCCACCCAATTTGCCCGGTTGGGATCATGTTCCTATTGTTGAAATGTGTCATAAGAGGTTTGGTAAGCAATCTTTGTTGCAAAACGATGCAAATGCAGGAGCTGTAGCAGAATGGAAATACGGTGCCGGCAAAGGCTTTCAGAATATCATTTTCCTGACTTTTGGAACGGGCATGGGTGCTGGCCTCATTTTGGATGGCAGGCTTTATTCCGGTACTACAGATCTGGCAGGTGAAGTCGGTCACATGCGTTTGGCAGAGATGGGTCCGGCAGGATTTGGGAAAGCCGGATCATTTGAAGGTTTCTGCAGTGGTGGAGGAATAGCACAGTTGGCTCAATTAAAAGCACGACAGAAAATTCAGCTGGGAGAAAAAGTTTCCTTTTGCAAATCGCTTGAAGATCTGCCTTCTTTAACTGCTAAAATGGTTGCTGAGGCTGCTTTTCAGGGCGATCTTGTTGCCATTGATGTATATAAAATGTGTGCTCAGTATCTGGGGAAGGGCCTCTCCATCCTGATTGATGTCCTCAATCCTGAACTGATCATTTTGGGTAGCATTTATGGCCGGTCCAAAGATTTACTGGCATCGTATATGTATGAAGTCATCAACGAGGAAGCCATCCCTGAATCAAATCGGGCATGTCAGATAGTGTCTCCAGGCTTGGCCGAAAATATAGGTGACATGGCTGCGTTGTGCCTGGCTGAACTTGCAGCGGCAAACCATTGATTATTTATTCATTCCCATGAAATTCCGTTAAAACATGATCCAATTGAAGGAAGATAAAGGTTATAAGATAACCGGCACATTAATCAGGGCAGCCATTGTTGCCTCTTTGGGAGGCCTGCTTTTTGGTTTCGATACAGCGGTTATTTCAGGAACAACTTCATCCGTGAAAACGTTGTTCCAGTTATCTGACTGGGAAATTGGTTTTGTTGTATCATCGGCTTTGATCGGAACAATTTTAGGTACTGTAATTATTTCAAAACCCAGCGAAAATTGGGGTAGGAGGGACAGCCTGAAAATATTGGGAAGCTTGTTTTTTATTTCTGCTTTGGGTTGTGCCTTTTCATGGGACTTCTGGTCGTTGTGTGTTTTTCGTTTCATTGGTGGAATAGGGATAGGCGGTTCCTCCGTTTTAGGGCCAATGTACATTGCTGAAATTGCACCTGCAAAACTTCGGGGTCGTCTGGTCATTTTGTTTCAGTTTAATGTTTGTTTTGGTATTCTGATAGCCTATTTATCAAATGCACTTATTGGATTGATGAACACCGATGTACTCCTATTGGAATGGCGATTGATGTTTGCTGTAGGTTGCCTTCCGGCACTCATATTTACCATCATGCTTTTTACCATTCCAAGAAGTCCTCGTTGGCTTGTATCAGTCCAAAAAGCAGAGGAAGCAGAGAAAGTGCTTGTGCAGGTTGGAGAAGTGAACGTGTCTCAGGAAATGAAAGCGATCAAGGATTCATTAAAGAACGTAACCAAAATCAATGAAAAACTTTTTCAGAAAAAATACTTCTATCCGATTTTTTTAGGTGTGAGTGTCGCTGCTTTTAATCAATTGTCCTTTGTGAATGGTTTTCTATATTATCTGAACGATACCTTGAATGAGATTGGTGCAACTTTTGGCGGTAAATTCCAACCTGTATTGATCGGATTGGCCAATGTGATTGCAGTATCGGCTGCCCTTTTGGTCATAGATAAGATTGGAAGAAAAAAGCTATTGTTGATTGGCTCCTGGGGGTGTGCCATACCATTGGCTTTGTGCGCCTACATTGCCTGGACGCGAAATTTAACCGAGCTATTTCCCTGGAGTATTGCAGCTTTTATTCTGTTTTTTTCTTTCTCACAAGGTGCTGTCATCTGGGTCTATATCAGCGAAGTTTTTCCCAATAAGGTGAGAAGTAAAGGTCAATCGTTGGGTAGCTTTACCCATTGGGGGCTTTGTGCCATTGCCGCTCAGGTCTATCCACCCATTGTCGCTTTTTCAAAAATAGGTCTGGCCATTCCCTTTATTTTTGGTGGCATCATGATGATCCTCCAGTTTTTTGTCGTGTGGTTCTTCTATTTTGAAACAAAGGGTGTTCCATTGGAACAGTTGGAGGCAAAATTGGGAGTAAGTAAGTAATTGCTTGATCTCTTCTTTGAGAGAGTAGGTAACCTATTCATTCTATTCCAACATTCTGTATTCCAAAACCCTGTCAATGGTGAAGTCTTCGATGCCCAGGTAATAGTTGGCTGTATCCACTAAAACACCAAGCGGTAAAAGACCAATCACTTCGCTGCCGGCTACGGATACTCCGTAACGTGCCGCTTCCATTTTCACCATTTCAAAAGCCTGGTAAACGGACGTTTTGGTAAAATCGGTCAGGTTCATGGATACCTGTACCATGTTTCTTTCTTTGAGAGAGACCCCCATCGCTTTGCAAAATCGCAATCCTCCACCAATATGACGGACTTTTCCGGCAATTGCCCTGGCAATTTCCAGGTCGTTTGTTTGTAAGTTTACATTGAAGGCAACCAGAAAATTTCGTGCACCAATGATGGTGGCACCTGCAGTGGGATGAGGTGTGTATGGCCCGAAGTCGGGTTTCCAGAATGGATCCTTTATTTTTTCAGCTAAGCCCTCAAATTGACCACGACGAACATCTGCCAGGTTTTCACGGTGAGGGGCACTCGCTGCCTTTTCATATAAATAAATGGGTAAGTTGAACCTTTTTGCTGCTTCTTCAGCCACCTCTTTTGAAAGAAGAATGACCTCCTCCATTGTTATATTGCTGATGGGGATAAATGGTACGACATCTACTGCACCCATGCGTGGATGCTGGCCCTGATGGGTGGTCAGGTCAATTTCACGAACCGCAGTTCCGATAGCTTCAATTACAACACTTTTCATAGCTTCCGGCGACCCAATAGCTGTAATAACCATTCGGTTGTGATCAATATCGTTGCTGTAATCAAGCAGTTTGACTCCGTTTTTACCCCGGAAACAATCGATGATTTTTTCCATTTTTGCAGTATCCCGACCTTCACTGAAGTTGGGAACACATTCGACAATTTTGTTGATTGTTGTCATGGTCTTTTTCATAAATTTAGTACGAAAGTACCGATTAAAATTGATTTTACATATCTTTGCTCCATTCAAAGTCTATAAAAATGAACATCAGGCAGCTTTACATAACCATGTTTCTTTTGATGGCGCTTTGGCTCATTTTTCAAAGAAATGCCGGGGTGCATCCGAAAGTTATTTATGTTACGCCCACTGCCGATGAGATGTTTTTTCATAAAGGCCCATCCGTTCAGGATGCCATCCGATACAAATCGGGCAAAAAGTACTCGCTCGGTCTTACCTTGAGTGGTGGTGGTATAAAATGCCTCTGCCAGGTAGGCGCATTAAAGGCGCTGGAAGAGGAAGGCATTAAGCCAAATGTGATATCAGGCGTAAGTGCAGGTGCAGTAGTAGCCGCTCTATACGCAGATGGATACAGTCCCGATTCCATTCTTTCCATCTTTAAAAACGTTCGTTATTCAGATTTTTTTCGTTTGGAAGTGCCCGATGGTGGACTTT
>Ga0209430_1002462_pt1 | contig 11854 bp, 8 predicted proteins | sample BarGraIncub1133A_FD_184504 | JGI IMG/M metagenome (GOLD analysis project Ga0209430, IMG submission 184504) | Arctic peat soil microbial communities from Barrow, Alaska - Barrow Graham LP Incubations 11-33A (SPAdes) (version 2) | ecosystem: Environmental > Terrestrial > Soil > Wetlands > Peat... | reverse complement strand
TTCAACAAGGTTTGTAAGTGACCGTGACATCAGGGATGTTTGTGCGGATTTGCGCAAGATTTACAAATCTTCAGACAGACAGCAGGCGGCATTGGCACTTGAGTCGTTTGGTATAAAATGGGACGGGAAATATAAGGAAATACGTCCCAAATGGGAAAACAATTGGGATGAACTGATGCATTTTATGGATTATAGCGAAAATATCCGGAGGATGATTTACACAACAAATCCCGTTGAAGCACTGCATCGGATCATGCGTAAGGTCACCAAGACAAAAGGTGCCTGGAGCAATGACAGAGGGCTAATCAAGCAGCTGTATCTCACACTAATGCACAACAAGCAAAGCTGGAATCGAACGGCTTTCTCCTGGCATACAATCCAGATGGAGCTAATCGATCAATTTGGACAGCGGTACGAACGATATCTTTTATGAACTATATTTGCCTTAAGGAATTAAGGCTGACACACTTTTCTGAATACTCCCCATAATAATACAATTTAAAATTATCAAATGCAGCCCAGTTTGATGTAATCGTTCCTTCAAGCTTAAAACCAATCTGCAAAGAACCAGCGGCAACCGAGGCGATATCGACAACATAATTGCCAGATGCGTTTACTGCCGTACTAGCCAAACCCGCAAAAGCATAAGCACCTGTCGTACTTGTGCTTGCACCCTGCGTTGCATGTCCTGACATGGTTAATTTATATTTACCATTTGGCAAACTGCTGATTGTCTGGGTTAGCGAAGCAGCAGTCAAATTGCTTCCTGCGGCAATCCATTTTTCAACATAATTTATACCATCTTTTGTCCAAGTAGGGCTGGTGTTGGTTTGTACTGCCCAACTACCTGTATTGGTCCATCCACATAGATTAGATTCTAAACTAGGATTAAGAACTTTGGAAGTGACATCATAACAATCACCCCCAGCATAATTAATGGCGACACCTTCAGGTGCATAAGCTGTTCCAGATAAGAAGGTTGCTGACGAAACACCAGTTATACCCGTAGTTGAAACACTTAAAGTTCCTTCAACCAAAGCAAGATAATCCATTTGAGCAACTGGATCAGTTCCTGAACTAGCAGAATTGGTAGGAGTATTTCTTACGGTAAAATACGTAGTTCCACTCACATTTTGAGTGGTATGCAGCACAATAGACCAAAGACCTGTTTCATCCTTCCCTAAATACAAAGGTTTATAATCATACTCCATTCCATTCACTGTAGAACCAAGTCCAAAATTGAAGTATGCATTCGCATTACCACCGGCAGTTTGACGTACAATTACTTTATAGGATGTATTTGGTTTAATTGTTGAAAGAATTGGTTGAGCAAAATAATTATTGTTGGCAGAACCTCTCCATACACATACATAAGAGCCGTTTGTTAATCCAGTAGCTGAATTTATACGTATACTTCCCGAGGTTTCAGTTACATTGGTGCTCCATGGTGTTCCAAATTTATATGCAGTACCAGAAATAAGTGTTCCAGTCGTTTCAAAACTTGCATTTCGCAACAGATTATTCACGTTTGTTGCAGCGCCAGCATCTGTAATAGTTGGATATGTAATTGTAAATGTAGGTATTATTGACGTCATATACGTATTGCCTTCATAAACATATACTTTACCTATTCTTTGGACGAAACGGACAGTACCAGATGTAGTCGGAGTATACGTATAAAATCCTCCGGCTACAGAGATTTGTACCCCTACAGCACCTACAACCTCGAGTGTATAGTCACCTTCAATAGGTGTAAAAGTTGCTAAATCCGCAGATGTCCCTCCAAAACTTTGAAGGGCAGTTAAGTACGGAATTACATTGACAGCCTGCATGCTAAACGCGGACATCAGGCACAATAGGACAAGTAGAATGCCCTTTCCTTTTGTTAATAGATTTTTTTTCATAGGTAGAAGAGTTAGGTTGTATAGTAGAGATTTATTTGCAGTACGTGAAAGACCAAATAAGAGCTTGACAAAACGTGACAAATAAAAGAAAAAAATACAATATCCAAGTTGAAAAATAAGTCAAAATGGTTTGATGGTAAATCAATCTAATGCCATTCGTTCCACGTTCATGGCAAAAGAGCCTAGGCATTAGGTTTTGGACAATAGGGGCCGTGAATGATCATAAAAAAAACCTCACCATAAAATGGCGAGGATTTTAAAAGAATATAAAAAAAAGAAGTTGTTTAATTCACCATCTTCAAAAAATTCGCCGGTATTGGAGTTTCAAACGATTGCTTTTCGCCGGTGGCTGGGTGGGTGAATGACAAGATGTTGGCATGCAAAGCCAGACGTTTGATGGCGCAGGGATGTCCACCGTATTTGATGTCTCCGGCCAAGGGGAAACCGATGCTATTCAACTGAACGCGAATTTGGTTTTTGCGGCCGGTTTCAAGATCCATTTCTACCAAGGAATAGCTTTCACCAACTTTTAGGACCTTATAATGCGTGATGGCAAGTTGGCCTTCTTCAGGATTCTGACTAGCATACACAATAAGGGCCTTGCTTTCCCACAAATACGATTTGATGGTTCCAAAACCAGTGCCGTCACCTGTTACCAATCGCCCTTCCACAACAGCGATGTACCGACGTTGATTGACAGCAAATTTCCAGTTATTTTGCATGGCAAACTGAATATCCTGGTTTTTCGCAAAGAGCATCAAGCCAGACGTTTCCCTATCCAGACGATGAACCACAAAAATCTTGTTGGAAGCATTTTGTTTTTTAACGTATTCACTCAGAATACTGTAGGCCGTACGTATCTTTTCTTTCGAAGTAGCGATGGAAAGTAAACCGGCAGCCTTATCCACCACAATGAGATGCTTGTCTTCGTATACAATCTTTAGTTGAGGATCCTGCAGTGTCACCCAACCCTTGCTCCAACTGACGAACACTTCATCACCCGAACTGAGCTGATGGTCAAATTGACGGATTACTTGTTTCTTAATGGTGATCTGCTGATTGTGCAACAGGGATTTGACCGTGGTACGGCTTTGATCCTTGAGGTATTTCATCAAAAAATCCATTAGGATCATAGGTTCACTCACCGTGAGTTTGGTGATGGGTTTCCTTTTTGGGCCAGTCTTTTCGGCTGAATTGGTGGTCGGAACTGCAGGCTTCTCTCCGCGGGGATTCTTAGGCGTGCGGAAAGGCTTCCCGGAATTTGATGATGCGGGTTTTATAGCCGTATAAGCAGGCTTTTTACGTGGAGAGGAAGGTACAGGCATGATGGAAATTTCTTGCAAAGATAGGCTTTTATTTTTACCTTTGCGCTATGTTGGAAACCTACATCAAACGCATCGCTGACGACCTTCAACTACCGCAAAACGGCGTCCGCAACACACTCCAGTTGTTTTCTGAAGACGCTACCATCCCCTTTATCAGCCGTTACCGCAAGGAAAGGACAGGCGGTTTGGATGAAGTTCAAATCGGGGCCATTTCAGATTTGTACGACAAACTGCGGGATTTGGACAAGCGCAAACAAGTCGTATTATCTTCCATTGAAGAACAAGGCAAGCTGACTCCTGAGCTAAAACGTCGCATCGAGGGATGCTTTCAGATGAACGAATTGGAAGACATTTACTTGCCCTATAAGCCAAAACGCCGGACAAAGGCTGAAGTCGCCCGTGAAAAGGGGCTCGAACCCTTGGCCAGGATGCTGATGGCTCAAAATTTCAGCGGCGTGGAACGTGCGGCTTTGGGTTTCATCAAAAATGGAGTGGCAAACGTCGAGGAGGCTCTGAAAGGTGCCAGAGACATCATTGCCGAATGGGTCAATGAGCATGAACGGGCGCGCCAGATGGTAAGAAACCGTTTCCGCAGAGAAGCGACTATCAGTTCGAAAGTCATTAAAGGCAAGGAAAAAGAAGCAGAAAAATACAAGGATTATTTCGACTACTCAGAACCACTGCGCAAATGCTCTTCTCACCGCTATCTAGCAGTGACACGAGGCGAAAGCGAAGGTTTTCTGAGAGTGAACATCACACCCGACGATGAAGTTTGTTGCGAAGACCTTAACAAGCTGTTTGTAAAGGGCGTATTCGATTCTTCCCGACAAGTGGACGAAGCGGTCAAGGATGGTTACAAGCGGCTTTTAAAGCCTTCCATAGAAACAGAATTCGCTGCCCTTACCAAGGAAAAATCCGACGAAGAAGCCATCCGGATATTCGTTGACAACTTGAAGCAATTGCTCCTCGCTCCTCCCCTTGGACAAAAACGAGTTTTGGGCGTTGATCCTGGTTATCGGACAGGTTGCAAAATCGTGTGCTTGGATGCACAGGGCAAACTGGTCCACAATGAAACCATCTATCCGAATGCACCTCAACATGAAACAGTCCTTGCCAGCAAGAAAATTGCCCACTTGGTGGAAAGTTATGATATTCAGGCTATTGCCATCGGTAACGGTACCGCTTCCCGTGAAACGGAAGAATTCATACAGAACATCCGTTATGACCGTAAAATTCAGGTGTTTGTAGTAAGCGAAAATGGTGCATCCATTTATTCTGCCTCCAAAATTGCCAGGGAAGAGTTTCCCGAATACGACGTCACTGTACGTGGATCGGTTTCCATCGGACGAAGGTTGATGGATCCATTGGCAGAATTGGTTAAAATTGACCCTAAATCGATTGGAGTTGGTCAATATCAGCACGATGTCGATCAAAACAAATTGAAAAAGTCGCTGGATCAGACGGTCATCAATTGCGTCAATCAAGTGGGTGTCAATCTGAATACCGCCAGTAAATACCTCCTCAATTACGTCTCAGGTCTGAGCGCCTCCATGGCGCAAAACATTGTAGATTATCGAGATGTAAATGGAGCCTTCAAAAGTCGCAGCGAATTGCTGAAAGTGGCAAGACTTGGCCCAAAAGCTTATGAACAAGCGGCCGGATTTTTACGGATACCAGATGCAGAGAATCCATTGGACAATTCAGCTGTTCATCCGGAGCGTTATCAATTGGTTCAAACAATGGCAAAAGACGCGCAATGCAGCGTCTTGGACCTGATAAAGCACAAAGAACGCAGGTCTACCATCCAACTGGAGAACTATATATCAGAAAACGTTGGAATGCCTACCCTGCAGGACATTTTTCAGGAATTGGATAAGCCCGGTCGTGACCCCCGCAGCAAAATCGAGGTCTTTGAATTCGACAAGATCGTCCGTAAGATTGAAGACGTACATGCAGGCATGGTGCTTCCAGGCATTGTCAACAACATCACTGCATTTGGATGCTTTGTAGATTTCGGAATCAAGGAAAACGGATTGGTACACCTTTCTCAAATGGCTGACCGTTACATTACAGACCCGTCACAGGTGGTCAGCCTTCATCAGCACATTCGGGTCAAGGTCGTCAGCGTAGATTTGGATAGGCATCGCATTCAACTAACCATGAAATCGGTTGACGCATAGTCTTTTGGATTTCTTTTTATGCATTCAGGGAAAAAAGTCAGGGTAAAAGTTTTGAGTTTCTCCTAATTATCGTACTTTTGCACGCGTTCTCCAAAAATTACCAATGACTCGGTAGCTCAGTTGGTAGAGCAATTGACTCTTAATCAATGGGTCGAGGGTTCGAGCCCCTCCCGGGTCACTTTAATCAAAGCACTTACGAATTTCTCGTAGGTGCTTTTTTCGTAGAAAAAATGCTATTTTTGATACTTCAAATTTTAATACCCTCCGTATGCCCTTTAAACCCATAAAAACATTTCGTCGTCTCGAAAACCGTTTTTGCCCCTTCAGTTACCAATACACGGATGCCAACGATTTTCGTTTTCTGAAATGGAAAATCAATTTGTACTTCAGGTTATTCCCAAATAAAAAAAAGACCTATCAGGCAGAAATCGATTTTCTGAACCAGCATTCTCAGTTTGATAAAAGCGTCACCATGGTTTGGCCATATCCCTTCGTAAAATCGTACGATGCCAAGCGAATTGAAGTATTCCAGGATACTGAAAAAGGCCTTTTTTATGTTCTTCAAAACGGCAGAAAGCTTTATTACAGCCGCAAATATGCTACGATAGAAGCCGTTCAGGAAAGTTACAACAGTTTGGTTGTGGAGCAAAATCCGTATTCTCCCCACTTGTATTTGAAACAAGGTTTTCAAGTCAATGAAGGCGATTTCGTGGTTGACATCGGTGCTGCAGAAGGTAATTTTTCGTTAGATATCGTCGAAACAGCCGGAAAGATAATCATCATTGAGGCGGAAGCACATTGGATCGAGGCTTTGAATGCAACTTTCGAACCTTGGAAAGACAAAGTTGAAATCATTCACAAGTACATTTCAGATGTTGACAACGATCGGTGTGCCACCTTGAAAAGCATTGTTGGCGAAAAATCCATCGACTTCCTAAAACTCGACGTTGAGGGCGCTGAATTGTCCATTCTAAAGAGTTCAGCCGAATTATTGAAAAGAAAACAGATCCGAAAACTGGCGGTCTGCACCTACCATAAAAAAAACGACGAAAAACTTTTTGATAGTTTACTTAAGGGTTTTGGATATGATATCAGCCAGACTCCTGGGTTCATGCTTTTTGTTTATGGCAAATTGACTGGACCTTATTTTAGAAAAGTATTGATACAAGCTGTGGCAGGTTCTTAAATGTTTGCGATATGGCACAAAATCGTATATTTGTGCAAGTGTGACATTCGTTTCAACAATCACATCCGATAATACTAATCAAAACGTAGAATTATGAAGACAAAACTTATCTCATTGGTCCTTTTCCTGATGGCTTTTCAAATGGGTGTTCATGCGCAATCCAAAGCGGACCGCATCATCGGTTTTTATCTGACCTTAAACGATGATACCGGTAAGGAATCGTCTCAGGTCCAGATATTCAAGGCTTCCAATGGCCAATATTACGGAAAAATTGTTTGGTTGGCTGAACCCAATGAAAACGGAAAAGCCAAAGTTGACGATGATAATCCTGATAAAGCAATGAGAAATCGGCCCATCATCGGCCTTCAATTGCTCAAAGGCTTCACTTACAACGAAAAGGATGGTGAATGGAGTGGCGGTACGATTTACAATCCGACGGGCGGCAAGACCTACAACTGCTTCATGAAATTTGACGGAAACAAATTGAAAATCCGAGGGTTCATTGGTGCTGCCTGGATGGGACTTGGTAAAACAGCCACTTGGTTTAAGGAAACTGCTCAACGTCCGGCAAAATAAGCTACAATCGTTTTTGCATAAAAATTGGCCCATACCGGAAGAACGTTTCCGATATGGGCCATTTTTTAATATTTCTTTGAGTGAACTTATCTCAGCTTCAAACCAACCGTCACGTTCAGGGCAGTGTATGGTTTAAGAGGATCAGAATCATCTGTTAAATTGAATTTAGTGATTTGATCGCTAAGCGCAGTTTCAGTATCGTATTTGTAACGAACATCCACTGTAATGAATCCTAATACATCAATACCGGCACCAACCAACCAATCCATTGTTTTGGCATCCGTATTAATAGAATTGTCAGCGCCCATTGGTATGTTCCAGCTCGGGCCACCCATGATATGAAGACTGAACAATCCAAGATTCAAAAAGCGAAGACCAAGCATAACTGGCACTCTTATTTCTTGAGTGCTAGTCGCTGCTGCACTACCAATACCCGGGGTAGTTGTCACTGCATAATACGCTTCGGGTTGCAAATACAGGGTACGGCCCAATTGCATCATCACCCCAGCTTGCCATTGTTCTTTCAATCGGTCAGAAACGGAAGTGAAATCTTTGGGAATTCCAGAAACGATGTCCGTCCCGAACTTAGGACCAATCCAGAATCTGGGTTTTTTGGTTTTGGTACTGGACGAATACGATTGTGTATTATCCGTTGAATTGGACTGAACGATGGTTACATCTTGTGCAAAAACCTGCATGGAAAAGACAACGAGCAACGCGCTCAGAACTAGTTTTGTTTTCATTTGGTATAAATTTTAGACCGTATTTGGAAACTATTCATCTTTTTTCTTTTAGTAAAAGTTGTAAAAGAAACTTTTTGCTTTTATCCTGCTCAAAGTAGTAAAGATGCCTGTTGGCTAAAGTATGTAAACTTTTCCGTTGCAAAAATACTTAAAAGAATTTCATTTGCAATAAAACCGCTTTTTTTTCCAAAAAAAAAAATAGGGCTATTAATAAGACTATAAATCGAGCAAAATGTTAACTATGACCTTGATTATCCTTACAAATTTTAATGAAACAATATCCATTATTCAAAAGGGCCTGTGCGAAAGGAATTTCACTCAGAAAAGAAAAACACCGCATAATTCTGGAAAAAAGTGTAGGTTTGTAAGGACTATGAGTTCCATTCTCAAATACAAACACATGAAACTTTCATTCATTCTAGCAAGTCTTACCCTATTGGTCGTATCAACTTTGAATGCTCAGGTTTATCAGAACGGGACACGACTGGAAACGTTGAAAACCCTGACAGTGTATCCTGACGGTGACTGGACTTCGCTGCCAGTGCTGAAACTAGGCTCAGAAAACAAGGTTGAGGTCTCCTTTGATGAACTATCTCACGATTACAAACGATATGCCTATCGGATCATTCATTGCAACGCCGATTGGAAACGTTCTGAAATGAATGTGCTGGAGTATATGGAAGGTTTTCCAGAAAATGATGTGGAAAGTGGCGAACAATCGGTCAGCACATTAACCTTGTATACACATTATTCGCTTACTGTACCGAATGACAACTGCAAATTGCTTATTTCCGGTAATTATGTTGTTGAGGTTTTTGACAAGGACGGAAATGGAGATGCTTTGTTGACCGCATGTTTCATGGTTACCGAAAATAAAGCGCTGATCGACGCCAACCTGACTGCCACGACAGATATTGATTTCAAACAAGAGCATCAACAACTGACCTTTACGCTCCGCCCCATAGGCCTTTCCATCAATCAGCCACTGAACGAACTAAAGGTGATGGTACAACAGAATCACCGCAGGGACACCGAAGTGAGGAACATCAGTCCCATGACCATGGATGGAAACGTTTATCAATATGAACACAATAAAGATCTGATTTTCAAAGGCGGAAATGAATATCGGCGTTTTGAAATAACGACTTATAAATATCCGGGGTTGAATGTAAACCGGGTGGAATATTTCAAACCGTTCTACAATGTTGAATTATTACCTTCCTTAAAACGGAATACAAGTTATATCTATGATAAAGATCAAAACGGCAGGTTCTTGATACATAGTCAAGAAGCAATGGAGGATAAAACTGGTTCGGATTACTTTCTGGTTCATTTCACGTTACCTATGGAATCACCTGTACTAGACGGTGGCTTCTACATAAATGGTGATTTTGTGAACAACAGGCAAGATGCAACCAGCAAACTCATCTACAACTTTGAGACGAAGGCTTATGAAAAAAATCTTTTGCTAAAACAGGGAGCCTACAATTTTCAATATGTTTTCCGACCGACCAAAGAGGGAAGGCCCTCCACAGAATTGTTGGAAGGATCTTATTGGCAAACAGAAAATGAATACCAGATTTTGGTGTATTATCACCCAACAGGAGAGCGTTATGACAGATTGATCGGATTCAGACAGGTTCAGACCGCATTTTAGTCTTCTTCCAATTTAAACCGCATTCGCCAACGCCCCTGCTCAAAGTCATGGTTTAATATCTTGAACCGGCCAATTTCTTCTGTATTGCTGACATGTGGGCCGATACAGGCGCAAACATCGTAATCACCAATAAAAACTAATCGGATGCTGCCCACTGTCCCCTCAGGCAATTTGCTGAGATCAGCCAGTTTTGCTGCCTCATCAAGGGCTACCATTCGATCGGTTACGACCAAATGTCGGTCAATTACTTCATTGACCCTGCTTTCAATTTCAGTCACCTGTTCCTCTGTCGGCGCGGTATCTAAAAAATAATCACATTTGGATTTTCTACGCTCGATGTGCGCATTCATAGAACGTTTGCAACCGAACATTCGGATCATGGTCTGATTCAGGATGTGTTCTGCAGAGTGCATGCCAATACTGGAAAATTCTTTGCTCATTTACTAGTATTGAATTGTCAATTATTGTTCTACGATATTGGAAAAGTTGCTCCAAACCGGGGATTGTTGGTAAACGGTCAAACTACCAACCGGCACATGCAACACACAGGTATTGGCATCCACGCCGTCGAATATGGTTGATACGTTAATTGGAGTAGCTTGTGCCAAATTGATCTGTTTTAAACCACTGCAACCTGCAAAAACTTTATCCCCTAAGCCTTTGACCTCTGCACCCAAGGCTATGGAAATCAAGCTTGAACATCCCGAAAATGCTTCAGAGCGTATTTCACGAACGGACGATGGGAGAACAACATTACTCAAATTGGCGCAATTTTTAAATGTGCAGTATCCAATTTCAACAATGAACATTGGTAGAATTATGGTATTCAACTTGGTGCAGTTTTCAAAAGCATAACCCCCCATTTCAGTGACCATGGAGGGGATGATGATGCTGTTCAGGGCTGTACAACCTTTAAAAGCGGCATTTTTAACGATTCGGAGGTTCTCGGTCATGGTTACGGAAGCCAGGAACGTACAACCTTCGAAAGCACCTACACCGATTTCGGCAATGGTATTAGGACAGGAAAACAGACTAGCCGGATTACCACACGGATATCTAAGAATCGTCGTCTTTTCCATATTGTAGAGGACTCCGTCCAAAGAACTGTAAGCAGTATTGCCTTCGGCAACAATATACTTACTGAGTTTCTTGCAGCCGGAGCAGAATGTTGTAAAGCCCAATCCGCTAACCACTCCGGCAGGAATAGTGAGTTCAGGCAAGGAGGAACAATTATTGAAAGTGTTGCCTGCCAACGAGACCAAAGAATCTGGCAACGTGATGGAAATCAGGCTGATGCAATCTGCAAAAGTCTCATTGCCAATTGCTTTGAGAGATTGAGGAAGTTTTATGCTGGTCATAACGATGCAGCCCTTGAATATACGATCCGGAATCTTGGCAATGGAAGCCTCGCTCAGATTAATGGTCGTCAGTTTACCTTTGGTAGACATGTCAGCCAAAATCTTAAGGTCAGCAGCATTGATCAAACCCGATACCGTAATGGTTACTACCCTTTCCTTGTCCTTTTTGCTAAGCATGGCTTCCAGATTGCCCTCAATAGCCATATTCAGGGTACGGTTCTGAATTTTGCTCACATATTCTTTTGCTCTGTTGTCACCGGTGGCAGCCAGTTTTTGAAAAATCAGCAATTCGTCTTCTTCAGACTTGATCTTACCTTCGTATTTGAGCACTGTTAATTGGAAAAGGCCTTCTTTGCTACCCAAAGAAACGGCTTTGTTATAGAATACAGCCGCTTGGTTATAATCGGCTTTGTTCGATTGCTTGTCACCTAAAATGGACCAATCATCTGGCATCATGTGTTTTTTGGTTTCATTGGGAAGAACTTCGTCCAACAGATAGATGTCTTTGTCATTCAGCCTCTGGGACTCCGCAAACAATGCATCGTCGTAGTTTATCTTGACAGAAGGTATTTTATCCGATTTGGGCCAATCCACTATGAAAGCGCGGTATTTCTCCAAGGTTGGTGTTGTAAGTAATTCCGAATATTGAGCATTGAAAATCATGTCCGTCAAGGTTTGTCGGTATTTGGAATCTACCGGATACCCGGTCTTGTCGATCGCCGCGATAATGCCTCTGCCTTGTATCTGTAATGATCCCGATGACTGAAGATTGGTCATGATCTTGTTATCCGCCCTGTACTTCAAGGAATCGATGGATGTCTTCAAGCTGGTACATATCAGACCAATATTGTTTTTATATGGCTGAACGCTGATTGCCACAAAAGAACGAAAATAAGATTCGTAAAAATCCTCAATCGGGCCATTG
>Ga0209430_1002461_pt1 | contig 11856 bp, 10 predicted proteins | sample BarGraIncub1133A_FD_184504 | JGI IMG/M metagenome (GOLD analysis project Ga0209430, IMG submission 184504) | Arctic peat soil microbial communities from Barrow, Alaska - Barrow Graham LP Incubations 11-33A (SPAdes) (version 2) | ecosystem: Environmental > Terrestrial > Soil > Wetlands > Peat... | reverse complement strand
TGCGGACGTCCACGTTTTTCAGGTTGTTCACCCGTGCCCCCTTTATTTCGATGTATTTATCTACTGCCATCAGTTGCGTTATGAACCGACAAAAATACGGATTTATGACCGAAAAAGCTATCTTTGCGTACGTTTTAAGCAGCGAGTGTAGAAGCAGAATTGGTTTTGATTTTGCCGAGTCGCGCAAAAGGACTGTTTCATTGAAACGAACCATTAACTCTTGGTACTATATGCAATTTCTTCGGTTTCGAGTCCTTTTTCTCCTACTAATCCTTTCTACCGTTCTTTCCGCTCAGGTTCCGCCCAAACGCGAATTCAGGGCTGCCTGGGTTCACACCGTGGGTCAAACCAAATACGCGACGATGCCCAAAGATACGATGCAAGCCTATTTCATTGGCTTGCTGGACAGTTTGCAGGAAACGGGCATTAATGCGGTGATTTTTCAGGTTCGCCCGGAAGCGGATGCGTGGTATAAATCGCAGTTGGAGCCCTGGAGCCGCTTCATCACGGGAACGCAGGGCAAGGATCCGGGTTGGGATCCGCTGGAATTCCTTGTCACCGAATGCCATAAGCGGAATATGGAACTGCATGCCTGGTTAAACCCTTACCGTGCCCGAACAACGCTGAAAAATCCTTTTGCACCCGGTCATGTATTTTTCAAACATCCGGATTGGTTCATCCAATACGCTGATCTGACCTGGTTCGACCCGGGCAATCCCGAATGCCGCTCCTTCATCAAGGACGTGGTGCGCGATCTCGTGTTGCATTACGACATCGACGCTGTGCACATGGACGATTATTTCTACCCCTATCCGGTGGCTGGCAAGGAATTCGGTGATGGGAACAGCTTCCGGATCTACGGTTTCGCCATGGGTTTCACACCGGACCGCAAAACTGACTGGCGACGAGAGAATGTGAATATTCTGATCCGCGACTTGCATGCCCTCATCCACGAAATCAAACCTTGGGTACGCTTCGGCATCAGCCCGTTCGGCATCTGGCGAAACCAGAAAACGGATCCCAAAGGCAGTATGACCAACGGCCTGAGCAATTACGACGACCTTTACGCCGACGTCCTGACTTGGGTTCAAAAAGACTGGATCGATTACAACATTCCCCAACTTTATTGGGGAATCGGGTACCGGGCTGCCGACTACACCACCCTGCTGAAATGGTGGGCCGACAACAATTTCGGCAAACCGCTGTATATCGGTCAGGATGTTTTACGGACGATGAAACTGGACACTTCCGGCAGGTCGCAACTTCAACGCAAAATGCTTTTGGCTGCTGCAGATCCGCGCATCACCGGCCATTGCTTCTGGCCGGCTTATGAATTGGAAAACAATGCCGGCCATATCTGCGACAGCCTTCGGGAAAACTACTTCAAGTACCCGGCCCTGTTGCCAGCTGACAATACCTTCGACCAGCTGCCGCCGAAACCGGTGGAGGAACTTTATTGGGGTAAAAACACTGCCGGCAAATCGGTGCTCTCCTGGAAAGCGGCACCGACTTCGGTGGAAATGGACAAATCGGCTTACTTCGTGGTTTACAGGTTTAAAAAAGGTGCGGAGCAGGATTTAAGCGACCCCAGAAACATCCTGAAAATTACGCGCGAAACCTCCATCGAGATTCCCTCCTGGATGAAAAGCAAACCGGTATTTGTAGTTACTGCAGTGGATCGGTGCCACAATGAAAGTGAACCGAGAACCATCGAGTTTCGTTAATTTCGGAATTATGAAATTAATGTTCAAACTATAGCGATACGGATTGTAATTCTGAACCAAAGCGATGTAGGGCTTCTTCGATAACTATTCGACATCCAACAACTCTCTTGCTATACGGTGAAATCCTTGGACAATCTTTTCACGCTGGGCGGGACGTGGATTTCTTACACCTTGGGCATAATGTCCAAGCTGCTTTTCATTGATACCAGTCAACTTGCTAAGACCTGTCCGGGTGATGATACCTTCATAGTGGTGGAGAAGGGCTCGTGAATCCAATTCGAAAACCAGTTCGTATTCATCATTGAAGGATGTCGGAATAACGTCCCCGTCTTCGCGCATGGCCTCAAGGTGCAGCACAATGGCCGAACGGATACCATCCTTTACTCCAGATAACGAATAATCTACAGCAACACACCCAGGTAACAAGTCAAGGGCGGCACCATAATTTTTATTCCAAACGATCTGAACTTTTACTTTTTCCATCATGTTTTGTTGTTTAAGCAAGGTATTTCAACGCCATCCTGCTTGTTTAAAGATACTATTCAAAAGAAACTGATCCAGTGTCAGGCTTTGTTTACCTCTTATTGTCACCTTTCCTGCTTTTAACGGATGCTTGAACTGTCGATGGTCTCCTTTTGTGGTGTAATGATACCACCCATCAGCTTCTAACATCTTGATTACTTCGGAGACCTTTAGTGGATTCATGATTTCAAGTCGTATTGGCTTGATCCTGCAATGATAGTAAATAAACTATCGATATGCAAATCAAATGATATATAATTTACTATCAATTGTGCGTTTAACATTTTTGACAATAATGGAGGTATTTTACCTTATGTTTGATTTTTGACAGATTCGATACGGTTGTTTTATATGGTTCGAAAGTACGAATTTGAAAGCTAATCACAACACCTACATCAAACTAAAGCGAAACGGATTGTAATTCTGACCCGAAGCGATGAAGTGCTTGCTCGATGCGTTCGACTTGCTTTCTACGAGGTTTCGACTTTCGGTGTAGATAATTCCACAACTGTTTTTGATGGATTCCAGTCAATCGTTCCAAGCCGGAAAGGCTTAATATCCCGGAATAGTACTCCAAAAAGCTTGCAGTGTCAAACTTGTACACGATCTCAAAATCTTCATCAAGAAAGGTTGGATAACTAAATTGGTCATCCACAGCCGTTTGTTTGTAAAAATGCATCTGTTCAATCATGTCCTCTTTAGCAGACTCGAGGGAATCGCCACCACCTGAAAACATTTCATCGTTGCAATGAACGTTGAAAAAACCATCTTTGGAACGTGTAACTGTTGCTTCCATCTTTTTCATATTCTGAATATTTGTAGGATTGGGATTTATTTCAATCCCATCTCCTTTTTGATTTTCAATTCTACCGGTTTTGAAATTTCTTTACTTCCATGGTCAGGAACCGGATAGGTCCTTCCATCTTTTTCGTAGATAACATGGCTGCCCTTCTGCCTTCTCACCAACCAGCCATTCCGGAGTACCAACCTATGCAGTTCATTATACTTCATCATGAACCGCTGTTTGATGAAACAAAAGTAGAAATATTTCTACTATTCACAAAGAATAATAGAAATATTTCTACTAAATAAAAGCTACAAGTATTTTTAAACGAGTACGGATTAGGTTCGGCATTTAGAGAATTTAGTATATTTATGGGCTATTAATTAAAAAAACAAACCCAAATATAACTATTTTATTAATCTTTATTTATTTTTATTTTAATCTTTTTTACTTTTTCGAAACCGCTGCCTGAAAAAATGATCCATCCCCAGCAGAAACAGCATCAGTATTCCAATATAGATGCTGAACGCAAAGATGGGGCGCGTATGGTCGGTAAGGACTGAAGCCGAATCCATAGAAGAAAGTTGAATACCTGCAAACAAATCCAGAAAATTGAAGCCAAAATAAGTGTAAAGCACATACAATACGCCGGCGATCAATGCAAGTGAGATAAACGAAACCAAGCCTAGGGCACGATAATAAGACAAACGGCTTTTTCGTTCCACTTCCAGCATGATTTGCCGCATCACACGGTCTTCGAATCCGTACGGAAGTTCCGGTTTATTCCGTAACAGGGCTTTTTGCAGGGCTTTATCTGTTTTCATCGTTGTTCATTGTTAAGTAAAAGTACAATCTTTTTTCGCGTGCGGTGCAGTTTCACTTTGGCGTTGTCGGCACTCAGGTTCAGTATAAGAGCGACTTCGGTCAAGGGTTTGCTTTCCGTGTAATATAAGGTGATGAGCGCTTTTTCTTCCGGGTTCAAACGATCAATCGCTTTTTCCAGCCGTTGCAATTTCATTTCATCGTTTTCCTTTTCCAGAACTTCGTCCACCGTTTCGTCCGGCAAATTGGAAAACTGGTTTTCATCGAATTCGGGATAAATGAGTCGCTTCTTTCGGGTTTCTGAAATCGCCGTGTTCCAGGCAATTCGGTACAACCAGGTGGACAGGCTACTGCCTCCCTTAAAAGAATCCAGTTTGCGGAAGGCCTTGATGAATACATCCTGAGTGAGTTCCTCCGCATCCTCCCTGTTGGAGACAATCTGTCGGATCAACCCATGGATGGGACGCTGATACCGGTTCAGCAGCACCGAAAAAGACTGGGTGTTGCCGTCGAGGATGGATTGGATCAGGTCCTGTTCAGTGAGGTTTTCCATGATATTTTAGACGCGCGCACAAGGGAACGGTTACATCAATGAAAATAATTTCCCACGAATGTAACCATTTTACAAGACCTGCGTCCAACTCCACAAAGGACAAAAATCAATAACCCCTAAAAACGATACATTATGATGGATTTTATTATGGTCCCCTTAGTTGTGAGCATTGTCGCACTGGGCATTTACAAATTGTTTGAACTCTTCGCCCGCCGCAAAGAACGCATGGCACTGATTGAAAAACTTGGCGAAAAAATTGACACTTCGATGTTTGAAAACAAGTTCTCGTTCCCAAAATTCAAAACAGGCGGTTCGATGTTCGGCACGTTGAAGATTGCTTCTTTACTGCTTGGTGTAGGTCTCGGTTTGCTCGTCGGTTTCTTCATCAGTCAGTATTACCTGGCCGATAAAGGAAATCAACCCTACTACTACAGTGAAACCTACAGTGTTGTTTATGGTGCCTGCACTTTGTTGTTTGGAGGGTTGGGCTTACTCATCGCATTCGTGATCGAGTTGAAGCACGCGCCGAAGGAATAGATTGCTTTCTGCCTCAAAAACCTTTCCGTTAGACCTTTGAGCTTTAAAAATTTAGCGCGTCAATACCCAAAGTAATTGAAGCTACTCGCCGCAAGCAGCGAGAGAACCCGGCACAATCGGAAGCACGTTTCCGACATTTTTCAGCAATACGATGACTTCACTGACTACTTTACGGGCAGTGGCACTCAGGTGCAGCGCAAGGATATTCCTACTAATCCAATACGATCTTTAAAAAGAGCGGGAAAGACATTGAAGGCTTTCCCGCTCTTTTTTATTTGGTTTTGATTTCAAGTTCCGCCTTCGGCAACCTGGCTCCTATTGCTTTAAGTTTTATGGTGCCCGCCTTTCCATTGCTTTGGACAATCACCAGACATTTTCCGTTGTACATCCTGCGATGCGGGTTTTTGAGGCTGACGTGATCGTTTTGGTTGCCGTTGTCTGTTCCGGCGATGAATCCTTCACCGTCGATGGAGAACATCATGTCCTTATCGGCGGTTGGCAGCACATTGCCGTCCTTATCCACGAGTTCAACCGTTACGAAACACAAATCCTTGCCATCGGCCTTAATTTTTTTGCGGTCGGGGGTCAAACGGATCTTAAGAGCCTTGCCGGCGGTTTTGATTTCCTGTGTCAGGACGATTTGACCGAATTTGCGGGAAACCGCTTTTAGTGTACCCGGTTCGTATTTGACAGTCCACATCACGTGCAGCTCATCCCCTACTTTGCTCCGTTTTCCGAGTGATTTTCCGTTCAGGTAAAGTTCCACCTCGCTGGCATTGTTATAATACGCCCAAATGTCGATGGTTTGACCTTTTTTCCAGTTCCAGTGTGGAAAAACATGCAAAACGTCCTTTTTGGTCCATTCGCTCTGGTACATGTAATACACGTCCTTGGGGAAGCCGGCCAGGTCGATGATACCGAAGAAAGAGCTGCGGGAAGGCCACCAATACGGGGTTGGTTCGCCTAGATAGTCGAAACCTGTCCAAATGAATTGTCCGGCAACGTGCGGGGATTTCTTGATGATTTTCCAAGTTTCCTCGTGGGTGGAACCCCAAGGTGCATGGCAGTTGTCGTACGACGAACATTGCTGGGAAGGATTCGAAAAGGGTTTATCCCAGCTTTCGGGCCAGATGTTCATTTTCGTGGACGGATTCATGTAGAAACCTCTACTCATGAGGGCAGAAACCGATTCGGTCATGATAAAGGGTTTCCCCGGAAAACGTTTCGGTGTTTCTTTGAATTCGCTCTGATGGTAGTTGTAACCGATCAGGTCCAATGCTCCGGACTGGAATAAGGGGTTGTTCACATCGGTTACGTTGCAGGCGGCTGTCACCGGACGGGTCGGATCAACGGTACCGACGATTTCAGCCAGCCGTTGTGTAATCAATGCATACAGTTTGGCCGTACCCGATTTCAGGTCTGCAGCTGTAATGGTTTTCTTGGCGTTCAGCAGGATGTTGGCCTTCTGTAAGTCCATGGGTTCGGTGTCACCCTCCGGCCATTGTTCGCCCACTTCGTTGCCGATGCTCCACATTAGGACCGAAGGATGGTTGCGGTCGCGTAACAGCATATCGGTCAAATCCTTTTCATACCATTTTGCAAAGTCGTTGGAATAATCAAACGCGGTTTTCTTCCTGCTCCAGACGTCGAAGGCTTCGTCCATGACGATAAATCCCATCTGGTCGCAAAGATCCAGCAGTTCGGGTGCTGGCGGATTGTGAGAAGTGCGGATGGCGTTGCAACCCATGGCCTTCAGAATTTCCAGCTGGCGTTCGATGGCACGCGTATTGATGGCAGCACCGAGCGCACCCAGGTCGTGATGGTTGCAGACCCCGTTAATCTTGATTTTCTCTCCGTTCAGAAAAAATCCTTTTTTCGGATCGAAGCGGAAGAAACGAATCCCGACCGGTGTTACGTATTCGTCCATTTGTTTGCCTTTGACAAACAACCGAGTGGTCACCGTGTACATGTTGGGATCGTTGAGTCTCCAAAGTTTGGGATTATCCACCCGAAAGCGCTGACTGAGTTTCCGGACAGAATTGGCTTCCATCTCCAGGACTCCCAACATCTTGCCAACTTCGCGTCCAGCCTTGTCTTCCATTATTTGTTCCACCTGAACCTTCACAGGCACCTTAGTCGTGTTCTTTATCGTAGTGACCACCATCACTTTTGCTAAAGCGATCGTTACTTCTGGTGTAGTGATGTAGGTCCCCCACTGATCCACATGCACGGCATGGGTCAGTACCAGACGAACATTGCGATATATACCTGAACCTGAATACCAGCGGGAGTTGGGTTGTTGTGAATTGTCCACCCTAACTGCGATCACATTGTCGGTATCGACTTTAATATATGGTGTGAGATCATAGTTGAAGGAACTGTAGCCGTAGGGACGTTCGCCCAACAGATGACCGTTGATCCAGACTTTACTGTTGCGGTAAACCCCGTCGAATTCGATGTAGACGCATTTGTTCTCGCAACTTTTATCCAATTTGAAATGCTTGCGATACCAGCCGATGCCACCTGGTAAGGCACCACCACCGGGAGATGCGGGATTTTCCAGGGCAAAGTCTGCTTCAATGCTCCAGTCATGAGGAACGTTGAGGGTACGCCACGTGCTGTCCACAAAATTGGTTTCAGAAGCACCAACCGAATCGTCCAGCAAGAACTTCCAATCCCGGGTCAGATCCACTATTTCACGGCCTTCACGGCGCATGGTGCAGGAACTCAGGACAATCATCAGCAAGAGAGAGAAACGTACGAGTTTCATAGAGGTTGGATTTTTGATTATTTCTTAATGGCGTGATCCCTGGAAATGGGCCGTTTGAGGAAATAATGTAATAGTAGCAAATATTAACAGTAGAAAATAAACCAATTTCGATCGAAGCATGTTATATTTACTTTTTGAAAGTTAGAATTCAGGTTTTACAAAAATAAGCATTCAGGTCTGAATCACCCAATAATCATACGGTTAGTTGCGTAAAAATACGTTGAATGCAACTTTTGTACGTTTTGCATATATATGCGAATAAAACTTGCTAAATCTGCCAAAAGGGCCATTAATCGGCTTATAGATGAAATCTATTGGAGAAATATACATTATAAATGGATTTATTTACATATCTTGCCGAAAATTTAATCAACCTCCGACCAAAAACAACCATGGTTCTTGACGAAAAAATGATGAAAGACATCTATTCCGCCCTGCCGGAAAAGATGAATAATGTGAAAAAAATATTGAACCGTCCCCTCACCCTGACTGAGAAGATTCTTTACGCACACCTTTCGCAACCCCTTGAAAAAGAATATATACGCGGCAGCGATTACGTGAATTTCGCACCCGACCGCGTGGCCATGCAGGACGCTACAGCCCAGATGGCTTTGCTTCAGCTTATGAATTCAGGACGAAAGAAAGTGGCCGTTCCTTCTACCGTACACTGCGATCACCTGATTCTGGCGCACATCGGCTCCTCCATAGATTTGGCCACTGCCAACGATGCCAACAAGGAAGTCTACGATTTCCTCAAAGACGTTTCCAACAAATTCGGCATCGGTTACTGGAAACCGGGTGCAGGCATCATCCATCAGGTCGTTTTTGAAAACTACGCCTTTCCGGGTGGAATGATGATTGGAACCGATTCCCATACGCCCAATGCAGGCGGACTCGGTATGATCGCCATCGGTGTCGGTGGTGCGGATGCCGTCGATGTGATGGCAGGCATGCCCTGGGAACTCAAAATGCCGAAAATAATCGGTGTGAAGTTGACGGGTAAGTTAAATGGCTGGGCTTCCCCCAAGGATGTGATTTTGAAACTGGCCGGCATTCTCACCGTGAAAGGTGGAACGAATGCCGTCATTGAATATTTTGGAGCAGGCACGGCCTCGCTTTCAGCCACCGGAAAAGGTACCATTTGCAACATGGGTGCTGAAGTGGGTGCGACGACCTCCGTTTTTCCTTTCGATGCAAAATCCGTGGCATATCTGGAAGCAACCGGGCGCAAAAGCATCGCTGAAGCGGCTTCTAAAGTCAGTGCGCATTTGCAGGCGGACCCGGAAGTGGCTTTGAATCCTGAGAACTATTATGACAGGCTGATTGAAATTAATCTTTCCGCCCTCGAACCGTATATTAATGGTCCATTCACCCCGGACGCAGCGGCTCCGCTTTCCGAATTCGCCGAGGTTGTTCGCACGAAAGGTTATCCCCAGAAAATGGAAGCAGGCCTTATCGGTTCCTGCACCAATTCCTCGTACGAAGACCTTTCCCGCGCCGCCGCCATCGTGGATGCCGCTCAGAAACAGGGACTTCAGGCCAAAGCACAGTTCATCATCAACCCAGGTTCCGAACAAGTTCGCTTCACGGCTGAACGCGATGGCTTGCTGAAAGCTTTTGAATCAGCCGGTGCCGTGATCATGGCCAACGCTTGCGGACCGTGCATCGGCCAGTGGAAACGCGAAGCCACAGACCCCGAACGCCCGAATTCCATCATCACTTCGTTCAACCGGAATTTTGCCAAACGCAACGACGGGAATCCGAATACCCATACCTTCATCGCTTCGCCCGAAATCGTCGCAGCCCTCAGCATTGCAGGCAACCTCTGCTTCAACCCGTTGACAGACACACTCACCAACGACAAAGGCGAGCAGGTGAAACTGCAGGAACCCTTTGGCTATGAGCTTCCGCCAAGAGGCTTTGAGGTGAAGGATGCCGGATACCTGGCTCCGACGGAAGGAAGCGACGTGCAGATCAGCATCGACCCGGCTTCCAAACGCCTGCAGGAATTAAAACCCTTCGAACCCTGGAACGGCAAGGATTACACCGACCTGGGCCTGCTCATCAAGGCTGAAGGCAAATGCACCACCGACCACATTTCCATGGCCGGTCCCTGGTTGCGTTTCCGCGGTCATTTGGACAACATTTCGGACAACCTGCTGATGGGTGCGGTCAATGCATTCAACGGAAAGACCAATGCCGTACTTCATAACGGTGAATACACTCCCGTTTCCTCCCTGGCCAGAGCCTACAAGGCAGCCGGCAGAGGCAGCGTCGTCGTAGCCGAAGAAAATTACGGAGAAGGCTCCTCCCGGGAACACGCCGCCATGGAACCACGCTTCTTGAACGTCAAAGCCGTGCTGGTCAAATCCTTCGCCCGTATCCATGAAACAAATCTGAAAAAACAGGGCATGCTGGCCCTCACCTTCAGCGATAAAAACGATTACGCCAAAGTGCGCGAAGACGACCGCTTTGAAATCCACGGTTTGACGAGCTTCGCCCCGGACCAAACTCTTACAGTTCAGCTACTTCACAGCGACGGAAGCACAGAAAGCTTCGCTGTAAGCCACAGTTACAACACCCAACAGATCGGTTGGTTCAAGGCTGGCAGTGCACTCAACGCATTAGAATAGAAACGCCAAATATTGTATTATTATGCAAAACGATTACATGATTTTTAAGTTGTCTGATACCATCAAGACGACGGCCCGTATTGATAAAGAATTGTTCACCAAATTTGGTGTGAAACGCGGACTTCGCAACGAAGACCATACCGGCGTACTCGTAGGTTTGAGTAAAATCGGCGACGTTGTCGGCTATGAAAAAGACGAAGAAGGCAAGCTTAAAGCCATTCCCGGCAAACTCATCTACCGCGGCATCGACGTAGTAGACCTGGTTCATGGTATTCAGGGAGAAGACCGCCTTGGTTTTGAAGAAACCTGCTACCTGTTGCTTTCAGGTTCCCTGCCCGACGCAGAAGAATTGAAAACCTTCCATGACATTCTGTATCAGGCCATGCCGCTGGAGCACAAAGCCACGATGAACATTCTGGACCTCGAAGGCTCCAACATCATGAACATCCTGTCCCGCAGCGTATTGGAAATGTACACCTTCGATCCGAATCCGGACAGCATCACCCGTGAAAACCTGATGCGTCAGTCCATCGACTTAATCGCCAAATTCCCGACCATCATCGCTTATGCTTACAACATCCTGAGGCACAGCCAGCAAGGACGTTCCCTGCACATCCGCCATCCGAACGAAGGCATGTCCATCGCCGAAAACTTCCTGTTTATGATGAAAGGTCCCGTCGGTTATACGGACCTGGAAGTCAAAATCCTAGACCTGATGCTGATCCTGCACGCCGAACACGGTGGTGGTAACAACTCCACCTTTACGGTTCGTGTGACCAGCTCCTCCCACACCGACACCTATTCTTCCATCGCAGCCGGCATCGGTTCGCTGAAAGGTCCGCTCCACGGGGGTGCCAACATTCAGGTCAAGGCCATGTTCGACCACCTCAAGGTAGCCATCAAGGACTGGAAGAACGCCAAGGAAATCGACGCGTATCTGACCAGGATGCTCAACAAAGACGCCTACAACAAATCCGGCCTCATCTACGGTATCGGTCACGCGGTTTACACCGTTTCAGACCCGCGCGCCATCCTTCTGAAGGAACTCGCCCATGTGCTTGCTGCAGAAAAAGGACTTGAAAAAGAACTCGCCTTTATGGAACTCACGGAAGAACGCGCTGTAAAGTGCTTTATGAGCTTCAAAGGCTCCGACATCAACAAACAGGTTTGTGCCAATGTGGATTTCTATTCAGGATTCGTGTACGACGCCATCGGCTTGCCGGAAGAAGTCTATACTCCGCTGTTCGCCATGTCCCGTATTGTCGGCTGGTGTGCCCACCGCATCGAAGAACTGAATTTCACCGGCAAACGCATCATCCGTCCCGCTTACAAAAACGTTGGTGAAAAACAATTTTTTACCCCGATCAAAACCCGTTAACATGTCCAAGATAAAAGTAGCCAACCCCATCGTCGAACTGGACGGGGACGAAATGACCCGCATCATTTGGGCCTTCATCAAGGAGCAGCTCATCCTGCCCTACCTCGATCTGGATATCAAGTATTTCGACCTG
>Ga0209430_1002460_pt1 | contig 11859 bp, 1 predicted proteins | sample BarGraIncub1133A_FD_184504 | JGI IMG/M metagenome (GOLD analysis project Ga0209430, IMG submission 184504) | Arctic peat soil microbial communities from Barrow, Alaska - Barrow Graham LP Incubations 11-33A (SPAdes) (version 2) | ecosystem: Environmental > Terrestrial > Soil > Wetlands > Peat... | reverse complement strand
GGGGTGAAGGCCTTGGAGCCGTCGCTCCCCGTGGTGATCGTCGTCGTGACGCTTGTGGGCTCCACGACGATCGTGGTGTTGGTGCTCACGTCACACGTGGTGACCGGCGCCGTCTGGTCCACTCGGTACGAAACGGTGTGTGTGTCTTCCCTATTGCCGTTGTTGTCGACCGACAAGTACTCGAGACCATAGGTCCCCTGGCCGCCGGTCGAGAACTCCCCGCCCGTCATTATGCCATCAGCTGCGGTCTGGGTGCCCCACGCCTCGACCTGAACCAGGCGCGCGCACTTGTCGGCAGGCGTCAGAGTGATGACGACCTGGATCTTGCTCGTCGTGATCGGCGAGAAATTGAATTGCCGCCACACTAGGTTGTTATTGGTGACGCTGGCGCCCGATACGTCCGCCCAGGCCGTACCGGTCCAGTACTGGACCTTGTAGTTCTTCGGCCCCAAGGTCGCATACGTCATCGAAGCCGTCGGCTGCAACGGCGACGCGTAGTTGTCCTGGATCGCGAACACGTCTGCCTCGTCGATCGTACGCGTCCCAGCGAGACTGACCGTCAGGGTCTGGACCGTACTCGTCGTGGCGCCGACAACGCTGGCCCAACCACCGGTCGCAGTGCCCCAGTTGAGGCCCTTGCGATCTCCGTCGATGACGGCCGATGCAGGATAGTTCGAGTTGAACACTGAAGACGCAGACGCGGTCGCGCCCGAACTGGCAGCCGCGTAGTTCGTACGCGTCGTCATCAGAATGGTGCCGTCTTTGGTCAAACGGTACTGCGAGAATGCGACGCCGGACTGGATGTCGGTCGCCGTCAACGAGATCGTCGAGGTCGCGTTGTAGATCGACTGGACGTCGGCCGTCGTGGCCGGCGGGTTCGTCTCGTAGAAGCTGACCGTGAACGTCGCGGTCTTCGCGTTCTCGACGTTGCCGGCCCGGTCATCTGACCAGTAGTTGACCGTGTACGGCACCGGAGCGCCGCCGATCGGACCCGGGACGGTGACAACATCCCCTGTGGAGACGGTCGTACCGACAGAGGTCGGGAAGCTGACGATAACGACCCCAGAGCCGCCGCCGCTGGCAATCGCGCTGGCGCCACCGCCGCCGCCGGTGTTCGGCAGACCCGCTGATCCGCCCGGATCTCCCTTACCGCCGCCACCCTGCCCGCCAGCGGCACCCACGGCAGCATCCCACGACATGCCGCCGCCGCCGCCGCCGTAGAGCACGGACGATCCGCTGATCGAGGATGCGATGCCGATGCCGCCGGCGCCGGCGACCCCGTAGACACCGTTGCCGCCCGGCGCACCCGCGCCGCCGCCGCCGGCGCCCGCAGAGTGGCCCTCGAGGTTGCCGGTGCCGTTGCCACCGCTATTGCCCTGGCCCGCGGTGCCCGATGCCCCGGCCGCATTCCCCTGATACTGGCCTGCTCCGCCACCGCCGGAACCACCCGCGCTCGCGAGATCCGAGAGGTTGCGGCATGCCCCATAGCCTCCGCCGATCGCGGTGATCATCGTGGACGACGAGCCGAATACCGAGTTGGCGCCCTTCGAAGGTCTCGTGATGGTCAGTGGCGACTCCCAGTAGTAGCCCGCCGGTCCGCCCGCACCGACCGTGATCGGCATGGTCCCGGAAAGCGTCACAGTCCCGCTGGCGACACCGCCGCCACCGCCGCCGCCGCCGCACCAGTTTATCCCGGCGCCGCCACCGGCGACGACCAACACGGATGCGTTGGCAACGGGGTTCGAAACGGTGAGGCTGCCACTGCCGGTGAAGGTCAGTATCGTGCGCAACCCGTCAGGCGACTTCGTCGCTGTGTACGAGCCCGTTGCCGAATACGGCGTAGGCGCCGCCTGGATCTGGTAGTACGTCGTCTTCACACCCGAGATGCTGTCCGTCGCGATCAGCGAGAAGCTCGCCTGGTTCTTGTACGTCGCGAGGTTGGTCGCGGTCGTCGTCGGGGGTGTCTTGTCGATCCAGACATCCACGATCTTGTGCGCCTCGACGTTGGACGTGGAGTCGGTGGACCAGAACTCGAGCGTGTGCTTGCCCTCAGCCGACAACAGCAAGGTCGAGAACGGCGGCGTGCCGTTCGCCTCCGCCCCCCCATCGATCTTGTACGTCGTGTTCGCGACGCCGCTACCGTCATCGATCGCCACAAGTGCGACAGTGGTGGCGTTGGATCGCATGGTCGGCCCCACAAAACCGGGGCCTTCGGGAACCAGCGCCACACCGTCGATGTACGCGGTCGTGACGGGCGGTATGAAGTCGAGCGGCATGTCGACGAAGAACTTCCACGTCTTGGTCGACTTCTGACCGGCCGAATTCGTGAACGTGAACGACGCCGTGTGCTCGCCGTTGCCGAGCCGGCTCGCGGAGAACGACGCGGTGGCGCTGGTGATCGTGGTGGGCGTCGGGTAGCTGATGATGACGATGCCCGAGCCACCCGAACCGGCGCCTGCGGCTCCGCCCCCGCCTCCGGTGTTCACCTTGCCTGCGGTGCCGTCCTTGACGCCGTTCGCAGTTCCCGTCCCGTACTGGCCGTTGCCGCCGCCGCCTTCTCCGCCGGCGCCGGAGTACATGTAGCTACCGCCACCGCCGCCGCCGGCGTAGTACTTGTATGCCCCGGTGATGGAAGACAGCTTGCCGATGCCGCCGATGCCGCCCTGATAGGACGACCCGTTGCCACCGGCGCCACCAGCGCCACCACCGCCGCCGCCGCCGGAATAGATGCTGTTGTCGTATCCATTACCGCCGCCGAAGCCCTGCAGGGCCGTCCCGGATCCGCCGACCGACCAGCCGCCGCCGGCTCCACCGCCGCCGGAGCCTCCCGAACGTGCGGCACCCCCGAAGTCACGCGATGCGGCGCCACCGCCGCCGATGGCGGTCATGGTCCCGATCGACGAGTTGGCGCCCGCACTGGCGATCGCTGACGGGTAGAGGCCCGCGGCCCCGCCCGCGCCGACCGTGATGCTGAGGGATCCGGGCGCCAGGCTCCGCGCTCCGGTGACCACTCCACCACCGCCACCGCCACCCGACAGGTTCCCCTGGCCACCGCCACCGCCGGCGACGATGAGTACTTCAGCGCCGGTGATCGCCTTGGAGACGTTGATCGTGTCGGAGGACCTGAACACCACTACGGTCCGTGATCCAACGACCGACACCTCGCCACTGCCCCATGTTGCGGACCCGTTGGTGGTCGTGGTCACGGCAGAGAACGACACCGGCATCGACACACCGTCGAGTTTGCCGGTCGCTCCGTTGATCGCGGCCGCCTCGGTCGTGGCGGTGACTCCGACGCTCCAGTTGCTGATCGTGATCGTCGAGGCCTCGGACGGGCTCATCCCGCTGAAGAGCATCATGCCCGGAGGCAGGATCTTGAAGGTCACCGACTTCGGAGCCTCGACATTACCCGCGAGGTCCTCTGACCAGAAGTACACGGTGCGCTCGACCGTCGAGTCGTCACCGGGGCCGGGCACAGACACGGCCGTGCCGGTTCGGGTCGGCTCTCCGGAGACCTTCCAATAGGTGCCGGCGATACCTGAGCCATTGGACTCGCTGGATGGGGTCAGGGTGAAGTTCGCGCTGGACTCGTAGTTTGAGAGCGCGTTGGATGCGGTGTTCGGGGCATGCAGGTCGATGCCGAACGATGCGACCTGCGTCGTCTCGACGAAGCCGTACTTGTCGGTGGCCCAGAAGGAGAGGGTGTGCGTCCCCTCCGTCGACACCGTCATCGTCGAGACCGGTGTCGTACCTGTGATCACAGCTCCGCCATCGAGCTGGTAGAACAGGTTCTTCAGATTGGATCCGCCGGCGTTGTCGTGCGCCGTCAGGTGGATCGTTGCGGGCGTCGACTTGTACCAGGCGAGTATGTCCGAGGTCGTGTTCGGCCCGTCATAGTTGGCCGGGATGTCGTTGAAGAACCGCCAGGTCTTGGTGGCCTTCTTCCCGGTCGCGTCGGTGAACGTGAAGGAAGCGAAGTGATACCCGCGTGAGAGGCCGGTGGCCTGGAACGACGCGGTTGCCGTCGAGTCGGTCGTGACGGGAGTGGTGCCACCCGCTCCATATGACAGGATCACCGAGCCGTTGGAGCCGGAGGAGCCGGTATCCCCGTTGTTGCCGGTATCGCCACCAGCACCGCCGGTGCCGACATTGACGGTCACCACTTGGCCAGGGGTGACGTTCAGGGTTCCGACAAGCTTCGCACCGGCGCCGCCGGTGCCTCCGTCGTTGTCCGCATTGGTGCCGCCAGCACCTCCCAGCGCGCCGGCGCCGTCCACCGTGGCCCACCCGGTATAGGTGAGACGAAGCTGCGCGTAGAAACTCCACGACGCCATGCTCTCGTTCGTGCCGTGCGTCGTCGGGGTGGTGTTGTCCACATCCTTGCTCGTGCGGATGCAGAACTTCGCCGTGCCGGCCGACGTAGCCGAGTTCAGATACGAGATACCCGTACTGTTCAGAGCGAAGGTGCCGCCGGCCCTCGGGTTCACGGCTCTCGGAGCGATCTCGGGACCGGTGAACGACGAGAAGCTGCTGACCGTGAGCGGGTTGGACTGCGTGCCCTGGAACAGAGCCGCATCCCCGGACAGCCAATCAGGAACCAACGCGCCGAAGCTGAGGCTGGCGCTCGCGATTCCGGGGACACCCGGCAAGGCGAACGGCAAGAACGTACGCCCCACGCGGAACGTCGGGCTGAACAGGTTGGAAACGGTGAAGGCCTGATTCGGATAGATGGCGTTGCCCGCCGCGGCCGTCCGCGCCGTGGCCCACGTCGGCCCAGCGAACAACACCGATCCGTACCCCGAACCGTTGTAGAGATAGATAGGGCTGTTGAGGTTGCTGGTACCGGAACCGCCCCAGCCGCCATCATCGCCCCAGCAGTCGGCACCACCGCCGCCGCCACCTCCGTAGGCAACGTAGGAACCACCGCCATAGACTACTGACGATGCTCCTCCGTCATTGCCCGAAGAAGCGTCATTGTCATCCTCCCACCACATGTTGCTGCCGCCCCCGCCACCGCCGGAGCCGTTGATGGTGACGGCGAGCGTCGTGACGCCGGAGGGCACGGTAAAGGTCTGGACCGGCCCACCGGCAGCGCTGAAGGACTGGGTGCCGCCGTTGCCACCACCGGTGGTGGTGGTATTCACGACACACGTCACCGATGCCTCGACCCCGTCGATCATCCCGATCACAGGGGACGTCTCGATCCTGCTCACGGAGCTATGTGCACTCACGCCGATGGTCGCGTTCCGCGACGTGATCGTGCTGTCGACCGATGGGATCATGTTGAAGAAGTTCATCTCCGCCATCGGTCCGATGGTGAAGTTGATCCGCTTCGCATTCTCGATGTTGCCCGCGATGTCGACCGACCACACGTACACCGTGTAGCTTGTGGTCGAGCTGTTCTGCGGCCCGTCGACCGAGACCGTCACGCCGGTCTGGGTCGTATCCCCGGACTTCCTCCAGAAGGTGTTCGCGATACCGGACCCGCGGGCCCCGTCGTCGGGCAGGAGCGTGAACGTAGCCCTGCCGACATACGAGCCGCCTGCATCCGACCTGGTCGTCGGCTTGATCGTGTCGATCCCGAACGGGACGGTGCGGGTGTCCTCGGTCTGACCGAGACTGTCCCTCGACCAGAAGTCGATCGTGTGGGTGCCCTCGGAAGCGACGCTGATCGTCGTGACCGGGGGCGTGCCCGTAGCGATCGCTCCACCGTCGATGCGGTAGAACGTGCCCTGCAGACTGGTACCGCCGGCTTCGTCACGCGCAGTGAGATGGAGGGCCGCGGGCTTGGTGGTGTACCAAGGCACGATGTCCCACGACGTCTGCGGCCCGTACCCGGTGACGGTGAAGTCGAAGAACGTGTGAGGCGACTCGACGTTCCCGGCCCGGTCGACCGACCAGTACTCCAACTTGTGTGTGCCGGGCATGTCCACCCGGAACACGTTGCCGGTGCACTCGGCCGAGTTGTCGATACGGTAGTACGTGGAAGCGACCCCGGACCCGCCGGCATTGTCATGCGCCCACAGGCTCACGATCCCCAGGCGTGAGTAGGTGGAGCGCACGTCCGAGTACGTGGTCGGCGGAACGATATCCAGCGGCCAGCTGGAGAACGTCACCGACTTCTTCTGCTCGGCATTACCGGCGCGGTCGACAGACCAGTACCAGATCGTGTGTGTCTCGTAGACCCCGTTTGCGGGCGTCGGCACGTAGATCTGTGTACCCGGGATCTCCGGCCCACCGTCGAGGGAGTAGTAGGTGCTGTCGATCCCCGATCCGCTATCGGTCCCCCTGAGCGCGAAGGTCATCGGCTTCCAATAGCGACCCCCCGCGGCGGCGTCGCACGTGGTCTGTGGATCCACCCGATCGATGTAGAACGTGGCGACATTCCGAGTCGCCTCGACGTTACCGGAGGCGTCTTGGGCCCAATAGGTGACAGTGTGGGTGCCGTCGCCTGTTGCGTTGACCTTGTAGTCCGCCGGAGGAATACCGACACCCGCATACGTCGTCGCGGTCGACTCGCTGTCCTTTTGGACGTACATGTACCGGATACCGGACTGCACGTCCCACGAGAACAGACTGATCACGGCAGGGTTCGGATCGCTCGAGTTGTAGTAGGGCTTGTGAGTGTCGTAGGACTTCGGCGCGTTGTTGTCGGGACCCGGAACCACCTTGACCGTGAACGACTTGATGCTGTTGGGAGCGATGTGCTCATCGTTGCCAGCCTTGTCGACCGACCAGTACTCGATGGTCACCGTCGTGCCCGAAGCCGGAGGGCCGACCATGACGGGGTTCGTGATCTGCTCGATACCGTTAGCCTTGTTCCGCCAGTGGGTGTAGGAGACACCCGACCCTGCATCGAAGGCGCTCAGGGTGATGGTGGCCTGCCCTGAGTACGTGATCGTCGATGAGGCGCTGCTGCTCGATACCGGAGCGACAGTGTCGATCATGAACGTGGCGAACTTGTGGACTTCCGCGTTGTTCGCCTTATCGACCGACCAGTACTCGACGGTATGCGAACCTTCGCCCGACACTGTCACCCAGGTGAGCCCCAGCAGGGGTTCCGGAGACGAAATCTCCGCTTGGCTGTCGATGCGGTAGCGCGTCTCCTTCAGACCGGAGCCGCCCTCGTTGTCCTTGGCTGTCAGCTGGAACTTGATGGTCGGGACGGTGTACAGCTTGAAGTTGTTCGCGGTCGTGATCGGCTTCACGTCCTCGGGCATAACAACGAACGTGACGCTCTGCGTGTCCTCGCGGTTGCTGGGGTTGGCCTTGTCCACGGCCCAGTACTGAAGCGTATGTCCGAGCGACCCGGTCAACGGAGCGGGTATGTGTACCGTCGAACCGGTCGTGACCTGTGCGCCGTCGAGGCTCCAGTAGATGTCAGCGATCCCCGCCGGGTCGGTGGAGTACAGGTTGATCGTCGCGGGCCCGATGTACGGGGACTGCGCATCGGTGATCGTCTGGGGCTTCGTGGTGTCGCTGCCGAGTGCGGCACCGACAAGGATCGGGAGTTCGTAGTACTGGCCGGTGTTCGGGGACGGCTGGTGGAAGCGATCGGTCGCCGCGTCGGTCGCGAAGAAGTACACGGTGTGCGAGGCCGGAGCGGAACCCGCCGGCGGTGCCGTGACGATGATGGACGCGAGCATGCTCGGCGTGATTGCCGCGTTCTTGACGGTGATCCATGGTCCGTTGTCCACGTGGTACGAGATGCTCGCCACACCTTGGCCATCATCGCCGTCATCCGCGCGCAGGTTGAGCTTGGCGTCGCCGACATAGAGGCCCAGCGGCGCGACATCGTGCGTGATGAACGGGCCGACGACATCCAGAGCGCGCTGGACGACGGTCAGCGTCTTGGTCGCCTCGCGGTTGCCGGCCTTGTCGTAGGAGAAGTACTTGTACTTGAGGCTCACAGACCCGATGCCGGGTGCCGCGACGATGGCCTCGTTCGGTCGAGTCGGCGACTCCAGGTAGATCTCCGGCTTCAGCTGCACGTCGCCCTTTTGCAGCATGGACCAGATCTGGTTGACGCCGAGTCCGGCGGGCCCTGCGTCCACTGCGGTGAACTGCGGTGCGAAGTCGCCGAACACCACGTACGGCGGGTCGGTGATCTGCGGGTAGCCGCTCGGCAGGTCCATCCCCGGGTTGTCGGTGTCCTTCACGGTCGTGAACGGCGGCAGGGTATCCCGCCCGCGCATCACGAACGTGATGGTGACCGGATCCTCGAGGTTATCGGCCTTGTCCTTCGACCAGTAGGTGATCGTCCGGGTCGCGATGGTATCCGGATCCTGCGTGAGGGTGGCCTCGGTCGTATACGTCGTGATCGCGCCGCCGTCGATCTGGAACCACGTGTGCCAGATCGCGCCACGGGTCTCGTTCGCGGTATCGACGGCAGTGAGGGTGATGACCGCCGTGGAGGTGTAAGACGGCATCACGTTCGAATGCGTCACGGGCTTGATATTGTCGCCACCGACAGGGACCACCTTGACGAAGATGTCCGCGCCGTCATTCGTCCCGCCGGTGCCGTAGCCGTTGGGATCGGGGAGCGCCAGACCCGTGAGGGACGGATCGTTGGGGTCCACGTTGGTGCTGTACTCGTCCCAGCGGGTGACCCTGATGGCGCCCGAACCGGTCTGCGGGAACAGCGGAGGCGGCATCGTCCCGGCCTGCGTCTCTGGCCCGATGACGGTCTTATCGAAGCCGCCATAAGTGGTCGCGGCGTTGACGAAGTTCGAACCCCGGATGCCCTCACGCGCGATGAGGGCGCCGGTGATGTTCAGCTGATTGCGCTTCGGGACGCCGACCTGCTCGATGAAGTCGGCGGAGAGACCCGTGGGGTTCTCAGAGCTCACAACGACGGGGTTCTCCGGGTCCATGATGATGGCGCCCTCGACAGCCAACATGCTGGCTTCAATCGTAACGTTGTTCGGCATCGTCACACCGGCGGCCTTGCCGTTGGCTGCGCTCGGACCGGACTTCGCGCCACGCGTGTAGGTCTCACTTGTCAGAACGCTCGCCTGACCGGTGCGGGTCTCGTAGGCGGTGTTGGGATCGGTCGCCTGCGGCATCGCTCCGCATACATAGATGTTGCCCTTGGCAACGAGGCCCACGGTCGCGGTCGTGTTCGGCGCGCGCGTGATCGAGCCGATGATGTAGATGTCGCGTTCGGACACGATCGTCACGGACTTGGAGACTTCACCGGTGACGTATACGTCAAGCGCGGTGTCGCCGGAGCCCCCTACGTAGATGACGTTGCTGCCGTTCGGGTCGAGTGCGCGTGCGGTGATCGACTTGGGACGACCCGCCAGATCGGGGCTCGCCCAGCCGTTGATGTTCCACGTCGGGTCCTGCCGTGCGAAGTCGATGAACTCCTGGCGCCCGATCGAGGCCTTCTCGGCCGGACTCACGTTCGCGTAGATATTGTTGGGAGTCCACATCGAACGGATGTAGAAGATTCCCAGCGCCTTCTCCGCGGGCGTCACGTTGGAGAAGTCGACTCCCACGCCCACAAGATCGGTCGCGTTGATCGCAGGGTCGGACTGGGTCGGTACGCCCCAGTAGCTGCGGCTCGGGTTCGGATCGCGATAGAAGGTCATCGGCTTGACGAGGTCGGCGGCCTCCTGGGGCATGGACGCACCCGTGGCCCACGGAGTCCTCTGCCACGAAGCCGTGTACAGGTTGGGGAAGACGTTCTTGATCTGCGAGAAATCCAGCGGCGAGATCTTCTCGATACTCTCGGCGTTGCCCGGATTCACGACGGCAGTGGGGTTCGCGGAGTACACGACGACGCCCGGGAAGTCCTGCTGAAGATCGACGCCGGAGTTGCTGCGAACGGCGCCCGTGATAGTGATGCCGCTGGAGTTGCGGCCCAGCGCTACCGTTCCGCCCGTGACGATGGTGTAGTCGGAATAACTCTCAGGTCGTACCTCACCCTTAATCACGTGAAGCTGCCCCGAGGCACGATCGTGGCCGACGGCGGTGATCGTGCTCGAGGGGATGTTCGCGACGACGGTCCAGGTGCCCTCTTCGCCCATGCCTGCGATCGTCGGGGTCGTCACCCAGTAGTCGGGGTCCGTCCGCAACGCGCTGAGGTAGGCCTCCATGCCCTGCTGCGCGAGCACTGTCGCGCGTCCGACGGCCTGGGCCCGCACCTGCTGTGTCTGCTGGAAGACGATCACGCCGACCACGGACGCTGCGATGACGAACAGCACAGCAGCGGCGCCCATGACAACGAGCATAGCGCTGCCCAGGTCACGACTCGACATGCGGGCGCGACCGACCCTCTTGGTCGCTCCAGCAGTGGCTGTCGTGCGTGTGTCGTCGAACATTGTGACTCCTTCGCTGTGCAGTGTCGCTCGGCCTAGTAGCCGTTGATGACGTAGGCGAGAACGCGGAACGCCCCAGTGCGGTCGACGATATTCGTGCTCTTGTCGGGAAAGCCGGTGCGCAGGCGGAACTTGACGAGCCCCACGATGCCGGGGTGGTTGAGAAGGTCGGAACCGGGTTCGGTAGCGCTGATCGCGTACGCGAACATCGTTGACTGTCCGAGATCCTGTGCCGCCGCAAGGTCCGAGGCCGTGGAAAGGCCCGGGAGAACCGTCGTGGTCGTCGTGACCGAACCCGCGGCGAGGAAACTGCTCAGCGACGTGACCTGGGTCGTCGGCATGGATGCCGGCGCGCGCGTCAGGACACGCACCAGCTCGTGCTTCGTATCGTCCGCCGTCCACGTCACGAGTTCGGGACGCTGGTCCGCCGGGTTGTCGATGTCCGCGAGGAAGGAGCATGTGCGCGGCTGTGCAACGAGAACGGCGCTGACCCCCAGCTGGCTCGGAAGGACCGCGTGGCCCATGTCGCGCTCGAACGACGCGAGGGCTGCGCGACTCAGTTCGGACGCCTGGCCCCCGTTGTCGATGCGGTTCAGGTTGTCCGTCGAGGTCGTAAGCAGCAGCCAGGCGGCGGTCATCACGATCAGCAGGGCGGCGACACTCGTCGTCATCTCCACGAGCGTGAAGCCTTGCTCGGAGACGACAGCACGCAAGCCGAAGGCGTTGCCCCCGGCTGCGACCCGTCTCTGTGTGGACCTCCGCGTCATGCCACCCTCACTCTCTGCACTCGACTCGCCCGAACCGCTCCAAACCCATCCCCGCCCGATCAGGGCGTGTTGACCGGGTCCGCGTTCGACAGCTCGATGAACTGGGGAAGTCTCGGTCGATCGGTCTGGTCCAAGAGATCGATCATGTTGACTGCGACGCCCCAGCCCCCGGACGCGTAGTCAGTGAGCGGATGCTTCGTCTCCACGCCCGTGGTCCGGTCCCTGGTCGTACACCAGACTTCCCAGTACTGGCCGATCGACGGATCGATCGTCCACGGGACCTCGATGTGCGCCACGCCGTAGTCGTTGATCTCGGCCGAGTACGGTCCGAGCCGCGATTCGTCGGGATACGTGGAGCCGGATCCAACGATGCCCGTGGCCGTGCCCGTGACGTTCAGGACGGGGCGCGCGTAGATCATCAGCTTCGTGACCTTCCCGTATGCATCGGGCAGGCTCGTCACGGGTCGGTACGGCTTCTCGATATCCCAGATCACGTTGCCGACCGACGACTGCGGGTTGTTGAACCCGGCGGTCACGAAGGCCCCGACGCTGAGCATTGCGGGGGTGGTATGGCGCGCGACCTCGAGCGAGTACTTCACGATCGGGACCTCGGCCTGGGACTTCGAACCCAGATGCGTCGGGTAGACGCGCTCCGGGAAGTGGAGCGGCCTGATGTCGGTGCCGAAGCGGGGGTCGGAGGTCAGGAAGTAGTCGCCCTCGTTGATGTTCTCGAAGTGCGCAACCCCGGCCCCGTCGGTGACCGCATAGTG
>Ga0209430_1002458_pt1 | contig 11870 bp, 10 predicted proteins | sample BarGraIncub1133A_FD_184504 | JGI IMG/M metagenome (GOLD analysis project Ga0209430, IMG submission 184504) | Arctic peat soil microbial communities from Barrow, Alaska - Barrow Graham LP Incubations 11-33A (SPAdes) (version 2) | ecosystem: Environmental > Terrestrial > Soil > Wetlands > Peat... | reverse complement strand
GTGAAGGTGATTGGGGACTATGCTTAGAGGAAATATAACAGCCAATTATTACTTAATTTTTTTGAACAATAGATGTCTTTCTTAAGAAGGCATCTATTGTTTTAAGTTATGAAGTTAATTATACATTTTTAATAGCTCTTCTTAACTTTTATGTGTTACAATAGAAGAGTTTACATAATGCCGTTTTAGTTATGCAACGTAACAGATCATTATTTATAGTTCCAAGATATATTCCAATGGATGGAGGATTGAAAAGTGTTTAAACTATACACCCTCAAAAATAAGCTCATTTTCTACTTTAGTATTATATTTATTATAGTATCACTTTCCATTAGCTTTTTTTATTCAAATTATACGAAAGATTTATTGGAACAAAATATTATAGATAATACACAAAATAATTTAAATTATATACTCAGTAATGTGGATCAACAGTTACGTCAGTGCCAAGAACTATCAGATTGGATATATCTTAATCGCAACTTGGATAAGATTTTGGTAAGGGATTATTCTGATTCCACATATAATTTTGATTATGATATTTCAACAGCATATAAGGTGTTAAGTGATAGGATTTTGAACTCATCTATTGGAAAATATATAGTTTCTGTTATTATAGAAGGAAAAAATAATATGTATTTGAAACTTTTTGAAGAAGCTGACACTATAGATATTAAAACGCTGAAAGCCACGGAGTGGTTTCAAAAGGGCATATCCACAGAAAATTTTTTATTTAATGGTATAGAGGATAATCTCGCAAAAGATAAGGTAAATAGTAAGTTTTTACCTTTTGCGAGAAAGGTCATTTTTGCCGATACCAGAAAATCAATTGGTTGGCAGGTGATAAGTTTTTCACCAGAGTTAATAAGTAATAGTATTAAAGACTTCGAAGTACCTCTTGGAGATTTTTTATTTTTATTAGATGGAAAAGGAAGATGTCTCTATTCCAGTAACAAAAAATATTTAGGTCAAGACTTATCTAATACCATAACTATGCCAAGTAAAGAAGACACAAAAGATCATTTTGTGTCTTCTTTTTTAGGAGAAAAAGTACTTGTAGTCTATGAAAAGTCTGCATACTCCAATTTTAAAATTGTACATTTAGTGGATTACTCCACCTTTGAAGAACAACGTACTACTGCTACCAAAATTGCCCTTTTCATTATAGTTATTACAATAACTTTCAGCTGTTTGCTTACTGTATTCCTCTCCAGCAACCTAACAAGACCTTTAGGCAGAATAAAGTATCGTATGGACTGCATCTCAAAAGGTAATTTTCATCTAGAGCCTAAGTTAGAAGGAAATGATGAAATAGGAGAGCTAGGAAAGGGAATTAATCAGTTGGCTATTAATATCAATCAGCTAATAGACAAAGTAAAAAATGAAGAAAATGCAAAGAAGGAATTAGAATTTAAAGTACTGCAAAGTCAGATAAATCCACATTTTGTTTACAATGCACTTAACTCCATTAAGGTTATGGCTATGATGCAAAAAGCCGATGGAATCTATGAAACTGTTTCAGCCTTGGGGGATTTGCTAAAAGAGACCTCTAAAGGGGCGATGACTCAAATTACAATTCAGGAGGAACTCAATCTTTTAGATAAATATATTATAATTCAGAAGATACGCAGGAAGGGACTTATTCAGGTAAATTATTCTATAGATAGCGAAGTATTATTGTGTAAAATACCTAAATTTACCTTGCAACCGATTATTGAAAATTCTATTGTGCATGGTTTTGAAGGAAAAAAAGGAATAGGTATTCTAAACATTAGTGCTGGATTTATAAAGGATGATATAATAATTGAGGTGCGTGATAATGGGGTGGGAATTCCACAAGATAGAATCAGTAATATTTTACAAAAGGATGTAAAAAGAGGTGAGAGATATAATAGCGTAGGACTGATCAATATAGATGAGCGAATTAAGTTAACCTATGGTGAGCGATACGGTTTGTCATTTGAAAGCAAATATATGGAATATAGCATTGTTAAGATATGCATTCCGAAGGAAGTATAGCTTGCGGCAAGTAAAAAATCATAAGGAGGTTTTTCATGTTAAAAGTTATATTGGTGGATGATGAAACCTTGGTCAAGGTGGGAGTAAAATTTTCAGCGAATTGGCAAGAACTGGGTTTTGAAATTATAGCTGAAGGGAATAATGGTGAGCATGGCTTATCTCTTATTAAAGAATTCAGCCCTGACCTTGTTATAACAGATATAGTTATGCCAAAGATGGATGGTATCGACATGATGAGAAAGGCAAAAGAGATCAATCCTGATATTACATTTATTATATTAAGTAGTTACGATGAATTTGATCTTGTAAAAAAGGCCATGAAATATGGAGCATGGGATTATATTCTAAAGCTAAATATCAATGAAGATTCTATGAAGGAAATCTTGACGAATGTAAAAGAAAAAATAATTTCTAGCAATAAAAGGGTTAATATTGAAAGTGCACCTCAGATCTATGATACTCAAAGCACATCTATTATGCGTCAGGAATTTTTAAAAAGCATTATTGAAAATAATTTTGATGATAGAAAATATATAGATACAAGGCTACCGATTATGAAATTGAAACTAGATGAGTCTAGGATGATAGTGGGTGTTGTTAAGACAAATTTATATTTATCTAATAGTAAATATTCAGATAAGGATATAAAGCTATTAGATTTCATGATTATTGAAATATTAAATGAAATTGGCAATGAATTTTTTAGCAGCTATTTTTTAAAATGGTCGTTCGGAGTTTATGTAGTAGTGCTATCACCAGAGGAGTCTCATGAATTAAAGGACATACAACAACAAATAACAATAATGGGTAATACCATGATTGAGATGCTGAAAAAATATGTAAACATTGATGTAGCCATAAGTATAAGTGACACGTATGATAGCTACCTAAGCTTATCCCAAGCAATAGTGCAAGCTGAAGAAACGATGGATAAAATTTTTTATAGAGGATACGGTAGTATAATCTTTTTCGATGATGCTGACGAAAAAATCAACTCTCATAATAATGAAATGGAGTTTAACCTAAAAGAAGATTTACCAAAAGCCATTGAAATCTGTGACACTATTTTTATAAATAATATTTTTAATTCAATTATATACAATATTCAAGGTGAGACAATATCTAAAAATGAAATTTATGAGATATGCAACCAAACATCTTGCTTATGTGATATTCATTTGGGAGAAAAATGGCAAAGCGGTAACAAAATAAAAAATGATAATCAACTAGAAGTGGAAACAGTATACAAGTTACAAACCCTGCCGGAAATATTGGCATGGCTGGAAAACTATAAAGGGAAAATGATTAATTACTTAAATAATAAGCATGATGATGAGAAACATGTTATGGTTTCTAGTGCTAAAAAATACATTGTCAATAATTGCAGGGGAAGCACTAGACTAAAAGATGTTGCAAATAGTTTAAACATAAGCGCTGGATATTTAAGCAGTATTTTCCCTAAATATACAGGAATGTGCTTTACTGATTATGTAAATAAAATAAAAATCGAAGAAGCCAAAAAAATGCTTAAAGATGGACAACATAAAATTTATGAAATATCTTACTTGCTAGGGTATGAAAATGCTTGCTATTTTAGCAAGATATTCAAAAAAATAGCAGGGTGTTCACCCACAGAATTCATAAAAATTGCAGTAAGTGAGTAGTTCACTATTATGAAAATAATAGTTGTAAAAAACCATAATCATAAAATCGTTATATATTTCTAATAATAGTGCAAGGTGCTGACAGCAAAAAAACAGATACGATAAAATAGTTAATCAGTTATGAACAGAGTCTATTCTCGTGACTCTGTTTTTTTCATATAATCAAGCTGTAGTTGAGTAGGTCTTCAAGACTTAGAGAAAAGAAGTGTTTCAACAGTTAAAAAAAGTTTAAAATATTGGAGGAGTGATACAAAATGGTAAGGTTTATTGGCGAGGGTACTGGAAGAGTAATAGTTTTGAACTTAAAGAGAGGAGAATTACTTCTTGAAACTATTGAACAAGAATTAGCGACTATCGGTATTAAAAACGCTATTATAACCAGTGCGATTGGCTCTTTAAAAAAGGCGGTATTTCATCGCGTTACTGGAATGGAGAGAGAGCCGGTTGACGAATTTATTACGCTTGAGAAACCACTAGAGCTTGCATCTTTGCAAGGTATAGTTGTAGATGGTCATCCACATTTCCATATGGTTATATCTGATGTAGAATCACCGTACACTGGACATTTAGAGCCTGGAACAGAGGTTTTATACTTGGTAGAAATTACTCTATTAGAGGTCAGGGGTTTAAATCTTCATAGAGTAAAAGATCAAGATAACATTGCAACTCTTACACAAAAATAATTGATGTTTATTCCTAATATAGGATTAAAATATAAAAATTAATTTAGGAGGAAAAGTATGAAAAGAACAAGTGCAAAAAGCGTAATTTCTCTGGTAATGGTTGTTACAATGATGTTAACAGCATTGGTCGGTTGTGGAACAAGCAAAGACAGCACTGCGACATCCGTTGCATCCACTTCAACAGCTTCAACTCAAACAGTTGTCCCAGAAGAAAAGCAGGAAATTAGATTGATGACTGCTTGGACAGCTGGTTCTGCTGCTTACAATGCAATCGAGGCACTTTTGAAAACCTATAAGACAGATAAGCCTAACATCACTATTGTGCATGACGCTCTACCAAGTGCTGATCTTAGAACAAAACTAACAGTTGAGATGGCAGCAGGTACTCCACCTGATGTCTCTTGGTGTGTTTTAAGTTATGCAAATGAGTTTATTAAGGATAATAAAATAATTGATTGGGCTCCTGTTTTTGCAGACCCAAAGCATCCAGAATTTAAAAAGTGGTTTAGTGAAGTGTCTTTAAATTTTGCATCTACTCCAGATGGCAAAATTATGATGGTTCCTCAGGAAGGTTCTATTGATGGACTGTTCTATAATACTGAAATGTTTACGAAAAATGGCTGGACTCCTCCTACCACTTTTGATGAACTACTTGCTCTTGTGCCTCTAATAAAAGCAAAGGGTATTTCTCCTTTGGTTACTGGTGGTAAAGATGGTAGATTTGCATGGCTAGCATCTGCACTGTTGGCTCGTTCAGCAGGATTAGATAATTTTAATGCTCTTTGCAAAGGTGAGTCTATGAAAAGTTGGAATGATCCTAAATTCGGATTTGTAGGTGCTATGGAGAAATTCAGTGCACTTGTTAAGAGCGGAGCATATCCAAAGGGTGTACTAGGAATGAGCGCAAGCGAAGCTGACCAGATGTTTGCAAGAGGCGAGGCAGCTATGTATTATGAGGGTGCATGGAAGCCAGGCAATTTCCAAAAGGCTGGCGGAGATGCGTTCTTAGCTAAAGTTGCACGTGTTAATTTCCCTGTAATGACAGATTCTCCTAACGGTGACGCAAAGGTTAACGTTGGTGGTAATATAATTGGTTTCTTTGTAGCAAGCGGATTGACTCCTAGCAAAACAGAAGCATGTATTAATCTTGTAAAAGATGTATGTAGCCCTGAATTTAATGTTCCGATTATGGAAAACGGTGGCTTTGTCTATGCAGGTAATGCTGACTATGATAAAACAAAAGTATCAGCAGTTTTGAACCAGTGTATTGAAGCTTATAGAACTGCAACATCATATATACCTTCAATGGATGCTATTGCACCACCTTCAGTAGACCTTGCAATCAAACAGACAGCTATGCCAGGTATCCTTACTGGAGAGTTTGATGTAGCAAAAGCGGTTGCTGAAGTTCAAAAAGCAGCGGAAGACTACTCAGCAGCAAAGTAATATCTACTTAGTTAATGTGGCATATCTGAGTAATTGGATATGCCACAAAAACAGAGAATTATACAATCGTAAAAGGAGGAAAAATGGGAATTTTAAATCTATTATCTAAAAAAAGTAGTAAAGATAATTCGCCAGAGCCAAATCCGCAGTTGAAAATTGGGAGTAAAGTAACATTAAGATTGATTTATCTGTTTTTGGCTTTTTGTGCACTTATCGTTTTACTTCCTTTGGTGTGGTTATTTTTCTCTTCGTTAAAGACGCAAGCTGATTTAACAACAAATACATGGGGACCTCCAAAGATATGGGTTTTTGCAAACTATGCGAAGGCCTGGACAGGTGCAAAAATTAATATATATCTGACCAATAGTATTTTTGTTACTTTCCTTTCAATAATAATTACCGTAGTTACAGTTACACCTATTTCTTTTGTTTTAGCTCGCTATAAGTTTAAAGCCAAAAAATTTATATACTATATTGCAATTGCTGGAATGATGATTCCTATACATTCAGCCATTATCCCAATTTACATGATGGTTGGAAAGTGGGATATGTATAATAACTTAGGTGCTCTAAGTTTAATCTACGGTGCGTTTCGTATATCGATTTCCATATTTATATTAGAAAGCTTTATGAGTTCTATACCTAGAGAACTAGAAGAATGTGCATTTATCGATGGGTGTTCCATATGGAAACTATTTACAAGTATTATTGTACCTCTTTCTAAGGATGGTATTGTTACAATAGCAGTACTAACGGTATTAGCTTGCTGGAATGAACTGCTAGTATCTATGCTATTACTTAATAGACCTGAGCTCAAGACTTTACCAATCGGATTAATAGGGTTTATTACAGAATTTAACTCAGAATATACACAATTAGCAGCTGGTATTATGATTGCTATAATCCCAAGTATTCTGTTCTACATATTTGCACAGGAAAATATTGAAAAGGGCATGATTGCAGGGGCTATTAAAGGATAGCTACTACAAATAAGTAGGGGAGGTCAATATGAACATAACAAAAAAAAATATATGGGTGATTTTAGCTTTCTTGTTTCCAGGTTTGTTGATTTATATATATTTAGTCCTGTATCCTATTGGACAATCAGTTGTTTTAAGTACCTTTAAATGGGATACATTGGCTTCAAGTAGATTTGTGGGTTTAGAAAATTATGTAACAGTGTTTGAATCAAGGTTGTTTTGGAAATCCTTCACTAATTCTTTGATATTTATGGTAGCAACTACAGCTTTACAGGTTATCATCGGGTTTATATTGGGATATTTGGTTTATCTTCAACTAAAAGGATACCGCTTTTTTAAGGTAATGTATTTTGTACCAACAGTACTACCTTCTGTGGCAGTAGGGTTTATATGGAACTATATTTATAGCCCTGGTATGGGTCTTTTGAAACCATTTATGGTAGCAATTGGACAAGCAGAAAATTATATGCCACCTCTAGCTAGTCCTACCTTAGCGTTAATAGCCATTATTATAGCTCAGACATGGCATTCGTGTGGTGTTCAGGTTATATTATTTAATTCAGGGTTTATGAGTATGCCAAATGAAGTAATTGAAAGTGCAACAATAGATGGTGCTGGTGGAATAAAGATGATTTATCACATGGTAATTCCCCTGTCGTGGGATATTATCAAAATGGTAATAATTTTGCAGGCAGTTGGTGCATTACGGTCTTTCGATCTGGTATATGTCATGACTGGTGGAGGACCCAATCATTCAACAGAACTATTGCCACTTCACCTGTTTGTTAATTCGTTCCAAAACTTTAATTTAGGGTATGGAAATGTTATTGCCGTGTTAATTTTTGTCTTAGCGATGACGATTACTCTAGGCTTGAGGAAGATTATGTATAAAGAAAGTATATATTAAAATTGTGCTAAAAGCATAAAAAATTTATTTCTAAGAGGAGATATTATTATGAATAATACAGAATTGATTAAGGAAATAAGAAAATACAGATGTGCAGATTTATCAGATGCATTGGATGCATTGGGTTTAGTAAATGTAGGTTCTATGAATCCTAACATGAGGCCACTACGTTCAGGGATAGAATTTAAAGGCTTTGCTTACACTGTAAAGTTACTTCCAAAGCAAACTCCTGTAAAAGCATGCAAAACTGTTGCAGAGTATAAGATTGAGCTTACGAAAGAATGTAACAAAATTTATACTTTCGTGAATGATATCACTACTGAAAATGCTAAGGATATGGTTGTAGTTATTGACATGGGCGGCACTGTTGGTGGTGTATGGGGATCTGAGATAGCTATGAATATGATGATTAGGGGAATTGAAGGTGCAGTAATTGATGGTGGCTGCAGAGATTCTTACGAAACAAATTTGGAAAATGCAAATGTTTTCTGCACTCAGAGAACTTATAATCATGCTTATGGAAGAGTACGCGATTGTCAGAGAAATGTTTCTGTTCAATGTGCAGGCGTGACAGTAAAGCCTGGTGATATTATTTGTGCCGATGATGATGGTGTATTAGTAATTCCATTTGAAGTAGCAGAGGATGTTATTCAATTTGCTAAATTACAATTGGAAGAAGATATTGTTACAAGATCAGCGCACTATGAAAAATTAGGCTTCAAACCAGATGCTACTTTATCAATAGACAAATAGTTCACATTAGTTAAGTCTGTATATTGGAGGTTCTGCTATACAATTCATCGGGACCTTCAATAAAGGTTTGAAGAGAGAGGGATTCTATGAGAGCTATACAAAAAACAGTTGGAGAAATAGGCGCACAATTTGTGGAATTGGAAATCCCATATATAGAGAGAAATGAAGTTCTTATTGAGGTAAAAGCAACTGCTTTGTGTAAGTCAGATTTAGATGTTTATCAGTGGACACAATTAGTGCAAAATGCACACTACAAGTTACCCTTCACTATGGGACATGAATTTGCCGGTATGGTGGTAAAGGTTGGTACAGATGTAAAAGGTATTAAGGTAGGAGATCGTGTAGCGGGAGAAACTCATATTCCCTGTGGTCACTGTAATACTTGTAGAACGGGAAATCAACACATCTGTAGAAACAACATGGGAGTTATAGGAAGAAGTGTTAATGGATGTTTTGCGCAGTATATTAAAGTTCCTGAAATCGCTGTAATTAAACTTCCTGATTCAATAAACTACAGACAGGGATCAGTACTAGAACCCTTTGCAACTGCAATGCATGCCTTATCTAAAGCCAACCCCGCTGGAAATACCATTGCCATTGTGGGTATTGGAACAATTGGACTGATGGCAGTAGAATTAGCAAAATTTTTAGGTAGCACGAAGATATTTGCTATTGGTAATAATGATATACGTTTGGCCCAGAGCAAGCGACTTGGTGCTGACATTATTATTAATGGATCAAAGGAAGATTTTGTTGAAGTTATTAAGCGCGAAACAAAAGGTATTGGTGTATCTGCAATTATAGATATGACAGGAAATGATCGTGTAATTAATCAAAGTGTGGATGCCTTGATGGTAGCAGGAACTCTTGTTCACGTTGGTATGGTACCAAAGCCATTAACTTATAACAACTACATGTATGATGTTGTATACAAAGAATTAAATATCACAGGTATTTTTGGCAGAAGAATGTTTGAAACGTGGGAAACAGTGATGTCCATTTTAGATACAGGAAGAATAAATTTAGATTCCTACATAGGAAAAATAATGAAGCTAGAGGATTTAGACCAAGCAGTGACTGAATTTAAAAAAGTATCAGGAAGAATAGTGTTTGAGCTTTAATAATTAAAGAAATAAGAAGAAGGTGTAGTAGTGATATCAAGATATAATTGCAGCGAAGTTAGTATTTTTGAGGTAGGTCCACGTGATGGATTGCAACCAGAACCAGTATTTATACCAACTGAAAAGAAAATTGAACTTGTAAATAAGTTAACTGCTGCGGGATGTAAAAGAATAGAGGTCACCTCGTTTGTACATCCAAAGTGGGTACCCCAAATGGCTGACAGCAAAGAGGTTTTAGCAGGCATAACAAAAAAAGCCGGTGTAAGCTATAATGCATTAATCCCAAATCTAAGGGGACTTGAATTAGCAATTGAATGTGGTTTAAAAGAAGTAGTTACAATTATGAGTACAAGTGAAAGTCACAATAAAAAGAACTTAAATATGTGTACTGCCGATTCTCTGAAAGAAATTGAACAAATTAACATAGTCGCAGCTAAAAATGGTGTGAAGGTTCGCTCTTATATAGCTACTGTTTTTGGGTGCCCTATTGAAGGGGAAATGAATCCCCAAAGGGCATTAGAGATTGCGCTTAAGCTAGAGGAATTCGGTTCATATGAGATTTCATTAGGTGATACAACAGGAATGGCAAATCCGAATTCAGCCTATGAAGTTCCAAAGATGATTAAGGACAAACTTACTAAAGCTAATTTAGCAGTGCATTATCATAAATATAATGGGCTAGAATTTGCCAATAATTTAGCTTCTTTGGAGGCTGGTATCAGAATATTTGACGGTGCAGCAGGAGGACTTGGTGGATGTCCATACGCACCAGGTGCTAAGGGAAACTGCCAGACAGAAATTTTGGTAGAAATGTTCCACAGAATGGGTATTGAAACGGGAATTAATTTAGAAAAGATTTATGAGGCTGGTCAATATGCTCAAACTTTGAGTACGCTTTTGCATCAAAAATCCTGCTAGGAGGTAATGATAATGAATCAAAAGTTAGTAGATATTAAACAAAAATATGCTTTGGGTGAGATTAAGAGCCAAAACCTTGAGACCGAAATATTTACACAGGTATACGGTTCAGATGCTACACAGGTTAAAGAGGCATGTAATGCTGCTGCAAACATTCGTTGTGAAACAGTAGAAGTAGCAACAGGTGTGAAGCTTGAGAGTATAAAGAATACTCGTATTGATAATTGTTCTTTGGTAGGTGGAGATAGAATTCTATCTGGTATAGAGGGGAAAATAGGTGCAGCTACTATTCCTATGGGAATTGCAGGGCCAGTACTTATTAAGGGTCAGTACGTAAATGAAAAAATATATATACCATTAGCTACCAATGAAGCAGCGTTAGTTGCAGGTTTACAACGCGGTATCAAGGCGATAAATATGTCTGGTGGTTTGAGTACTATTGTGAATTTTGATGGAATGAGCAGGGCACCTTTAATTGAAGCTCCAAACATTTCAGAGGCGAATAGGTTCTGTGAACAAATTAAGACAGATAAGCAGCTATTCCAATCATTAGCTCTATTGTCAAAGGACCCTTTCGTAAGGTTGGAGCAAATTGACCCATATCAGTTGGGTACAAAGGTGTTTTTAAGGATGATATTTAAAACAGGGGACGCAATGGGAATGAATGGTGTGACCAAATCCTCTGCAGATATCACAAGAGAAATCCTTACTAGAATGCCAGAGTGGAAGTTGATAACCATTAGCAGCAACTTGTGTACAGATAAGAAATCTGCTCACATTAATGTTTTAAATGGACGTGGTAAATCAATTCAAACTGAAGTGTTTATTCCAGAAGAGGTACTGAAAACTGTATTTAAAAAAGGAGTAACTTCAAGAAGTGTAGAAAAAACTGTATTCCATAAGTGCTATTTAGGTTCATGCTATAGTGGTACTATTGGAGGTTTTAATGTCAATGCAGCAAATGCAGTAGCAGCGTTTTATGCAGCTACAGGACAAGATCTTGCACATGTTATTTCATCTTCAAGCTGTTTTGTACAGGCAGATGCGGTTGAAGGTGGAGTTCACTTTATGGTCACTTTACCTTGTATGGAACTTGCCACTATTGGTGGTGGTACTATGTTTGGATCTGCAAAGGAGGCATTAAAACTTATTGGATGTGGAGGATTTGGAACAAGCGTCGATGACAATAAGAATGTAATGCGTCTGGCAGAAATTGCAGCTACTGCTGTAACAGCACTAGAGTTAAATACTGCGTGCGCACAAGCTGCAGGGTATGAAATGGCTGATTCTCACGTGAAGCTTGCAAGAGGTGAGGAAGATAAATAGTTTGGACTACCAAATTATAATTGGAGGGTTATCATGCAAGAATCAATAAAAAA
>Ga0209430_1002457_pt1 | contig 11872 bp, 7 predicted proteins | sample BarGraIncub1133A_FD_184504 | JGI IMG/M metagenome (GOLD analysis project Ga0209430, IMG submission 184504) | Arctic peat soil microbial communities from Barrow, Alaska - Barrow Graham LP Incubations 11-33A (SPAdes) (version 2) | ecosystem: Environmental > Terrestrial > Soil > Wetlands > Peat... | reverse complement strand
GCGCTTTGGTTTTATTTTGAGTGGCCTCCAATAATTATGGATACTGAACATATCACCGCCGAACTGGTCAAACCAGCCGCTTGCTTCATCAATCAACCGTGAGGGGTCCCATTTCCTTACGCGCCTGCTTGCCTCACCTGCATCAAATTGGCCCCATCCCTCGTTGAAGGGAACCCAGGCAGCTATGCTCGGGAAATTGTAAAGACAGTCGATCATCCCTTTCAATTCTATGTAATAATCTTCCCGTCCCTGTTTGTCCTGCCTGGCAAAAGCACGGTACATATGGTCTTTGATAAAATGACCCGTCCACATAATTTTGTTGGGCAGGGCGCATACAAAATTCATGTGATATTCCCTGCCGCCGTTTATCATGTCCTGCCAGACCAGCATACCAAGCTTGTCGCAGTGGTAATACCAGCGTTCCGGCTCTATCTTGATGTGTTTGCGAATCATGTTGTATCCGAGATCTTTCATCGTCTGAATATCATAAATAAGAGCCGCATCTTCCGGTGCAGTCATAAGTCCGTCCGGCCAGTATCCCTGATCCAGTAACCCGTTATGAAAATACGGTTTATTATTCAGCATAAATCGGGGAAGTCCCCTGGAATCCCTGCCGACTGAATATTTTCTCATGGCAAAGTAACTTGTTATCCGATCTTCTCCCATAGTGATTATTACATCATAGAGGTGCGGGGATTCCGGTGTCCAACTGATATAGTCCGGAATATCGATCCCTGTTCTCTGGTTGGATAGAAATCCGGCTGATCCGATATGCATTCCATCCTTCATGATTTCAATATGAACCGGTATGTTTTCAGATCGATTGTCCATCACTGTTATTTCCACTTTCCCTTCATCATAGGAAGGGAGTAGTTTTATATCAGATATATAATTTTGCGGGACCCATTCCGTCCAAACGGACTTCCACATCCCGCTTTGTGCCTGGTAGAACATGCCTCCGCGGTTCAGTTTTTGTTTTCCTCTGGCGTGGTAAGATGTATCTGAATAGTCATTAACAACAACGTTAATATCATTTGAGCCATCCGATACGAATTTAGAAATGTCGAAAGAAAAGGGCAGATACCCGCCGGAATGGGAACCAACATACACATAATTGATAAATACGCTGCACATCTGGTCAACGGCACCGAAATGAAGTAAAAGCCTTTGCCCCGCTTCCTTTTCGGTCAAATGGAATTGAAGTCGATAGTGAAGGTACTCATCCGGCTGCACGATCCTGTTAACACCGGACAGGGTTGATTCCGGAGAAAAAGGGACCAAAATCCGGCCATCAAATTCCCTGGGAATTTCGCTGCTTTTACTGATGGCATATTCCCAGTAACCGTTCAAATTCCGGTAATTCTCTCTTACCATATGTGGTCTGGGATATTCCGGCAGTACGACATTTTCATCAAGGGACGTACCCCAGCGTGTATGTAATTGGTTAAACATAACCGCACTCCTGTTCCCGGCCTTTTAGTCGAAGCACCGACCAAAATATATTTCAATTCCAGTCGGTGCCTATTGCCGAATGAATATGTTGTCTATTTTCCAGATTCAAAAACTATATGTTTTTCGTTAATAACGCTTCATCTTTGGTGAAGATAATTTTATTGGCCTTCTGTCTCCTGAGAAGATCAAATCCTTTCTGCCAGTCTTCCAGCAGAATGTAATGGGATATCATACCTTTCAAGTCAACTTTGCCAATTTCCAGAAGCCTCATAACATTTTTCCAGGATTCGTAATTGTAACCGAAGTGACCCTTGATAGTGATTCCTTTATTGAGTATTTCATCAAGGCTGAAGTTATAGGGGCGCTTGTCATACCCGATTTTAATTATCTCCCCGCCCTTACGGAGAATATCAATTGCCTGCTTAAGGACTATGTTGACTCCGGCCGCGTCAATTACCGTCGCAACCTTCTCACCTCCGGTTATCCGGTCGATTTCTTCAGGAAGATTTTGTTTATCAGACATGATGATATGAGTTGCACCGTATTTTCTGGCAGCCTTGAATCTCTCCTCATCAGCTTCAAGGCCAATCGCAATGATATTTGCGCAGCCCATAAGTCGTGCAATCTGGATGGAAAACAGGCCTAATGGTCCAACACCGAAGACAGCAATGTCTTCACCCGGCAAAATACTTGATTCCTGAACGACTGCTTTATAAGCATTACAGATAGGATCCATGATTGCAGCTTCCTGAAAGGATACATTATCCGGAATTTTAAATAATGAATTAGCGTTTTTCTGCAGTAAATCACCTGTTATTTTTACATAGTCGGTAAACCCGCCGTCAGCGCCATATCCAAGGCCAAGCCTGTGTTCACACTGTAGATACTGTCCGGTAGCACACGCATGGCATTTTCCGCAAACATAACCTGTATTGTCAGAAACAATTCTGTCGCCGACTTTCCAGTCTTTGACATTGGCTCCTGTTTTGGCAACTATACCCGCAAACTCATGCCCAAGTATGACAGGGACGTTCAAATGTTCCGGATGATCGCCATTATCATATGCTATATCAGACCCGCAGATTCCTGCAGCCTTTACTTCAATCAACATATCATTTTCACCGACTTCAGGAACAGGCACTTCCCTGATTTCCGTTTCTCCTTTTCCTAAACCATATTTGACGAGTGCTAACATAGATTTATCCTCCCGGTTCTATTTATGCATTTGCTTTCTTTTTAATTTGTTTCGTTTCCTTCCCCTGGAAAAGCTCTGACTGTACGCCGATGGAAACCATGATAAGAATGCCCATTATGATATTCTGCCACCATGAATTCAGGAAACCGGCATAATTGAACATCGTTTTAATAATAGTAATAATCAGAATTCCAAAAAATGTGCCACTGAACTTGCCTTCCCCGCCTGATAATTTGATGCCGCCCAGGGCGCACATCGCAATAGCCGTTGTTTCCCAGGAATCCCCGGCAGTCGGCTGGCATGTGTTAAGGCGCGATCCAAGAAGCATACCTGCAAGGGCTGAAAATGTACCGCAAAGGACAAAGGCCCCGATCTTAATTTTATCCACACTTAAGCCCATCATTTTTGCTGCATCTTCATTTCCGCCAACTGCATAAATTCCAAACCCGAATTTAGTATTTCTGGCTATCAGCATGCATATCAGTGTTAAGGCGACCAGGATGAAAACCAGAACATTTATATTGAAGAAGGTAGCATTGCCAAGTACCGCAAGAATATCGTTGCGAATAGGAATAGGCTTTTTATTTGTAATCAGCAGTACGATACCCCGCAGGCCGAGCATCATGGCAAGCGTTGCTATCCATGAGGATATTTTGAGTTTCGCTACCATGAAACCATTGGCAAATCCGCAAACGGCACCGACAAGAAGACCAAGGAATATTCCTAAGAGAGGGTGCGTATTGCCAAACAGGGCCATAATAACACCGCCCATTGCCAATATCGCTCCGACAGACAAGTCGATTTGACCGATCAGAATAACAAATGTCATTCCCAGGGCAAGGAATCCTCCGTCACTGGCTGCTTTACGCATTAAATTGGCAAGGGAGTTGAAAGATAGGAAGCTCCTGCCTGAGAATGCAATCCCGGCAATAATAAATAGAAACAGAAATGCAGTAAGTGAACTTCTTTTGCTGAACCAGTCATATATTTTTTTTGCTGTGCTCATTTTGATTTCCCCTTATGAATTCTTTTCGCGCTGGATGTATACCGCTAAAATTATTATTATTGCTTTGAATACTTGTGCGTACTCATAAGGAATATTGTTCATATTAACTGTAATGGTGATCAGCTGCATGATAAGAGCTCCTACAACTGTACCGAATACCATGGCGCGGCCGCCTGCCATACTTGTGCCGCCGACTGCAACTGCTGCAATTGCGTCGAGTTCTGACAATAGACCCAATGAATTCCCATCTGCCGCTCCAATTTTCGCCGTTGCAAAAATGCCTGCGATCGATGCAAAAAACGCACTGGCCATATAAACGAAAAGCAAGGTTTTGGTAGTGCTGATACCTGCCAGTTTGGCAGAATGAGGGTTATCACCGACCGTCTGGATGTATCGGCCAAGAACTGTTTTTTCCAGAATGAAGAAGGTTATTCCGATGGCAAGAAAAATAGGGATCAACTGTACCGGAAAAATACCCAGTACTTTATAGGATCCGAGAAGCCTATATGTATCCGTGTTGGCCCCCGAAATATAAAAGATTTTCGCATCATTGAGGACTTGTGCAACGCCTCGGACACCAATTAAAAGTGCCAGGGTAACAACCATGGGAGATACTCTTAAACGGCCGACCATGAATCCGGCAATGGACCCGAATACAAGGCTTGCAAGAATACCGGAAAGAATGGAAGGAATAATTCCGAAAGGAAGCATTTTTACAGAAACCATTCCGGATAATGCCATAACGGCTCCAACGGAAATATCAATGCCTCCTGTCGAGATAACCATTGTCATTCCCATGCCGGTCAGGATAATCGTACAGGACTGTGTAATCAAATTATTGAGCATACCCATACTGAAAAAATTCGGTGTGATTGCCAGATTGAGTATCAGCATAAGACTAAGAAGAATCCATACACTGTACTTTCGGAGTTTTTCAACTTTGTCGACCCTTGCCAGGCGTGAATCAGCCATTTACCGTACCCTCCCTGCTAATCGTTTGAGAACCACCGGCAATTGCTGCCATAATAGAATCCTGATTAATATCTCTTCCAATCAGTTCTTTCAATTTGACGCCTTCACGAATAACAACAACCCGATCACAGTTTCTCTGCAGTTCAGCGATTTCTGATGAAATCATAAGCACACTGATTCCGCTTGATGCCAGTTCAAGGATGAGTTCTTCGATCTCTTCCTTTGCACCGACATCAATACCTCTTGTCGGCTCATCCATAATAATCAGTTTGGGGTTCATGCAAAGCCATCTTGCCAGCAGTACTTTCTGTTGGTTGCCTCCGCTCAAATTGCGGATTGGCTGGTTTGCAGAAGGTGTTTTTATTTCCAGGCGCTTTATATACTCATTCACAACCAGATCCTGTTTCTTTTTGGATACGATACCCATTTTGCTGATTTTTGGCAGAAGGGCAATCGTCATATTTTCTTTTACAGACAAATGGGGTATTATACCTTCCACTTTTCTGTCTTCCGTGCAAAATCCAATTCCAAGCCTGATAGCATCCCTCGGCGCTTTAAGTTTCTGATGCTTCCCCATCCAGTAAATGTCGCCGGAATCCGGATGTGTTGCACCAAACAGTATTTTTGCAAGTTCCGTGCGTCCGGAACCAAGAAGTCCGGCCAGCCCAAGGACTTCACCTTTTTTTATATCAATACCTATTCCATTCAGACGAACTCCCTGTACTATGTTTTTCATGGAAGATATTTCGGCAACGTTATCAAATGTATAGTTCGTTTTCTGTCTCTCCAGCTGTTTAGCCTCACGGCCGATCATATATGAAATCAATTTCAATTGATCCAATTCTTCTATTCCTAAACTGCCGGCCAGCTCGCCGTCTTTAAGTATCGTTACACGTTCGCAGATAACGAAAATCTCATCCAGACGATGGCTGATGAAGACAACTGCAATTCCCTTTGCCTTTAACCTGCGAATAACTCCAAATAAAACCTCGACTTCTTTCGTATCGAGGGATGATGTAGGCTCATCCATAATGACAAGTTTGGCATTGATGGAGATAGCTCTTCCTATTGCAACCATTTGCTGGACAGCTGTTCCAAATTTCCTCAGCGGCTGCGTTACATCTACATGTATTCCCAGGTCTTCAAGAACTTTCTTGGAATCCGATATCATTTTCTTACGGTTTACGATGCCAAATTTAGTTAATGGTTCTCTTCCCAAATAGAGGTTTTCGTATACTGTCTGAAAAGGGGACAGATTCAATTCCTGATATATTGTACTTATTCCCTCGTGCTGTGCTTCAATGGTCGTCTTGGGATTAATCTCTTTCCCATCGAAAATGATTGTTCCGGCTTCCTTTTGATAAATGCCCGTAAGGGTTTTTATCAGAGTAGATTTACCGGCTCCATTTTCACCCATAAGAGCATGAACTTCGCCTTTACCAACGAAAAAATCAACGCCCTTTAATGCCTGAACGCCAGGAAACGTCTTAACTATGCCCTTCATTTCCAATAATATTTCTCTAGTCACACTTTTACTCCTCACAATTAAACGACCATTCCCTACTTTTCATTACAATTTCAGGAATGGTCGTCATCACGTTGTGGTAACAGAACGTCCGCATCCTGTGCGATTCATTCAAACAAACCAAACCAACCTAAAAGAATTTACACATATGTAAACCGGTTCTATTAGAATCCAAGTTTTACATCAGCATTGCTGATGTCATACAGAGTATCTACGTTTGTGATTTTTGTTTCAATTTTCTGTCCGGCAATGATTTTTGCGATTGTTTCAAAAGCAACAGGACCAAACTTAGGTGAGCAGGATGCGGAGGCAAGCTCTTCGCCGGCCAGGATAGCTTCCATTGCGGCAGCAGGAGCGTCAACACCGGCTACAAGAATATCTTTGCCGGGTACATAACCAGCTGCTTTAATAGCCTGAATGGCACCAAGAGCCATATCATCATTGTGGCAGAATACCATATCAATGGTGTCGCCCTGTGCCTGAAGGATATTCTCCATAACGGACTGTCCTTCAGCCATTGTATAGTTGGCAACCTGATCTGCTACAATTTTAATTTCAGTTCCTTTAAGTGCGTTTACGAAACCACTTTGTCTGTCATTTGTGGATGTAGCGCCTTGTGTTCCTTCAAGGATAACGCAGTTTCCTTTTCCGCCGGTTACTTCGATAAATTTCTTAGCAACCTGCTCTGCTTCCCAAACGAAGTCAGACATGATAGAAGTAGTAAACTCAACGCCTGCTGTACCTTTGATGCCACGATCCACAAGGATTACAGGAATTCCTTTATCCATTGCTGACTTAAGGGCAGACTGAAGTCCGTCTTCTTCCTGCGGTGCTACGATAATGTAGTCAACACCCTGTGCAACCATGTCTTCAATATCAGATGCCTGTTTGGCAATATCACCGGATGCGTCCGTGTAAACTAGTTTGACGCCATACTGGGTTGCTGCCTGCTGCATGCTGTCAGTTTCTGTGATTCTCCAGCTGTTTGCGTTATCACACTGTGAAAAACCTACCGTTAAACCGGTAAGCTTTGACATGTCAACGTCCCCTGCTGCTGCTGTTGTTACTGCTGCCCCTGATGCCGCTGCTGTTGTTGCTGCTGCTGTTGTTGCTGCCGGTGCCTTTGTTGTTGCCGCAGTTGTGGCTGCTGTTGTGGATGCACAAGCCACCAGGGCAAGACCCATTGCCGTTACCAGGATTAAGGATAATACTTTTTTCAACATGATTTTAGACCCTCCTTGTTTTGTTGGAATAATGTTATGTTTGAACAATTGTATAGATGTAATTTAATCTTTTTACTGGAATACGTACATCAAGAATTGTATTATTTTCTTTAAAATTTCCTCTTACAAAGTTTAAATCTCATCTGTTCCGGAATAGTCCCAATACTTTTATCTTCCGCTCCTGCATTTTATTCCCTGCATTTACCATTGTTTTTGCGAAAAACAGAGGGTGACACGCCATATACCCCTTTAAATACCGTGCTGAAATACGTAGGATTAGAAAATCCGCACTCTTCCGCAATCTCGTAACTCTTTTTATTGGTCTCAATCAGCAGTATCCTGGCCTGCTCCATTCTAATGTCCGTCAAATATTCAATGAAAGTTTTTCCCGTCTCTTTTTTTATGATTACACTTAAATAAGAACTGCTGATGAAAGCATTCTTAGCTACATCCTTTAACATCAGATCTTCATTGGTGTATTCTTTCTGCATATAATTCACAGCCCTTTTAAATACACCGGCAAGTTTCCCGCTATGTATATCCTGGAAATAATCATTGACAATATAACAAGCTTCCTTCAAACAATCCAATACTTCAGAACGTTTCGTATTTGTGACGATTTTCATGTAGAAATCCATTGGATCACCGAAGATCTCTACAGAAGAACCGCCTATTTCTTCCGGGAGTTTCATTATTTCCTTGAGCATGTTGCTCGCAAGTAAAACTGTTTGAATATATGATAGGATTTTGTTCTTATTGAGCTCTGCTTCAAATTTCTCGAATTCCAAATCAATGCTTTTTCGGTCTCCTGCCTTGATTGTTTCAAACAGCTTATCCGTGATATAGTTCATATACTCCAGGGTGTTGTCCTTATTGCTCTCCTCATGAATAATATTATTCCAAATGATCAGATAATTCTCATTATGCTTGTTTCTCGCGTCAGAAAACGACTTGCGCAGTCCGGCTTTCCCTTTATGAATCTCCCCCAAAGAAAGTGTGACACTCGCCGCATCGCTGTAATTCTGTTGGAAATTGGAGAGAACGAATCTGGCATAAGATGCAGCTTCTTCCTTTCGGGATCCCCACATGCACAAAATCCGCTCGCAGGTATTCATTTTTATGCATGCAACATTTTCCGGGTGTTCATTAATATGTATTTGCGAATAAATGCGCTGTTCAAATTGCCTGTCCATTTCCATCAGCTGCAGGTAATCACAGTCAATTGATACGATCGGGAAATTCTCTTTCTCGCAAATTCCGATGCAAAAGTAGAGGTCTTCCAACTCAGCCAGAAAATTTTCATTTATACCCTTCATTGGAATATCCTGTATGATGTCGTTAAATGCATTTTCCATTAGTTTCTGTCTGTTATATTGTTCATAGCCTTTAAGTTTGACCAGTTCATTCTGCTTTGTATATTGAAGAGTAATTTTCTTACAAAGGACTTCCATCGTCTTCTTAAGCAATTCTATATCAATCGGCTTCATAATATATTCTGAAACACCTAGCTTCAATGCACGCCTTGCATATCCAAAATCGTCATAACCGCTGATAATCACGACTACAATATTCTCATCCTGCTCTTTTAAGAGCTCTGTCATAGTTATCCCGTCCATAATCGGCATACGGATATCCGTTATTACAATATCCGGCTTTGTCATCCTGACAATATCCAAGCCGTCCTTGCCGTTGGCGGCTTCGCCTACGACCTCATATCCCAGGGAAGTCCAGTCCACATAATGAACAAGTCCTTCTCTGAGAAGATCTTCATCCTCAACGATTACTAATTTGATCATTCTGCACTTCCTTCCCTCTTTTGGGTATCGTTACAAAGACTTTTGTCCCTTCCCCGTAAATACTTTCAAAGCGAAGTCCATACATGGGACCGTAGTGCATCTGGATTCTCTCCTGCACATTAATTACGCCATATGATTTCGGATCATATGCGATCCCTTTATCCATCATTTCCTGCAGTTCCCTGAGTTTATCCTGTGTCATGCCGATACCGGTATCCTGCACACAGAAAATGATTTCATTCTCTGTATCGGTGGCAGAAATGGTAATATGCCCGGGTTCACCTTTCTCTTTAATCCCATGGTAAATTGCATTTTCAACGAGCGGCTGCAGTATTATTTTGACCGTCTGGCAGGGATAAAGATGCGATGGAATATCTATGGAATAATCCATGATCCGGTCATACCGTATTTTTTGAATTTGTATGTATTTTTCTACATGTGTAATTTCCTCCTGGACTGTAACGAAGATTCTTCCTTTACTTAATCCGATCCGAAATAAAGCGGAAAGAGAATCTATCATTTCTTCAACCTTGCTGATACGGTTCATGCGGGCCATCCATTTTATGGACTCCAGCGTATTATATAGAAAGTGAGGATTAATCTGTGCCTGTAAAGCGTTGAGCTCTGCTTTTCTCAGTTTCTCCTGGTTCTTCTGTTCATTTTGTGTCAACTTTTGGATTTTGTTGATCATTTCATTGAAATTTCTGGAAAGCGCACCTAATTCGTCCTGGCTTGTGTTTTGAATACGCACATCAAAATTGCCGCCCTCGATGATTTTCATTGTTTCTTTCATTTTATTGATCGGTCTCGAAATCCATAAAGCCATTATTACGCTGAAAAGTAACGATAAATACACGAAGACAATAATAGCGACTGTCATTGTTGTCTTCATCGTATCTACTTTTGAGTACACGTTATTATAAGAAACCAGCTCAATGATTTTCCAGTCATTAATGTCAACATTCTTACTGGCAAGAAGATATTTTTCTCCGCTTATCGTTACTTCCTTAGTAACATCCTCCTGATCCAAATTCAGCTCTTTAAGAGAATTGTCGATTTTCAGAATGTTTTCGCTGTCGAGTTCCTGTAAGTCAGATGAATAAACAACTTCGTTGTTCTCATCAAGGATATACGTATTCCCGTTAAACGCCATTCCATTCTTGCTTATTCCCTGGATGTCTTCCGTTAAAACATCCGCTACAACCACACCCAGAATCTTGGAGGAAATTCTGTCATTAATCGGTACAACGACACTCAGCGTATTTGTATCCAGATTATTCACCATAAATGAGCCCTTATGTGGGCTGACCCAGAGAATTTTTCCGGAATGGTACACATTCTTGTACCAATCCTCCTGTCTGTAATCCTGATAGTAAAGTGATTTGCCCGAGGACCGGTATATGGCTCCGTTATTTCCAAGGACAAAAGTACCGTCCACACTGTCAGACAACTGATTCATGTAACGCAGCTTATAATTAAAGTCAAGCCTCTCCTTATACATATCCTGGGTTGATGCAGGTAAATCCTTGCGTAAAGAAAGCTGCACCTCTCCGTCAAGAGCTGCTGCAAAAGCCATCTTCCTGGCTTCAGCCAGTACCCGATAAACATTTGTATTTGTCATCTCCAGAGTTTTCTCCATTGATTCCGTTGCCATATTGGTAATATTATTCATCGATATCTGGTAAAAAATCATCAGGCTGCTGCAAAGCACCAGAAGTAAAAGAAAAAAGCAGATTCCTATTTTTACCTTAAATGATTTTGTCCATTTCATGTTATTCCCTCATATATCTGAGTATTGAGGCAGGATCAGCAAAATAGTTTCCGGCGCCCTGTCAAAATATTAATAACAATAACAAGTTTTTCAGCGTAAGCAATTACTATTGTGAAGCAATTCTATTAAGTTTTTTCATTACATGGTTTTCAAGCCCAAAATAGTCATGCAGTACTTTGTATTCCCGAAATAGTTTGTCATAGATAATTACATTTTCTTGAATGGGCGTATAAACAGTACTTTTTACTTTACCAAGCTTCCTCGCGGCTTCGTTGACAGTTTTAAAGCCGCTCAGTTTTTCGCCTGCAGCTGCTGCCCCATAGATCGCACTACCTAATGCACCTGACTGCGTGCTGCCGGATATCCGGATTTCTTTATTACATACATCCGCGTATATCTGCATAAGCATTTTGTTCTTCTCTGCAATACCGCCGGCTGCATAGATCTCATCAATAGAAATACCATTATTTTCAAAAGTCTCAATAATCTGCCTTGCGCCATATGCGGTAGCTTCAATGAGTGCCCGATACATTTCTTCCGGTTTCGTTGATAAATTCATACCTACCATCAAGCCGGTCAGATCAAAATCCATCAGATCCGTCCTGACTCCGTTCCACCAGTCGAGAGCCAATAAACCGCTTTTGCCCGCTCTCAGCTTTGATGCTTTCTCAGTCAGAAGCTCCTGTACGGAAATAGTACGCTGCGCTGCCTCCTGATGATACTCTGCAGGAGTGCAGGTTTTGGCAAACCATGCAAAATGATCGCCTACACAGCTTTGACCGGCCTCATATGCGAATAATCCGGGAAGTACACCGTCCTTAACGATGCCGCAGGTACCTGGAACGCCTTTCTCCTCGAGAGACAGCAGCATATCTCCGGTCGATGTTCCGATGGCCATAAGCATTTTACCCGGACCGTCAATTTTGCAGGCT
>Ga0209430_1002456_pt1 | contig 11873 bp, 12 predicted proteins | sample BarGraIncub1133A_FD_184504 | JGI IMG/M metagenome (GOLD analysis project Ga0209430, IMG submission 184504) | Arctic peat soil microbial communities from Barrow, Alaska - Barrow Graham LP Incubations 11-33A (SPAdes) (version 2) | ecosystem: Environmental > Terrestrial > Soil > Wetlands > Peat... | reverse complement strand
CTTCACTACGCACTACAGGCTCTTCACTACGCACTACAGGCTCTTCACTACGCACTACAGGCTCTTCACTACGCACTACAGGCTCTTCACTACGCACTACAGACCATTCACTTTCACTATATTATAAGTGCTTGACAAAACAAGCTTAGTGATGCTATATTTGATACACGTGGAGACGAGAAGAGATGAGATTAGACGAGATGAGAGATGAGCAAGAACCTTTAGGTTTGTTGCTTGCCGTAGTTCGAGCTTTGTAGCTTGGATTATTTAATTTAATAATAAAGAACTTCAAACCTCTACATAACAAAAATTATTTTAATGGAGGTTTTTTTATGGAAAAAAGAGTTGTTTTAAAAGAAAAGAAGGCTGGTCTTTCAATTTCAGATGTAATTTTGGTAGGCGTTTTGCTTGCTGTCGGTGCAGTACTTAAATTCTTTGTTGGTTCAATGTTTTCAGTAGGAATGAAGCCAAATTTCATTATTGCGATGTATTGTTTGGCGATACTATTAATCAAACCAAGATTTTTCGAAGCGATTATTATTGGTATTTTAGCAGGAACTATATGTCAGGTTTTCCCGGGAACACCGTATATAAACATAATTAGTGAACCTGTTGGAGCTATTGTAATGGCAACGTTGTTGTACTTACCTTTGCACATCAAAAAGTTTTCCTTGAAGCCTATTGTAGGTACATTCCTTAGTACCCTAGCAAGCGGGTTAGTTTTTATAAGCATTCTTTATATCGCATTCTATAATGGAGCAAACGTAAAGACAATGCCTATAAGTGTATTTTTCGTAATTGTATTAGGAACTGCTGTTTTAAATTCTGTAATTGTTCAAGTATTATATATACCATTAAAATTAGCATTGGGACGTGACAAGAATGATTGAGTTCAAGAATTTTTCTTTTAAATATAAGAAAAGTGAAAAAAACGCATTAAGTGGAGTAAATCTATCCATAAAGAAAGGCGATTTTATTGGGATAATAGGTAATAGTGGAGCAGGTAAGTCGACCTTCACATATGCCATAAATGGTGTAATTCCTCATCACTTCGAAGGAGATTTTTATGGAGAGGTGATTGTTAAGGGCTCAGATACAGTTGACTCATCACCCTCAGAACTTTCATTAAATGTGGGAAGTGTATTTCAGGATATTGATGGACAGATGGTGTCGTCGGTTGTTGAGGATGAAATACTATTTGGACTTGAAAATTTTGGAATTCCACATGATGAGATTGAACAACGGGTAACTGATATTCTCAAGATGGTGGGCATTGAAGATTTACGTTATAGAAATATAAGTACTTTGAGCGGTGGGCAGAAACAAAAGGTAGCTATATCAGCAGTGGTTGCTCTTATGCCTGACATCTTAGTTTTGGACGAGCCCACTGCAGAGCTTGACCCTCAAAGTAGTTTGCAGATATTTAATATGCTGCGGATGCTTAATGAGAAAATGGGAATAACCATTATTGTTGTAGAACAAAAAATAATGCTTCTAAGCGAGTTTGCAAAGCGTTTGCTGATAATAAATGACGGCAGTATTTATTTGGATGGAGCTCCACAGGAGGTTCTAAAGGATACCGTGGCATTGAAGCAAATTGGGGTGAATTGTCCTAGGGTTGCGTCATTAGCAAACAATTTGAGCGAGAGAAAAATATACAATGGTGCAGTACCTATTAATATTGTAGAGGCTGAAACTATGGTTAGGAGTGTCATTAAGTGATCAAATTTAGCAATGTTTGCTTTGCATATGAAAAAACTAATATTCTTGATAATATAAACTTCTCAATAAACAAGGGTGAATTTGTTGCAATTGTTGGTAGAAATGGTGCTGGCAAAACTACACTTATGAAGTTGTTTAACGGTCTACTAAAACCAACTTCTGGTAATGTAAATATTGCAAATTTAGATACAAAGATATCAAAAACCAGTGAGCTTGCTAAACACGTCGGCTTTTTATTTCAGAATCCAGACAGGCAAATCTGCCAAAATACTGTGAAGGCTGAAATCGCATTTGGTTTGAAATGTGTTTTGACAGATAAAGGTGAGATAGAAAAAAGATGTAAAGATACGATGGCAAGATTTGGGCTTATAGGTGAAAAAGATCCTTTTTCTTTGAGTAGGGGAGAGCGTCAGAAAGTTGCTCTTGCATCTATTATTGCGCTTTCTCCGAAAATCTTAGTACTTGATGAGCCAACAACGGGTTTGGATTATAAGGAATGCATGCATATTATGGAAATTATAAATGAACTAAATCAAAATGGGACAACAGTCATAATGGTATGCCATGATATGGAACTGGTTGCTGATTTCGCACAGAGGGTAATAGTACTTGGAGAAGGAAACATTTTGGCTGATGCTTCCTGCAAAAAGGTTATGGTGGATGCAGATGTATTGAGGAGCGCTTCACTAGCTCCACCACAAATTGCAGAGCTGGCAATAAGGCTTGGAGAGGACTTTGAGGGCATACTTACATTAGATGAAATGACTGACAAAATAGAGAGCAGGTGCTTATCATGAAAGGTATTTTAGAATATTCGCAGGGTGAAACTATCATACACAAGTTAAACCCACTAACCAAAATGATACTAGCCTTTTTACTCTGTCTGAGCAGCTTTGTGAGTAACAACATATTAATGGCAGTGGTAATAATAGCGTTAAATATTATTATTGCGTACATGGCAAATATCACAAAAAAAGCATTATTACTATTGTCAACACTACTAAAAATAGGTGTTGTCTTATTTCTATTCCAAATATTTTTTATACGAACAGGCAATATAATTTTAAGCTTACCGCTAAATCTATATATAACTGATATGGGACTAGAGTTCTCTATACTGCTAGTGCTTCGACTTGCTGGCGCTACAATGCCTTTGGTACTGATGATTACAGTTACTAGAATGAGCGATTTAACAAATGTATTTGTACAGAAGTTGCACATTCCATATAAATATACCTTTGCATTTATAACGGCATTACGCTTTATCCCAATATTTGAAAATGAAATGAATGGTATAATTGAGGCTCAGACGGCACGAGGTGTTGAGTTTGATACAAAAAATCCTATAAAAAAGATAAAGCTTGTGCTACCTCTATGCGTACCGCTTTTAATTTCATCAGTTAAGCGCATTGAAGGCGGGGCAATATCGGCGGAATTAAGGGGTTTTAACGTAAGACAAAAAAATAGTGGCTACAAAAAGTACTATTTTAATATTTTTGACTACTTAGTCATATTACTATCTGTATTAATGCTTTTTGTGAGTTTTGTAGTAGCATAAATTTAATCTATGAAAGTTAAAAGCAAGCCCACCTGTTAAACACACCAATTTCAAATTAAATTTTATCAAAAAACTAAATGTTGTATTGCAAAACATACTTATAAAGTATTATAAATTATTTCAGACAAAATACCGTCGTAATATGTATAATGCGTATTAGGAATTTGAGAGCCATAATGGCTCAAGGGGGATTTTGACATGAGAAAAAGTAATTATTTAGTTGGTTTGTTGCTTATTGCATTAGGAGCTATTGCTTTAGTATTAAGGTTATTTGGTATTAAGATTTTAGAATTTAACACGTTTGATTTTTGGGTGTTTATAGTATTGCTTGTAGGGCTAGCATTTGAGCTTGGATTTTTTCTTTCAGGATCAAAGCCAGGATTACTAATACCCGGTGGAATCATAACTACTATTGGACTATTATTTATGTTTGAGGTAACCACAGATTGGTACTTTGCAAAGTATACTTGGCCTGTTTATATTTTATCAGTGGCAATAGGACTATTTCAGATGTACTTGTTTTCGAAGAGAGAAAGAGGATTACTCATCGCTAGCCTAATAATTGGCGGTGTAGCAGCATTTTCCATGGCATGTATAGTACTAAGTCAGATAACATCCATTTTGAACCCAGGTGTGTTTATTCCGATTGCATTAATTGCAGCTGGTTTAGCTATATTTTTCAGTGGTTCCGCTGCAAAAAAATCTCAATATTGACTTAAAGTAATTTTCTGCATACTTCCAAATATATTTATGATATATTATAGCTATAGACATTGGATATGTTGGAGGTGTGTTAATGGAGTGGAGAAAAATAAAAGAGCAGCAAGAGAATTCGTTGAGTCCTTTTGCTGCAAAAAGCATAAATTCTTTTGGCAGGCTTATTAATGAGGAAAAATGTCCAATAAGAACAGATTATGAACGAGATGGGAATAGAATTTTATATTCGATGGACTTCAGAAGACTGAGACATAAAACTCAGGTGTTTTTCAATGCCAAGAATGATCATATTTGCACCCGAATGGAACATGTTCTAAATGTGGGTTCAATAGCTGTTACGATAGCGAGGACGATAAATATGAATCAGGATCTAACTTATGCAATCGCGCTAGGACATGACTTAGGGCATGCGCCTTTTGGACATAGTGGTGAGCGTGTGCTTAATAACTGCATGAAAAAAATAGATAGTTCCACTGGTTTTGCGCATGAATTGCATAGTCTAAGGGTAGTAGAAAAACTAGCCACAAGGTTGTCAAAAGAAAAAATACAGGAAAGCTGTGGTCTTAATCTTACATTTGAGGTTAAAGACGGTATAGTATCACACTGTGGCGAAAAGTATAACGAATATGTTCTGAACAGAGATTTAAGCAAAACGCCAGCTTCTTTGAATAATATTAAAAATCAGGGTGCTTTTCCGTACACACTTGAGGCATGTATTGTAAGATTAGTAGACAAGATTGCTTATGTTGGCAGGGATATAGAGGATGCGGTTAGAGTTAAGCTGATGGATATGCAGGACATTCCAAATGATATAACAAATGAACTTGGACATACCAATGGAGAAATTATAAATACATTGGTATATGACCTGATAGAAAATAGTTATGAAAAGGATTGCATACAGCTAAGCCCTTCAAAAGGTGATGCCCTTGAAAAGCTCATTAACGAAAATGTAAGGCTGATATACAAAGCAGATAAAATTACTCGCTATGAAAAAATTGCTGAGAACACTCTTGAAGGTTTGTTTGATAGCTTGCTTGACAGTCTTTCTGATTTTGAGAAGCTTCAATTTAATGAAAATAAAGTCTATAGAATGTTTTACAATTTTATTATTGATAAATGTTATGATGAGTCAGAAAGCAACGCTCAAAAGGTAATTGATTTCGTTGCAGGAATGACAGATTCATTTGCACAAAGCTGCTTTGAAGAAATTTATTGGATGTAGGAGAAGACTATGAGTAACGGAAAATTTCATTTTTTTGCATTCTTATCTAGGATGAAATATATCAATAGATGGGGTCTAATGAGAAATACTTATACTGAAAACATTCAGGAACATAGCCTTCAGGTTGCAATTATTGCTCATGGACTAGCTGTAATAAGAAATATTTATTTTAATGGTGAAATCAATCCTGAAAGAGTTGCTATTCTTGCAATGTTTCACGATTGCAATGAAATTATCACAGGGGATATGCCCACGCCAATAAAATACTATAATCCTCAAATTAGTAAAATTTACAAGGATATTGAGGATATATCCAAGGAAAAGATTATTTCTATGCTTCCTGAAGAAATGGCAGATGAGTATTACTCGTTATTTTTTAAAAATCCAGATGATATAGCTTGCTGGAAGCTTGTTAAAGCTGCTGACAGAATCTCTGCATACATAAAATGCATAGAAGAAGTCAAGGCGGGAAATAATGAGTTTAAAAAGGCTAGTGAATCCATATTGAAAACAATACGAGAAATTGAGCTTGAAGAAGTCTCATATTTCATGGATAAATTCCTTCCCAGCTTTGATCTATCACTTGATGAACTTGATTAATTAAAAAAAAACATATAATTAAAATTGTTTTGAAGAATAAAGATTGCTTTTATTAAATATAAAAATAAATATTTATATATTTAAGTTAATACTAACACAATTTACAAAAGGGGTATTTAAATGACATTTGAAGATAATATAGGTAATATATGTGTAATTAATGGAGAAATTTTACCTCAAGAAAACTTAAAATTGTACACACAAGACAAATATTTGGCTTTTTATGAAGTCATAAGAATCATAAAAGGGATTCCACTATTTTATGATAATCACTATACAAGACTTAAGAGCTCAATGGATAAATCGAGTTATGAATTGGAATTATCAAAAAAAGCCCTTAAAGATCAAATACAAAAGGTTTGTGAGCTAAACAAACTATCTAATTGTAATATTAAAGTAATTGTTCTTCAATATGGAACAGAGCAAATAGTGTTGATCTTCGTAAATAAGTTCTATTATCCAACAAAGCAAGAATATGATTACGGTGTGATGTGCTGCACTATTAATTTGAAAAGAAGCAATCCAAATATAAAGATGATTCATGTTGGCTACAAAGAAGAGATAAAGCGTGTTTCAGATGAAAAGAATGTTTTTGAAGTTCTTCTTGTAAATGACAAGGGAAAAATAACTGAGGGCAGTAAGTCAAACACATTTTTTGTTAAGGGTAATAAAATTTATACTTCGCCAGAAGACTATGTATTGATGGGAATAACGCGTCAATATGTAATTGATGTTTGCACTAATCTCGGATATGAAGTTATAGAAACCCTTATTGGCATAGACTCATTAACAAGTTTTGATGCTGTTTTTATAACTGGAACTTCAATAGGTGTCTTGCCTGTAAGAACTATAGATGATTATGTGTTGGATTCTGCAAATGATCACACAACTCAGCATGTAATGGCAAGCTATAATAGTCTTGTCATATCATATATAAATGATAACTAACAAAAGTTATATAAAAAAATATTGGAGGTCTATTAATGAGATATCTTGAAAATGCATTTAGATTTACGTTTAAAAACTTTTTAATAACGTTGCCGCTTTTGATTTCAATGGCCATTCCTGCTTTAATTATGGGTATTGGCAGTATAGGCATGTTGGCTAATATGGGCAAATTCCAACAAACAATTCAGGATATGGTAAGTGGCGGGAATTATAATTTTGAGCCAAGTATGATATTTGATTTGTATGGGCCAGCTATGTTAATAAGTATGGCTGTTGCAGGGGTATTATCTTTGATTCTGTCAATTCTTGTTTATCCTGCAACATATGGACTTATTAATAAGAAATATGAGACAGGGAGCTCAAACTTTAGTGACTTTACGAAATGTATGTCAAAATTTATAGGTAGATATGTATTATATATGTTATTAAGCCTTGCAATATTTATCGTAGGAACAATAGTATTCGGTATACTTATCGGTATAGGTGCTGTTATAATTGCGACTGTATCAAAGGTGGCAGGAATAATACTGTTAGTATTGTTTATATTAGCATTTATTGTAGGCTGTATTGCACTTGGAGTGTATATGTCTTTGTGGTTCCCGGCAGTTTGTATTGAGGATACTGATATAATACATGGCTTGAAGAACTCGTTTAAATATGTATCAGGAAGCTTTTGGCCTATATTTGGTATTACACTCTTAGTGTCATTGTGCGGTGGAGTTGCAAGCATGATTCTGAGTGGTGTTGTTGGGTGGGTACCTGTAATAGGAAGTGTTGTAGGACCAGTGGTTTCTACGTTAGCAGGATTTATTTTAATTGTATTCTACTTTGAGATTTATCGTGAGAAGACTGGGAGATATGCTGTTCCTGAAACTTTTAAACAGATAGATGGTGCAGTTCAATAAGCTTATTAACTATTTTAAGTTATTTATAATTAAATATGTATATGCAAGAAGAACCTTGCTCCACTTCGTGGGTGGAGCAAGGTTCTTTGCACGTATGCGCATAAGCAGCCAGAAAGATGCAAAATCAAGTATGCCATATATTCCAATATAAAACGCAATAAGCCAAGAATATGAAATCCAAATTGCGTTGATGGTGATTAATTAACTAATATTATAAGGAAAATACTTGACAAATAAAAATGCTAATGTTATTTTTAGTATATAATTAGCACTCGACGATATAGAGTGCTAACAAAAGGGGTGATGGAAGTGCTACTTGACAATAGAAAACTTAGAATACTTCAAGCTATAATTGATGACTACATTCATTCGGCTGAGCCTGTAGGTTCTAGAACTATTGCTAAAAAGCATGAGCTTGGCCTTAGTTCAGCTACCATCAGAAATGAAATGGCTGATTTAGAGGATATGGGGTTTTTAGAACAACCATATACCTCTGCTGGTAGAGTTCCATCGGATAAAGGGTATAGACTATATGTAGATCAGTTAATGCAAATTGATGAGCTTTCCGAACCTGATATAGAAAAGATAAGGAAGGATATGGACATTAAAATTAACGAGCTTAGTCAGATAATTAGAAATGCTTCGGTTGTAATGTCTAAATTTACAAAATATACATCTATGGCTGTTACTCCTCATATAAAGAAGAGTGTTTTAAAAGCTGTCCAGGTTGTTCCTATAGACCAGGGCAAAGCACTCGTCATTATAGTTACAGATTCAAACATTGTACGCAATAGCTTAGTAAGAATATCAGAAAGAATTACGCCAGATTATTTAATACAGGTTTCAAACATGTTAAATGAGAAGCTCAAGGGATTTACTCTTGAGATGCTGAAAGCCCATGTTATAAATAAGGAAACTGAGCAGCTGACCTCATTGCCCTATGATTTAATAAAGCCACTACTTGATGGTATTGAAGACTTAATAAAGACAATTGATAAGCCCGAGATATATCTAGAGGGTACCACAAATATTTTGAATTTTCCTGAATTTAGAGAGGTTCAGAAGGCAAAAGATTTTCTGAACATACTTGATGAAAAAAATTTAGTGTCAGATCTTCTTATCAGCAACTTGTATAGGAACAATGACATAATAATTCAAATAGGAAGCGAGAATGTTAGAGAAGGTATCAAGGAATGCAGTTTAGTCACAGCATCCTATAGTGTTGGGGATCATGTTATTGGTACAATAGGAATTATAGGTCCAACCAGGATGGAGTATTCAAAAGTTGTTTCATCAATGAACTATATAAGAAATAAAATTAATCAGGAGATTTTAAAACTCCTAGGTGATGGATAGCAAAAATTAAAGGAGGTAAATACTTGGTAATGAAAAAAGAAAAGATTTCAAATAACGAGAAAGAACAGGCAAAGGTGAAAAAAATAAGTGAAAATGATAAAACAGCTGACTGTAGTTGTGATTCTGATTCATCTGGATTATGTAATGAAGAATGTGAAGATTTGGTAAACTCTGAAATAGTGGAGCTAAAAGCAAAGCTTGAGGAAAAGACTCTTCAGTGCGAAGAATATGTGAATTTAGCTCTACGTAAAGCGGCTGAATTTGATAACTATAAAAAACGCACGATAAAGGAAAAAGATGCTCTCACCCTTGATGTTTCAATTGATACTGTAAATGCATTTCTTCCAGTTGTAGATAATCTTGAGAGGGCATTAAAAGCTGCTGAAAAGATGGAATGTAATCCGTTCAAAGATGGTGTTGAGATGGTAATGAGACAGCTACATGATTGTTTAGAGAAACTGGGAGTTGAGCCTATTATTGCAATAAATAATACATTTGATCCTGAACTTCACAATGCTGTAATGCATGTAACTGATGATGAAAATGGAGATAATATAGTTATTGAAGAATTTCAAAAAGGCTATGTAATAAAGGGCAAGGTAGTAAGACACAGTATGGTTAAGGTAATAAATTAATTTTAAAATTGTATTCTGAACAATTAAAATTCAGTTAATTATTAGTTAATATATTAAGGAGGACGTTTATTATGGCAAAAGTAATTGGTATAGATTTAGGTACAACAAATTCATGTGTGGCAGTTATGGAGGGTGGCGAGCCTGTAGTTATCGCAAATCCAGAAGGTAATAGAACTACTCCATCAGTTCTAGCTTTTTCAAAGACTGGTGAGCGTATGGTAGGTCAGGTTGCTAAGAGACAATCAATCACAAACCCTGAGAGAACAATTAGTTCAATCAAAAGAGACATGGGAACAGACAGAAAGGTTGAGATAGATGGCAAGAAGTACTCACCTCAAGAAATTTCTTCTATGATCCTTCAAAAGCTAAAGGCTGATGCAGAGGCATATCTAGGAGAGACTGTTTCTCAGGCTGTTATTACTGTTCCAGCATACTTTAGTGATGCGCAAAGACAGGCAACGAAAGATGCAGGTAAAATAGCTGGGCTAGAAGTACTCAGGATAATAAATGAACCAACAGCTGCTGCTCTTGCATATGGTCTTGATAAAGAGCAAGATCAGAAAATACTGGTTTACGATTTAGGCGGTGGTACCTTTGATGTATCAATACTTGAAATCGGAGATGGTGTATTTGAGGTTTTAGCAACAAACGGAAACAACAGACTTGGTGGAGATGACTTCGATCAAAGAGTTATAGATTTCCTAGCTGATGAATTTAAGAAGGAAAGTGGAATAGACTTAAGAAAAGACAAAATGGCAATGCAAAGATTGAAGGAAGCTGCTGAAAAGGCTAAAATTGAGCTCTCAGGCGTAACTTCATCGAATATAAACCTACCATTTATCACAGCTGATGCATCAGGACCAAAGCACTTAGATGTAACACTTACAAGAGCAAAGTTTGATGATATAACAGCAGACTTGGTAGAAAAGACTATGGGACCTACAAGACAGGCTATGAAGGATGCAAATCTAACACCTGATAAAATTGATAAGATATTGTTGGTGGGTGGTTCTTCAAGAACTCCATCTGTTCAAGAAGCAGTAAAGAAATTCCTAGGTAAAGACCCATTTAAAGGAATAAATCCCGATGAATGTGTGGCAGTTGGAGCTGCTATTCAGGCTGGTGTATTGACTGGTGATGTCACAGGTCTTCTACTTTTAGATGTTACGCCTTTGTCATTAGGACTTGAAACTCTTGGTGGAGTTTGCACTAAGTTAATAGAGAGAAATACAACAATACCAACTAAAAAGAGCCAAGTATTCTCAACAGCAGGTGATGGTCAGACAAGTGTTGAGATTCATGTTTTACAAGGTGAAAGAGAGATGGCTCAGTACAACAAGAGTTTGGGTAAATTCCAACTTACGGGTATTCCATCTGCACCTAGAGGAATTCCACAAATTGAAGTAGCTTTTGATATAGATGCAAATGGTATAGTACATGTTTCAGCTAAAGACTTAGGAACTGGCAATGAACAGAAAATCACTATTACAGCTTCTACAAACCTTTCAGATTCAGATATTGACAAGGCAGTTAAAGACGCAGAGAAGTTTGCGGCTGAAGATAAGAAGCATAAAGAAGAGATAGATGCTAGAAACAGTGCAGATTCACTGGTATATCAGTCTGAAAAATCATTAAAAGACCTTGGAGATAAGGTTTCCGCTGATGATAAGACAAAGATAGAAGCTGATGTAAACAAGGTGAAGGATGCTCTTAAAGGAACTGATATAGAGGCTATCAAAAAAGCAACTGAAGAGCTGCAACAAGCCTTCTATGATGTTTCTTCAAAGATATATCAACAAGCTGCTCCCGGAGCTGAGGGAACTGATCCAAATGCTGCAGGCTTTGGTGGACAGCAGGGTGAACCTGGTAATGGAACAGGAACAGATGACAATGTTGTTGATGCAGACTATAAAGTAGTTGACGACGACAAATAAATATATAATAATGTATAGGGGCTTTGATAGTCCCTATACAGCATTAGCAGAATATAATGAGGACTTTAAAGTATTTCCAGAAATTTATTCAGAAAATGCCAAAGCTAAGGAATAACTAAATAATAAAAGCCGATTTTGAAAGTTATTATTTCGTTGTTACAAAAATTAGCTCTGGCTTATTTTTGGTTATTAGTTTCTTTGGTAATTTGATGGGAGTTGAATTGGATGGCAGGAAAGAGAGATTATTACGAAGTGTTAGGGGTTGAAAGAGGC
>Ga0209430_1002455_pt1 | contig 11875 bp, 12 predicted proteins | sample BarGraIncub1133A_FD_184504 | JGI IMG/M metagenome (GOLD analysis project Ga0209430, IMG submission 184504) | Arctic peat soil microbial communities from Barrow, Alaska - Barrow Graham LP Incubations 11-33A (SPAdes) (version 2) | ecosystem: Environmental > Terrestrial > Soil > Wetlands > Peat... | reverse complement strand
CAATAAGGTTCATTATATTGAATACAAGGAAAGAACAGGAGAGTTAAAAGAAAGACTTGCCTACAAAGGAGATCTGTTCATCCTTGAGGATAGTTCTATAGATGTTGGAAACTTAGTTTTAGAAAAGAATAATGGAAAAATGATAGTTGGTATTGAGGCTGGTATAGCAAAGATTAAGGAATTACTGGAAGGAGACTAGACATGCTTTCTCTTGATTTCGAACTATTGAAAAAAAAGGTAGAAGATAATAGAAACTTTTATCTTGAGGGTATAGTTAATAAAGTTATTGGTCTTACTATTGAAGTAGAAGGAATTAAAGCCTTCATCGGAGAGGTATGCTATATATATAATGACAAGGGTAAAAAAATAACTAGTGAGGTCGTTGGATTCAAAGAGAATAATGTAATATTGATGCCATTAGGAGAATTAATTGGTATAGCTCCTGGATGTAGAGTGGTTCCTCAAGGTACCCAGCTTAGCATTAGCTGCTCTGAAGAATTATTTGGTAGGGTGTTAGATGGAATAGGCAACCCTATAGACGACTACGTTAGAGGTATTGGTACTTTATGTCCACTGGATAGGGAACCACCAGATCCACTTAAAAGGAGAAGAATAACTGAAGTTATGTCAACTGGTGTAAGAGCGATAGATGGATTTTTAACCTGTGGAGAAGGTCAAAGAGTTGGTATATTTGCAGGGAGTGGAGTAGGAAAGAGTACTACCTTGGGTATGATTGCTAGATTTGCTCAGGCGGATGTTAATGTAATAGCACTTATAGGTGAACGTGGTAGAGAGGTAAGAGACTTTATTGAAAAGGATCTTGGAGAAGAAGGCATGAAGAAATCTATAATTGTTTGTGCAACCTCTGATAAGCCAGCTCTAGTTAGAATTAAAGGTGCCTTTACAGCAACAGCTATTGCAGAATATTTTAGAGATCGTGGGAAAAAAGTTATATTGATGATGGATTCTGTTACCAGATTTGCAATGGCACAAAGGGAAGTAGGCTTAGCCATAGGAGAACCCCCTGCGTCGAAAGGATATACACCATCAGTTTTTGCAATGCTCCCAAGACTTATGGAAAGGTCAGGAATGTCTGATAAAGGCTCTATAACAGCCTTCTATACAGTACTTGTGGATGGAGATGATTTTAACGAACCAATAGCAGATGCGGTCAGGGGTATTTTAGATGGACATATAGTTTTATCTAGGGCTCTTGCCTCGAAAAATCATTATCCAGCAATTGATGTGTTAAGCAGTATAAGCAGGTTAATGTCTGAGATAGCAGATACAGAGCATAAAGAAATAGCATCCTTTGCTAGAGACTTAATTTCTACTTATAAAGATGCAGAAGACCTTATAAATATTGGAGCATATGTAAAAGGTAGTAATAAAAGAATCGATTTAGCTATCAATTATATAGATAAAATATACGGCTTTTTAAAACAAAATGTTAGTGAACATACTAATTTCGAGGAATGTAGAGTTATGTTAAAGGAAATATTTAGCTGAAGGATGGTAGCATTATGGAGTATTTTAAATTCAGACTTCAAAAGCTTCTTGATATACGATTAGATAAAGAGAAATCTAGTATTTTTGAGTTTAAGACAGCTCAAGTAGAGAAGGATGGCATAAAAATAAAGCTAAAGGAATTGAAGATTTCATACGAAAAGTATAATATATATGATACTCAAGATTCTTCTGCAATAAATCAGAAAATTAAGTTGTATTATTTAAATGCCCTAGATTCAAATATCCAAAATAAAAATATAGAACTTAAGGATAAAGAAGTAGTACTTGAAGAAAAACGGATAGAACTTACTAAGTGTCAAGTTGATAGAAAGACAGTAGAGGTTCTTAAAGAAAAGCAAAAGGCAAATTATATAAATGAGCAAAACTTAATAGAACAAAAAAACAACGATGAATTTGCACTTTTTAGCTATATTCGCAGAATGGAAGGGAGGTGAAAAAATGGAAGTCGTAGCTTTTAGTCCCAAAGGAAGCATTGACATTACTTCTAATGTAAAGAATGGTAAAACTTCAACTAAGAGTCTAGGAAAAGCTAAGACAAAAGAATTTAAAATGAATTTGGAAGATTACACCAACATTTTATCTACATTAAATAATCAGCTTCAGATATTATCTGATAAAGCTCCTAGTGATACAACAGTATCTGAATTGGTGAAAAAACTTGAAGAAAACAGTAGTGTAGATAAGACAGGAGCAAAAGTTGATAGCCAAGGTCAATTTGCACAGATTTTTAACTTACTTAAGCAACTAGATATTATGATTAGTACTAGTAATAGTACCAGTACTAATACTAAAGGTTTAAGTGATAATGCCACAAAAATAGATAAATCCGATCTAATTACAATAAAGGATACCTTAAAACAGCTTAAAGAAAGCATTAATGTAGATAAAAGCGGAAAGAATACTAAAATTCCTGGTCAGACAGCTGAGATCTTCAACTTACTTAAGCAAATAGATAATAAGATTAATACTAATGATACTACCAGTAATAGCTATATTACTACTGCTAAAGACTTAAGTAATAACGTCACGAAAATAGATAAATCAGATGTGATAGCAATAAAGGATACCTTAAAACAGCTTAAAGAAAGCATTAATGTAGATAAAAGTGATACTAAATTAAGTAGCCCAGATGAAAAAATAAATGATATGCTTAAAGCTATTGGCACCTCCAAGGAACCAATTGATAGTTTAGATCTGACAAAATTATTGACCAGGCTTGATTTGAAGAAAGTAGGTTTTTCTAAAGAAAATGTAAAAGCTGATACATCAAAGGACATAACATCAGACATCAAAACTACTAGTAATGAAGAAATAGTGACTTCAAAAAAGGTTGATTTAAGTGTAGTAAAACAAAATCCTTTAGAATCCAGCACTACCCCATTAAAACAATTAATTGCTGAAATTCAGAGTTTTGTGGATATGAATAAATCTACTAGTAAAGTAGAAAAACCAGAAGAACTTGAAGTAAAGGGAAATGTTGTACCTGAAAAATTATTAAGTAAGGTATCGCGTATTGAGCAAATACTTGAACAAGTAGTAAAAGGAGAAGTAACCAAAGCTAAGGGAACAGACATTACTACTCAGGATAAGGATGAAAAAGGAAATAAGATTTTAAAGGGAATTCTAAAAACAGATAATTCTGGAAATCAGGATAAGGTTTCAAATTTCCTTACACATTTAAGTGCTGCTAAGGATATTAAGACAACGATCGTATCAGATAAACCTGAAGTAAATAAAAATAGTTTTACCTCAGACATTATAAAAGCAGTAAAATATATGGATGATAACAATATAAAAAATTTATCAGTAAAAATAAATCCTAAGGAAATGGGTGAACTAATAATTAAGGTTACATCAGAGAATGGAATAGTGAAGGTTAGCATAACTGCTTCAAATAAAGATACCTATAATCTTTTGAATTCCAATTTAAGTGATGTTAAGGGAACCCTAAACAACCAAGAGATTACTGTACACAATTATTCCCAGGATATATATAATGGTGATACAACATTTTTTAGTAAGGGCTCTTCTAGAAATAATGAAGGACAAACTCCAAAGCATAAAATTAAAACAAGTGATGATTTAATCCTTGACGATATTCATGGCTTTGAAGAAATTGAAGATACAAAAATAAATATTTTAGCATAAGGAGGTTTATTAAATGAGTGATATAACTATAAATGGTACTACAGCAAGTGCAACTACGAGAAATACCCCTATAGTTCAAAGCGGAAGTGATAGTTTAGATAAGGATGCTTTTTTAAAAATTTTAACAACGGAGCTTTCAAATCAAGATCCTGATAATTCAAAGGATACTACTCAATATATAGCTCAACTGGCTCAGTTTTCTAGTCTTGAACAAATGCAAAATTTGAACACAACTACAGCTTTTTCTGCTGCTGCAAACTTAGTTGGGAAAACAGTTAAATTATCAGTTTATGATTCAACCCAAAATCAATATGGTGGAGTGGTTCAAAGTAGCTATAAAAATGCTTATGGAGTATTTGTAAAAGTTAAGGTTTCAGACAATGGAGTTGCGACTGAGAAGGACTTCCCCTATGACCAGGTTTCAGAAATCGATAATGTATAGAAGGTAGTATTATGGGCTTTAAAGTAATTAATGGTCAAATATATTCAATAGATCCGGTTTCTAAAAATATTAATACAGTTAAAACTAATGATAATAAACCCTTTAACAATATATTACAAAAGGAATTGGACAAACAAGATGGCTTTACCCTATCAAATCATGCGGCACAAAGACTTAAGGATAGAAATATAAACTTTGACAAAACAGATATGAATAGAATCAATGAAGGTTTAAATAAAGCTAAAGAAAAGGGTGCTAAAGATTCTTTAATATTATATAAGGATGTGGTAATGGTAGCTAATATAAAAAACAAGACAATTATAACCGCTGTAGACAAGGAAAGCAGCAAGGATAATGTATTTACTAATATTGATAGCGTTGTAATGCTATAGGGCTGGACCTTAACAGGAAGCCTGACTTTGCTGAATGATGGATGCAAAGTATAGAAAATATTATATAAAATTTTTTGGAGGTATAAATATGTTAAGATCGTTATACTCAGGTATCAGTGGAATGAAGGTTAATCAAACTGCATTGGATGTAATAGGTAACAATATTGCAAATGTTAGTACAACCTCTTTCAAAAGTGGAAGAGTTAGATTTCAAGATATGTTAAGTCAAAATATAAATGAAGCTATGGCACCTGGAGTGAATTCTGGTGGTGTAAACCCTAAGCAGGTTGGACTTGGAGTACAAGTAGCTGGAATAGATACAATTGTGTCTCAGGGCTCAATGCAGCCAACTAGTAGAAATCTAGATGCTGCCATTGATGGTTCAGGATACTTTATAGTAGGTAAAGGTCTTACTCCAAAGACAAATACTACAGGAGTAACTGAAAATGCAGATCATAGTATAGGAAATACCAATGGTATGGGAGTACTTTATACAAGAGATGGTTCTTTCACTTTAGATAGTGCAGGAAACCTATTAACTTCTGATGGAAATAGAGTTTTGGGATATGCCCTTACGGTTAAAGGCGGTCAAGAAAGTGTAAATTACACTAATGGATTAGTTTCAGCAGTTAACTATAATAATGCAGATGATGCTACCTTAACTGCAGATGCAGGCTTAGTTCCATTAGTAATTCCAGATAGTATCTCAAGACCAGCATCAACTTTCCCAGCTGCTTCACCTATAGTATATTTTAATGATCCAAGTAATGGGACCAATACTCAGTTTCCAACAGTAACAGGTACCTTTACAGGAGCAACCCCAACTAATTTATTAGTAAAATATGATGGAACGGCTGTTGCTCCAACTCCGGTATATAATTATAGTGAAGATGGAGGAACAACTTGGCTAGCTGTGGGAGCTGCTGGTTCTACCTTAACCTATAATGGAGTTACCCTTAAAATGCCACCAGTTCCAGTAGCACCTGCAACATCACCTGCTGATGGAACGATATTTCAGCAAGCATTATACCCAAAGCAAATAGATGCTAGGATCACCAGCTTTTCAATAGAAAAGGATGGAATGATAAAGGGAATTCTAGAGGATGGATCAGTAACCGCTCTTGGTCAATTGGCCATGGCAACCTTTAAGAATCCAGCAGGTCTTAGTAAGACGGGTAAAAATCTACTTATGGCCACTGCTAACTCTGGTTCAGCGACTATAAGAAGTGGTTATGGATCTTCAGCAGCCTCAGACAATAGTAAAGGTTATGGAGATGCGCTTCAAGGTATGCTAGAGATGTCTAATGTAGATTTAGCAGAACAATTTACAAACATGATAGTATCCAGTAGAGCATTTCAAGCTAGTTCAAAGGTAATACAAACCGGTGATGAAATATTACAGGATATATTAGGTCTTAAGAGGTAATAAGTTTTTACAGCACTTACTTATAAAAGTAAGTGCTGTATGTTAAAATATCCTTGAGAGGTGATATTATTGATAAAACTGACAGGACTCGACAATAAAGAAATGGTATTAAATGCAGATCATATAGAAAAATTAGAGGAAGTGCCAGATAGTGTAATAACACTAACTAATGGAAAAAAGTATTTAGTAAAAGAATCCGTAGATGAAATTGTAAATAGAGTAATTAATTATAAAAGAAAAATATATATAGGTGATCTTAAAGATATCTAAGATTGAAGGGAGCAGATTTAATGGCTGGGGCAAAAGTAGAAAAGGTAGGAAAATCTAAAGGGGGTCTTTTAACATATATTATTGTGGCATTAGTCGCAATTGTAGTAGTATTTGGCGCAGGAGTTGGGGGTTTTTTTGTAAATAAAATGTTGATTAAATCAAAACCTGTAACTATAATTAAAACTGTAACGGCACCACCTGCAGACTCTACTACGGGAACTAAACCTGTAGTTTCGGCAAAAACGCTTGCCCTAGATCCTTTTCTAGTTAATTTAACTGATCCAGGAACTAAAAGATATTTAAAAATACAAATAATTTTAGGATATCAAAATGTGAAGCTGGATACTGAATTACCTACTAAAACTCCGATCTTAAGAGATTCCATATTGACAGTATTAAGATCAAAGTCTTCTTCCGACTTTACTACTTTAGGAATTGAGGGTTTGAAAAAGCAGCTAAAGGACGTATTGAATCCATTTTTAACATCGGCTAAACTTAATAATATATATTTAAATGATATATTGGTTCAATAATTTTACTATATGAAAAATGGAGGAGCTAATGACAGATTATATAACTTTTATATTTAAAATAGTTGCTTCCTTAGCAATAATTTTGCCTTTGATTTATATAGTTTTAAGATTTGGTGGAACAAATCTACAAAGACTCCAAAATGGTAAATATATAAAAATTTATGAAAAGGTTGCATTAAGTAAGGAAAATCAAATCCTTGTTGCTAAACTTGGTGAAAAAGGTTATGTCTTAACAACTTCAAATGGTAGAGTTGATGTATTAAAGGAAATAGATGTAGAAGAAATGGAAAAGCTAGAGGAAAATCACAAGATTCTCGAATATACAAATATTAAGGAGATCTTAAAAGCTATTCTAAAGAAAAAGGGAGATAGGAATGCATAAAAAATATAGCTTTATAAGCGTAAGTCTTATAGCTTTAGGAATGGTTTTAATTTTTGGGAATAATGTACATGCGGCTCCAACAATACCTATTCCTAATGTTAATATATCAATAGGTAATTCAAATACTCCAGCTCAATATGTAGATAATATTAAGCTTTTAATTTTGCTTACTATTTTGACCCTGCTTCCTTCCATCATTATGATGATGACAAGCTTTTTAAGGATAATCGTAGTTCTATCTTTCTTAAAGAATGCTTTAGGAACTCAGCAAACACCACCAACACAGGTTTTAACTGGACTAGCTATATTTTTGACTATTTTTATAATGGCTCCGACCTATAATGCTATAAACACAAATGCTTTAATTCCCTATACAAACAATAAAATATCACAGGATCAAGCTATTGAAGCAGGGTCCAAGCCTCTTAGGGATTTTATGTTAAAAAGAACAACTGAGAAGGATTTAAAACTTTTTGTAGATGCTTCAAAAATTGATACTACAACGATTACTAAAGAAAATATTCCATTGTATGTGGTCACACCTGCCTATATAATTAGTGAACTTAAAACTGCATTTACTATGGGATTTTTATTATATATACCATTTTTAGTTATAGATTTAGTGGTTGCCAGCATCTTAATGTCTATGGGTATGATGATGCTGCCCCCGGTAATGATATCCCTGCCCTTCAAGATACTACTTTTTGTAATGGTTGATGGCTGGTATCTAATTGTACAATCTCTATTAGTAAGCTTTAAATGAGGTGTGATATATGAGTGAAAATATGGTAATTTCTGTAATGAAGGATGCAATTACAACTGGACTTTTGGTATCCGCACCAATACTTTTAGCTTCTATGTTAATTGGCTTGTTGCTTAGTATATTTCAAGCTACAACCCAAATTCAAGAGCAAACCTTGACCTTTGTACCAAAGCTTTTTGTGGTTGCAGTTATAGGGATTATTATGGGTTCCTGGATGATGCATGTTGTAGTTACTTTTACCACCAGGATATTTGCCATTATCGCAAATCTTGGTCATTAGGTGGGATAAATTTGATAGATGTAGCATATATTACTGCACTTATATTGGTATTTTTAAGAGTTGTTACTTTTTTCGTCTTGGTTCCAGTTTTTTTCCCAAAGGGAACACCTAATACGGTAAAAATTATGTTTTCTTTTATTTTTGCATATATATTGATGCCAGGTATAAATTATACCAATGTACCCCTTATGACGGATATGTATCCCTTCATATATGCAGTTGTAATGGAGGTAGGGTTAGGTTTAACCTTGGGCTTTATTACTAACCTTTGCTTTGAAAGCGCGAAAATAGCTGGAGCATTTTTAGATGTTCAAATAGGGTTTTCTATGATGAGCATATTTGATCCAAACTCAGGCACTAATTCTACTTTACTTGAAAATCTTATTTACTTTTTAGGACTTGTTATATTTCTAATTATTAATGGTCATCATATTTTGATAAAGGCTTTAATGGAAAGCTTTAGTATTATAGGCCTTGGTAAATTTATTATTATGCAAGGAACTATTAACTTAATAGTTCAGATATTTATTCAATATTTTATTGTAGCTTTAAAAATAGCTATTCCTATAATCCTTGTTATAATGATAACAGATATAATTATGGGCCTTATTTCAAGATCTGTACCGTCATTAAATCTTTTAATACTTGGAATGCCCCTTAAAATATTTGTTGGATTATTATGTTTTATGATTTCCTTACCGATAATAGTTAAAATGCTAATATCTTCTTATAATATGCTACCTAGCATATATAATTCGTTTTATAAAACAATACCGTTATTTTTGATTTTTGCCGCAGATGACAAGACAGAAGAAGCTACACCTAAAAAGAAAGCGGATTCTAAGAAAAAGGGACAAGTACCCAGAAGTAAAGATGTAAGCTTAGCAATAACTTTAATGACCTGTTTAATGGTATTGACTATGTTTGGAAGTTATGCAGGTTTATCTTTAAAGGATACAATGTCAAGCTTCTTAACTAACTACATGAATACACCAATGAACTATACTTCTCTTCAAAGTATAATACTACTTGTAATATGGAGAATTGGATTAGTTTTTGTACCAATAGTTGCTCCTATATTGGTTATGGGAGTATTCTCTAGTATAGCGCAAACAGGATTTTTAGTTACGGGAGAAACAATAAAGCCTAAATTATCTAAGCTAAATCCTTTAAGTGGTTTTAAAAAGATGTTTTCTAAAAGAACAGTTGTAGAAACCATTAAAGATATTCTTATAGTTTTTCTACTTGCATATGTAGGCTACAGTTTTATTAAGTCTAATTTTGATGCTATATTAAATATTGGAGTTTTAAGGATAGGGGAGATACCAGCAAATTTTGGAAAATTAGTTTTATCTATATTCTTTCAGATAACCTTGATTATGTTAGTTATTGGGCTTTTTGATTTTATTTATCAACGTTTAGCTTTCAATAAGGAAAATAAGATGTCAAAACAAGAAGTTAAAGAAGAGTATAAGCAGCAGGAAGGAGATCCACAGGTAAAATCTAAAATAAGACAAAGACAAAGAGAACTTGGGATGAAAAGGATGATGCAGGCTGTTCCTAAGGCTACAGTTGTTATTACTAACCCTACTCACCTAGCTGTAGCACTTAAGTATAATGAAGGTGATAGCGCCCCTGTAATAATTGCAAAGGGTGCGGATTATGTAGCAATTAAGATTAAAGAAATAGCTAAGGATAATGAGGTCCCAATAATTGAAAATAGACCACTAGCCAGAATGCTTTATGAGCAGGTTGATATAGATTCAGAAGTACCGGTAGATATGTATCAGGCAGTTGCTCAAGTTTTAGCAATAGTGTTAAAGATGAAAAAGTAAGGAGGATATTAATGGAAATTATATCAAAGTTAAAATTGAAAAATAATTTAGATGTAATTGTAGCCTTTGTAGTTATTGGAATTGTTCTAATGATTATTATTCCATTACCCACATGGCTTATAGATATATTAATAACCTTTAATATCGCTACTTCTTTAGTAATTATTTTGTTAACTTTATTTACAACTGAGGTATTGGAGTTTTCTGTATTTCCGACACTACTACTTATAACTACACTTTTTAGATTAGGCCTTAATATATCCTCAACGAGGCTTATATTAAGGGATGCTAATGCTGGACATGTTATTGATGCCTTTGGAAATTTCGTAGTAGGCGGTAACTATATAGTTGGTGTAATTATTTTCCTTATAATTATAATAATACAATTTATGGTAATAACCAATGGTGCAGGTAGAGTATCTGAGGTTACAGCTAGATTTACGCTTGATGCAATGCCAGGTAAGCAAATGAGTATTGATGCAGATTTAAATTCAGGCTTGATTGATGAAAACCAGGCTAGAGATAGAAGAAAAAAGCTTCAGCTTGAAGCAGATTTTTATGGGGCTATGGATGGTGCTTCTAAATTCGTAAAAGGGGATGCTATCGCTGGTATAATAATAGTAATAATTAATATAGTTGGAGGAATTATAATTGGAATTTTGGTCCTCAATTTAAGCGCTGCTGATGCAGCTTCTACATATGTACGACTAACTATTGGGGATGGATTGGTAAGTCAAATACCAGCACTACTTATATCTACTGCTTCAGGTATACTGGTAACAAGGTCAGGTAGTGATCAAAATTTTGGTAATCAAGTAGTTAGTCAGCTAACCTCAACTCCAAAGGTTATAGCTATAGCAGGTTTGGTTATTCTTATTTTATCAATGGTTCCAGGAATACCTAGCCCGATTTTTATATTAATAGCTTTTGGGGCTTTTTCTGGTGCCTATTTCTTATATAAGGGTGAAAAAGAAGATGAAAAACAAAAACTTGTGAAAGAGCAAAATGAAATTATAGATACGGATAGAAAAGAACCTGAAAATGTTATGAGCTTGATTTCTGTAGAGCCTATGGAAATTGAAATTGGGTATGGATTAATTCCACTAGCGGACGAAGCATCAGGTGGAGATTTACTTCAAAGAATATCTTCTGTACGTCGTCAATGTGCAATTGAAATGGGTATTATTGTTCAACCAATTAGAATAAGAGATAATCTCCAACTTAAAACAAATGAATACTTGTTAAAAATCAGAGGTACTATAGTTGCCAAGAGTGAGCTTATGCCAAATATGCTCTTATGTATGGATCCAGGGAACAGTGAAACGGATTTCCCTGGTATTAAAACCATAGAGCCAACTTTTAACCTGGCTGCGGTATGGGTTAATAAGGATCAAAGAGAAGAAGCTGAAATTAAAGGGTTTACAGTGGTAGATCCTACAACAGTTTTAGTTACTCATCTAACAGAGACAATTAAAAACCACTCCTATGAATTATTAGGTAGACAGGAAGTTAAGTTAATAATTGATGCAGTTAAAGAAAAATACAATACTGTTGTGGAAGAACTATTACCAGATCTAATGACAATAGGAGAGGTTCAAAAAGTTCTGCAAAATTTACTTAAGGAGAAAATTCCTATTAAGGATATGGTAACCATACTTGAATCTTTAGCAGACAACTCTAGGAGCACTAAGGATATAGAGCTATTAACTGAATATGTAAGATTCGCTTTAGGCAGAACTATTTGCAACTCTTTAATTGATGATAATGGGGCTATAACGGTAATGACTCTTACTCCAGAAATAGAAAATGTTGTAGCAAGCAGTATCCAAAAATCTATACAGGGTTCCTTCCCAGCAGTTGACCCAGATACTACA
>Ga0209430_1002452_pt1 | contig 11886 bp, 8 predicted proteins | sample BarGraIncub1133A_FD_184504 | JGI IMG/M metagenome (GOLD analysis project Ga0209430, IMG submission 184504) | Arctic peat soil microbial communities from Barrow, Alaska - Barrow Graham LP Incubations 11-33A (SPAdes) (version 2) | ecosystem: Environmental > Terrestrial > Soil > Wetlands > Peat... | reverse complement strand
CAAGATCATGTCACGCGTCGGTGTCAGAATCTTGATGTGCGGAGCCATTACATTAAATGTCAGGTCAAAACGAATCTGGTCGTTGCCGGCACCCGTGGAACCGTGTGCCACATAGTCCGCACCGATTTCCTTGGCATATTCAATGATGGCGATGGCCTGAAAAATGCGTTCTGAACTCACGGAAATAGGATACGTTCCATTACGCAGTACATTTCCAAACACCATGTATTTGATGCTTTTTTCGTAATATTCTTTGGTTACATCTAGGGCGACATGCTTGACTGCACCCAGTTTGTAAGCGTTTGCTTCAATGCGTTTCAGGTCTTCATCGCTGAAACCTCCCGTGTTGGCCACGGCGGTATAAACTTCATAACCCTTGTCCTCGGACAGATACTTGGCACAAAACGAGGTATCCAAACCTCCGCTGAATGCCAAAACTACTTTTTCTTTCATTTTGATCTATTATTTTTTCTCGTGTTCTTTCGGATCGTACAACATTGCAGTACACATGCAGAATCGTCGTTCCTGGCGTTGCAGGATGTCGTAGTTCACACAGCTCTGGCAGCCTTTCCAGAAGGCTTCGTCATCCGTCAGTTCCGCGTAGGTGACCGGGCGATATCCCAGCGCATAATTGATTTTCATCACAGCGGCCCCGGTGGTCAAACCAAAGAGTTTTGCATCCGGAAAGTGGCCGCGGGAAAGTTCAAATGCTTTGTGTTTGATGCGTTTGGCCAATCCGTTTCCACGGAATTTATCGACCACTATCAAGCCCGAGTTGGCAACAAATTGCTTGTTTCCCCAGGTTTCAATATAGCAGAAGCCGGCAAACTCATCTCCGTTTAGTGCGATGATGGTTTTCCCCTCCATGATTTTCTGCGTCAAATAATCCGGAGAACGACGGGCAATACCAGTTCCCCTCACTTTCGCTGCGGCGGAAATGGTCTCCAATATGGTGTCAACGTATTTTACGTGTGTTTCATTGGCAATCAACACATCAATTACTGCGTCCATTTCAATTAGTAAAAAATTCATTTTTTAAATGTCAAATCGCCCCGGTTTGATCAAAGGGGTGTTAGGCGTTAACGATCTCAGAGTATTTTCAGACAGGAAGAACCTCAGATAAGGTACGGAGTAACTCGGCTCTGGAAATGTGTTCCCGGGGAATGATCAGAATTGTATCGTCACCGGCGATGGTTCCGAGAATATCCGAAGAAATCTTTTGGTCCAGTTCCGCAGCGATGCCGCCCGAGTACCCCGGTTTCGTTTTGACAACGGCAAAAACGCCGCAGAAATCGACCGATAGAAAGCCATTGGCGACGAATGATGCTTCCTGATTTCTGGCCCAGGATGACTTGATGCTATTGGGGCCATCCGGTAATACGTATACATATCCACCTTCGTAATCGGGCATTTTGGCGACCTTCAGTTGTTTCAGATCCCTGGATAATGTGGCCTGTGTCAGGTCAAAGTTGCTTTTCTTCAGCATGTTCAGAAGTTCTTCCTGACTGCCGATCTTATTGCTTTTAATGAGTTCCTTTATGAGCAGTAATCTGTTTGATTTGTCTTTCATTTGGAGGCCTATTTGTCTGGTTCTTGAATAAAAATACAAATTTCGCACAAAAGTAGGCATCATCTCCAGGTTTACCAAACAAAACATGTATTTATTTTCAAAAACCTTGCAAATATGCAAAAAAAGAGGAATTATGTAAAAGTGTATGCAAAACCGACCTAAACGGCTTTCCATCCTTGGGCAATCAGGTCGAACTCGGTACCATCCCTGGTAATAAGGCGAGTCCCCATGTCTTTTGGGCAAATATGACCAATGACCCGTATACCTTTCAGCGCACTCACTTTTTCGTGCATCGTCAGTGAAACGGTAAACAGCAATTCATAATCTTCCCCGCCATTTAGCGCAGCCGTAGTCAGATTCATGTTGAGTTCCTCGGCCATAGCCGCAGTCTGATAGTCAATCGGAATTTTTTCTTCATACAGCCGACAGCCGCAGTCGCTGTTTTCGCAAATATGCAGTAATTCGGAAGAAAGTCCGTCGGAGATATCAATCATGGAAGTCGGTTGAATACCTTTTTCAGCCAACAGATCGACTATGTCTTTTCTGGCTTCTGGACGCAACTGACGCTGAAGGATGTATTCCTTACCTGTAAAGTCCGGTTGAGCATCCGGTTCGTCGGAGAAAACCTTTTTCTCGCGTTCCAGCAATTGAAGGCCCATAAAGGCTGCGCCCAAATCCCCCGAAACACAGATCAAATCATTTGCTTGCGCACCTTTCCGTAAAACGGATTTTCCTTTTTCTGCTTCCCCAATGCAGGTGATGCTGATCAGAAAACCGGTCAGGGAGGCAGAAGTGTCTCCACCTACCAAATCGACGCCGTACACTTCGCAGGCAGTGTTCAGGCCGGCATAAAATTCTTCCAAATGTTCCACCGAAAATTTCCGGGAAACACCAATGGAAACGATCAGCTGTTTGGGCAGTCCGTTCATCGCGCAGATGTCCGAGAAATTAACAATAGCAGCCTTGTATCCCAAGTGCCGTAAGGGCGTATAAGTCAAATCAAAATGAATGCCTTCCAGCAACAAGTCGGTCGTGACAAGGACGTCCTTATCGGCATAATCCATTACAGCGGCATCGTCTCCGACGCCCACCTTGCTGGATGCGTTTTTAAGTTCGATTTTTTCTGTGAGTCGCTGGATCAGGCCAAATTCGCCCAATTCACTTATTTCTGTACGTTCAGCCATTTTTAAGATCTTTTAATAATTTCATGCATGATGGCTGTCATTTTCGGCTGTGCTGCCAATGCTGCCAATTGTACATCTTCGTGGGAGACCTCCACTATTTTTCCTTCCAGGCCGATGTCCGTTATGACCGAAATTGCAAAGCATTCGAGTTGCGCGTGACGGGCAACGATCACTTCAGGAACGGTTGACATTCCGACGGCATCACCGCCGATAATCTTAAGGAACTTATATTCAGCAGGTGTCTCGAAAGTCGGGCCGGAAGTACCCACATAAACGCCCTGATGCAGACGAATGCCCTTTTCAGCAGCGATTTCAAGGGCCATTTTGCACAGACGTGGTGAATAAGCATCACTCATATCCGGGAAACGGGTGCCCAATTCAGTGTGGTTCTTTCCACGAAGCGGATGCTCCGGAAACCGGTTGATGTGATCGGTAATCATCATCAGATCACCGACTACAAATTCTTCTTTCATTCCGCCTGCAGCGTTGGAGAGGAACAGCGTTTTAATCCCGATGGCTTTCATCACACGGATCGGAAAGGTGACCTGTTCCATCGAATAACCTTCATAATAATGGAAACGACCTTGCATGGCCATGATGTCCTTGCCGCCCATTTTGCCGAAAATCAACTTGCCGCTGTGTCCTTCCACGGTTGAAACCGGGAAATTGGGTATTTGTTCGTACGGGATTTCTAATTCAATATCGATGTCCTTGACAAGCTCCCCCAATCCGGTTCCGAGTATGATGGCGGTTTCAGGACTGGTGGTCATTTTGGTTTTAAGAAAGTTTGCGGTTTCTTTTATTGATTCTAACATAATCAGTTATTTTTTGTTCAAATGTTCTGTCCTGACCTTCCAGAAAATGGATTTCAAGCGTCGTATAATAAATATGGGGGGCCAAAGTCAGCATAAACGGATTGTTGCGTATGCGTGTGGCGTCTTTTTCCGTCGTTAAAATGATTCCTCCGGCAGCCTTGATTATTTCGAATTCCTGACTGATTTTACGGGCATCCCGCTTGCCAAATTCATGATGGTCGGCAAAATGCATAGCCTTGACTTCAGGAGCAAAAAGACGGACATGACTTTCAAGACTCTGTGGTGTGGCAATGCCTGTCAAAAGAAGGATGGGAACACTCTGTTCTCTAATTTCTTCAAACGATTGTAGTTTTCCTGCGATGGGCACTTCGGTGGCAATGGCTTCTGTTTCGATAAAGTCATCGTTTGTTTCTTTTAAAACAGCACGCTCAGAAACTTCTGTCCCAAGTATCAACTTCTCGATCGGTCCATAATGCATTGTTGTAAAATACAGGGACTGATAAGGCAAAACACCAATTTTTGTGCTCAAAATACGAACATCCATTGGCTTCAGATCCGTCGGACATTTGCTCACGATGACCATTTGTGCCCGCTTCATCTGTCCGGCCGGTTCTCTCAGGTTGCCTACAGGCAGGAGGTAATCTTCTCGGATCAGTCGGTTGTAGTCAATCAAAAGGATGGAAATGCTGGGATTTACGTAACGGTGCTGGTAGGCATCGTCTAAAAGAATCACATCGATGAATGGTTGCATCTTCGGGCTCATCAACTCTTCGATACCCCGACGACGATTCTCATCCACCGCAACGATCAGGTTCGGGAATTTACGTTTCATCTGAAGGGGTTCGTCCCCTAAATCAGCAAAACCCGTTGTCGAATCCGCCAAAACAAAACCTTTGCTTTTGCGCTTGTAGCCACGGCTCAAGACTGCTACCTGGTAGTCTTTGCTCAATGCTTGGATCAGAAACTCTGTATGTGGCGTTTTTCCGGTTCCGCCAACAGTGATGTTTCCCACAGAAATGACGGGCATGTCATAGCTTGTTGAAGGCAAAATCTCTGCATTGAACAAGATGTTCCGAATCCATACGGCGATGCCGTACAGCCAGGAAAAAGGAAGCAACAGGAAACGAAAAGCCGAATGCGCCACAATTTTATCTATTAGATCATTGTATATCAAACATATCCATCCGTGTCATAATACCTGTCTGAATGCTGGATGTTTTGAGTTTCAACAGTGGAGCATATTCTTCACCAAGAAATGCCCTGGCCATTTTCAATTTGGTATTACCTGAGAATTCTTCCATCAATTCGGTCATGAAAGCTTTCTTTTCAGGATAATAGACCATGCGGTATTTCGTGATTTTGCCCAATCTGGCGGCAATTTGTATGGCTTTGTCCAGACCGCCGATTTCATCGACCAAACCGATTTCCTTGGCTTTCTGACCTGTCCAAACTCTTCCTTCTGCAATTTTCCGAATGGCTGAGTCTTTCATTTTACGGCCGTCCGCACAACGTTTCACGAATAAATCATACCCACGGTTTACATAAGCCTGAATCTTCATTTTCTCAGGTGCAGTCATTGGTCGGAGGGTATTGCCCATATCGGCCAGGTCATTTGTTTTGACAACATCGTAATTCAGTCCGATTTTTCTGGACAATTCATCCATGATAAAGAACATCCCGAAGATGCCTATGGAGCCCGTGATGGTATTCGGTGCGGCGACAATTTTGTCCGCACAGCAAGAAATGTAGTAGCCTCCCGATGCGGCATAATCACCCATGGAAACTACGACCGGTTTTTTTGCTTTCAGTTCAGACATGGCTTTCCAAATCTGTTCGGAGGCATATGCACTGCCGCCTGGTGAATTCACGCGGAATACAACAGCTTTGATGAGGGAATCCTTTTGAATTTTCTGAATTTCTTCGATCAAATCTTTAGAAACAACGCCGTCCGAACCCGAATCGAACAGCTCGCCGTCTGCATACAAAACCGCCACCTTTTCCTTTTCAAAGGTTGTTGATTCATCAGCAGCAGTTATCAAATCTTTGACGCTGACCAGCTTAAGATCATCAACATCCATTACGCTGACCTTGGCTGAAAGGTATTTCATCATGTCAGGTTGGTACAAAACGCTGTCCGCCAATTTGGTTTTTACCAATTCGGTTGCCGCTTCAAACAACATGTTGCGGTTTGCCAATTGATTCAAGTCTTCCTTTGAAAGCCTCCTGGAAGCGGAAATGTCCTTCAGAATATTGCCCCAGATACCATCCAACGTTTCCTGAGTCTGCTGACGATTCGCATCACTCATTTTGGTGTTGATAAAGGGCTCAACAGCAGATTTGAAGGTGCCGACCCGGAAGATTTCTGGTTTTACACCGATTTTTTCCAACGTTCCTTTAAAGAATATGGGCGTTGCTGCCAGTCCATGGAAATTAAGCATCCCTTCTGGATTGAAAACGATTTTGTTCGCCACTGAAACGATGTAATATTCCTTTTGATCCATCATTTCACCATATGCAAAAATGAATTTTCCAGATTTTTTAAAATCAATCAAGGCATTCCTGATTTCTTCAGCTGTTTCCATCCCGGCATTCATCACACCCGAAATCACATAGATGCCTTTGATCTTATCATTGGTTTTCGCTTTTTTGATGGCTGCCAGAATATCATCAAGACCCTGATTCCCGATTTTGGTGTCCATGGGTAAACCTGGAATGGTGAAGTCAAAGGGATTGTCAACGGATTGCTCCTGAAAGGTTCCGTCCAGGCTGATTTTCAGAATGCTGTTTTCTTCAATGGTAACGGATTTCTCAGAGCTTGAAATAGCCCCGGCAATACCCAAAAGGATCAGAAAAATGAGTGTTAGAGCGACAAAAACACCTAGCATCGAAGCCAGGGTAAATTTCAAAAACTGCTTCATAAATTGATTTTTGATTGAACAAACAAAGATGACTCAAAATACCGGATAAAAAAAAGATTTGCCCTCAAAAGGAAGTTGTCTGAAAAAGTGCAAGCTAGGATTTTGCAACTTTTTAAGACAACCTCAATGCTTTTTGGATCGTGAAAATCAATATTGAGGCGGGATTTCATCCGACACCGGAACCTCTTCCATTTGATCTTCCTCTTCAACTACTTCCTTTACTGGCCGACGACTAAGCGGAATGCTTACCCCCAGTTGAATGTTGGTGGTCAGTGCACTTGACGGAAAAGGTATTGTAGTATTCTTCATCTTTAAATTAACATAATGCGTCGGAACATAATCACAAGCCAGGAATATATTGACAATGCCAGGAACAAATCCAAGTGCGAACCCAAAAATTTCCTTCTGTCCATGCTCAATTGAATAACTGGCTGAAAGGTTGAACCAGCGGAAAGGCTTCAGGTTTAGAGAAGCCATTATATCCGAATAACGTTCACCATTAAACAGTAATCTGGTCGTATACAGACCGCCAATGCTAACGCGATTGCCTACTAATCCAAGTTCTACACCGGCATTGATGGTCGGGTTCAGTTTCTGAATGAAATCTTCAGCCACTGTTTGTTGCCTGAATTTTGTCACCTCCATCAGATTATCCTTGATGGTGGTAATCTGGTTACTCACATTTTGGATGCTATCCGGATTGATATTCGACATACCGGAATAGGAGGCAGTTCCCGAAGATGATGCTGATATAATATTTTCCTTTTTCCATTTGATGTTGCCAAAATCAACAACAGCAACCGACACTCTGAAGTTCTGGATTGGAGCCCATTCCATTCCGAGGTCAAAAGCCATCCCCATACCGCCGAGTCCGTAATTGCCAAAAGAGGTTTTTGGTAAGTCGATGACTCCGTCAGCATCTTTGGATAAGATGATTCCCTTGCCATAGACATCCAGTTGACCTTGTGTAGTCACTGTCCAATTGTCTGGTGTCATCGAAAGATCCATTTGCTTGAGTCCTGCTTTCAAAAGAGCACCACCTGCAAGAAATTTGCCTTTTACGCCAACCCGGATGGCATCGGTCAGATTGAGGGAATAACCCAAAGCACCCTCACCAATCACACTGGCATCGACCATCAGGTTGCCCATGTGGTAGGTATTCCCTGCTGAACTCGACATTCCTATTTTAGCAAAGGCAAAGAGGTCTTCAGGCAAATTCAGTGAAACATTCACTCTGGTGCCTACATCGAACGTCAGGAAGCCTGTTTTGCCAATCCATCTCCCGTAAGAAAGAATGCTGGTCCGGATGTTTGTCCGTAGGAACTGGTCTCCGCCTAGCGTTTCCAAAAAGTCAGCACCGTTTATGGACCGATCAAGAAATGTAATCGGTTTCCCATCAGGGCCTGTAATTGACGGATATAGGAAATTGGTTAACTTAAGGTTTGATTCAGTACCTACATATAACTCCCCGAGAACAGGTAGGCTCAAATAGCCGCGTGTGGGAGCCAGCGCCGGATTCATCAAGTGACGGTGCGTGGAATTCTCCACGAAATAACTAGTTCTGGAGACGGTTTGCGCAGCAGCAATCTGGCCTACCAGGCTAAGGATCAGTGTCAATCCAAGAAGTCTGTATTTGCGTATCATGGTCTTCGTCGTTTATTTGTTCGTCAATTTTCCGATATTGATACCGCCATCCACACGAACTTTCAGGTCCGCCTTGACGAAATTCTCCGGCTTAATGGGTGTCCCGGCTACGGTTTCATTCGAGCTTGCGGTGAAAATCAGTCTGAACCCGCGAAGATCTTTCAGTAACCCATTCGGGTCGCTCAGTTTCAAGATCAGTTTTGAAGCCACAGCACTGCCATCATGTGCACCGGCGTTGATGACCTGTTTCACAGTATCAATAGGAATCCGGTTGTTGTCCTCATCCAAGGCAATTACAGCCAGCTCCAGTTCCAATGGTATGGAATTCTGAATGGCACCTAAAATTTCGATGCCTCCAACAGCTTTAGCCATCTCCCCAATTTTTGGATCAATACCAGGGATGTCCTTGGTAATTGTAATTTTAAGATCTTCACCAAAAGCCAGCGGAACGGTCACATCGTAATACAACTTGAATTTATAGGATGCCGTAAGGTCAAAGAAATGTTGTTGTGTTTTATCCGTATTGATTACAGCAGACAATTTTATTTTCTCCGGAATTGTCCTGAAAAGATCTTGTACATCGGTTTTGATGAAATCAGAGCCGGTTGGCATTCCAGCGCTGTCAGGTGAAATCCAGAATGTCTTCTTTAAATTAACCTGAGGGCTCAGTGACTTTGGAATATTTACTGTAAATGCTTGTACCCCACTGGCAATAGGGTTGCCTCCAATGGTCGGGGTCAATGTTACTGCTGCATTAATTGGAATACCCAGATTGCTTTCCGTTCGTATGGCAATAACCGGTTTGGTAATATCTAGTACAGCCTCAACATTATTATCTTGCAGCGATTTATAGATGCTGTCCAGCGGGATGGTTGACGTTGTTGGCTCCAATCCTGGATTCAATTTCCCATAAACCGATTTGAATGCAATGTTGGCAATCTTAGCTTCCACAGCGATGTTTATAACTTTTCCAATCAAATCATCACTGTTTACTGTTGGAGAATTCACACTAACACCTGCTGAATATTTCAATTGTTTATCAATTTTCAGAACACCGTTCAAATCAGTACCGTCAAATTTCAAGCCTCGGAGTTTTATCGTTTTATTGAGTTTTCCATCCACAATGCCCTCGCGAATGATCATCTGGTTTTTTGCATTGACTTCACCAGGTGCAAATAGGAGCATATCCGGAAAATATACAACCAGGTCAACATTTAATGGGGTTCCGAAATCAGGCATATTGGTAATATTCACAGCCAGTTGAATGGAAGCATTGTCCTTTAGTAAGACACTATCCAAAGAAGTTAACAAATTCGGGATATCTCCAAACTCGAATTTAAGCGGAATCGAATCTGAAGTATTAAAGGCAAGGTCTTTCAATTGAATACTGGTTGAAGAGATTCCAATTTCAGAGGTGCTAACCTTGACTGTCATGGTTTTACCAGACAAGGATTCAATTTCGGTGCTGTTCACAACCCCAGGTAGCAAATCCACACCCCCTGAAACGCGAATGTTTGCATCGAGTTTTAATGTGCCACCTACGAGTTCTTTATTGATGTTCAGAGCATCCAACACCAATACGATGGAATCTTCCAATGCGCCGTTCAATATCAGTTTGTTTGCGATAAGTGGTGGATTAAAACTGAACTCACTCGGGAAAGTCACTTGCAGGTTATTTGCAGAAAACGTCAACGGCAGTGCAGGTTTTATCAAGTCCACCCGAATCTGAGTATTCGGTTTCATTTTAATGACACCCAGACTTTTAATCTGATCTGAAATCTCGGTACTCAACGGTATGGTCAAGTCAACTGTCGGAACACTGACGGAAATCTTATTGGTGGTCACTTCCGCCGACTTGAATGAAATGGACGATCCAAACTGAACCTTCATTTTGGCATCGCTGCCCGAAGATGGTATGTTCTTGCTGTTGATTCGGCCCCCAAAAGAAATCTGACCGCTATAATTGATGACTCCGTTCCATGAAAGGATACCATCAATGACCGGAATATTACTCATGTTCAGCTCCTTAAGCGTCAGCTGAATGGTGCGGCCTGCCGAAAGATTGAATGCTTCATTTGAAATGGTATAGGTATTGTTGGAAAGCCCGGGCATAGGTTCAAAGACAAACTGTTCAGGGAAGGAGATGGAAAGATTTTCTATCTTAACCGCGCTGGATTTCATGACAGGCATATTTTCCGTAGCCAGATTGATGGTTATGGTTGCCGGATCATTGAAAAGAACTTTGTTCAATTTCTGAATTTGATCCGGGATGGAATTATTGATGTTCAGGCTGGTGCTGCTGGATGGGATGTTGGCTTTCAAAGTCGGAATATCGAATTCCATAGAACTGATCTCCACATTCTTGACTGAAACACTGACCAACATGTCCATATCACCCACCTGACTTAACCGGTCGGAACGGACGATGGCACTCTTTAGGCTCATACTCCCGTTGGCTGTGATGTTCTTTGTGATTTGGAGTTTGCCCAGCACCGGATCCCCACTGATGTTGATCATGCTGATGGGTAAATATTTGGTCACTTTGAATCCGTTGGCCTTGGTCAAAGAATCGCTTGTTGCGAAAGTAATTTTGGTACCTGCAGGTAGGTCAGTAAATGCGAACAAGTCTTTGGGGTCGATCGTGAAATTAGGAACTAGTGCGCCTGAAGTGAGTGTGGAACTGGCTCCGCTAAACTCAATGGTCACTTCAAATACGGCTCCGTTTTTAAGTTCCACATTTCCGATATTCGTCACTCCGTCAGGTACAGAAACGGAATAGTTTATGTCGCTGTTGGTGCTGACCGATACAGGGTCCTGATCTGTAATCGGTAATTCGACAGCGTCGCCACCCGGATTGGGAGGAAGTGCTATGCCCGCCAGCAGGTTCAATTGATTGGCATTCACATTCATGTCTGCAATGGCTGCCGTAGTAAGTCCATAACCCGACATGCCAGCATTGGTCGTTGTACTTGATGAAATGGATGGAATGGAAAAATTCCCCAGCGAATAAGTACTTAGCCCCAAATTGACATTAGTTGATTGTGAAACTCCGGGAATCTTGAATTTATCAAGTGAGATGTCACCGAAATCAACAGGTTTATTGATTGATTGAACTTGGTCGGCAATTTTTAGCTGGGATTGGTCAATTGGATCTATAGGTGTTATGATGGAGTCACTTATATTGATGCCGTATCCGCCATCTTCCATCATTTTAAACATCTCCTGCGTTTTGATATCCAAATAATTGCCCAACATAATGGTGTCAGTCGAACCAATCGGAATGGCCAGGGAATCCCCGCCCAATTCCATATCCATGGATACACCGTTGCCTAAGTTATACAGTTGATCGATACAGGAGGACACCGAAAGGACGATTGCACTGAGCATCAATCCAACACCGGCCGATTTAAGAAATCTGTTTTTCTGTGTCATAATCAAGGTTATTTATATAATGATAACACGAAGTTATATATAATATGTGAAATCCAGCCGTAGGCCGTCGTTTTTATTTTGTGCTTGATGTTTTACGGCATCTTTTTTCGAATTGCTTATTCACGGTTTTTCAGGCCTATCCCGTCCTTTGTGCCCGAAATTCTAATTTATGACGGTTTTTGGGTGTTTAGGAAAGTTTTTTTTCACCTCTTAACCCTCGCATCCCAAGGCTTTTGTGTGTTTGTTGCAAAAAAAGTATGATTTTTCTTGTCCATTAATTTGTTTGGTAAGTTAAAAGGTTCTACTTTTGCACCCGCTTTCCA
>Ga0209430_1002449_pt1 | contig 11894 bp, 9 predicted proteins | sample BarGraIncub1133A_FD_184504 | JGI IMG/M metagenome (GOLD analysis project Ga0209430, IMG submission 184504) | Arctic peat soil microbial communities from Barrow, Alaska - Barrow Graham LP Incubations 11-33A (SPAdes) (version 2) | ecosystem: Environmental > Terrestrial > Soil > Wetlands > Peat... | reverse complement strand
AAGCCATGCGATTCCCTTAGCCTGATATGTCTTTGCAACTTCGGCAAGAGAGTCGATTTCTTTTCGGGTCATTGTTGCGCCGTCAGGTATGCAGATGGCACGGACACTTCCGCCCTTGCCGAGTGCTTCTTCAAAGACGGGGAATTGAATCCTTCCGGCAATATTGCTAATATTTTTAAGTTCGAGGCCAAAGCGCAGGTCCGGTTTGTCCGATCCGAAGCGTTCCATAGCTTCACGCCAGGTAAGTCTTGGAAGCGGAAGAGATACTTCAACATGCATTACGTCACGGAATACTTTTTCCAAAAAACCTTCCGTGACTGTCATGACATCTTCCATCTCAACAAAAGCCATCTCCAGGTCAATCTGCGTAAACTCCGGCTGACGATCCGCACGCAGGTCTTCATCACGGAAACACTTAGCAATCTGCATATAACGGTCATATCCGGCGAGCATCAGCAGCTGCTTGTAGAGCTGCGGGGACTGCGGAAGCGCAAAGAACGAACCCTGCTTGATACGGCTCGGAACCAGGTAGTCACGGGCCCCTTCGGGAGTACTTTTGCCAAGCATGGGGGTCTCAATATCCAGAAATCCTTCGGAATCAAAATAGTCGCGTGCACACTTCGCAACCTGATGCCGCAGAATAAGATTCCTCTGCATGTCAGGACGGCGCAGGTCAAGATAACGGTATTTCAAACGCAGCGCTTCATTTGCATTCACATTTTCCTCAATGTAAAAAGGAGGTGTCAGCGCTTCGGACAAAATGCGCAGGTTTCCAACGGCAATTTCCAGATCGCCCGTCTTCATGTTCGGATTCGGGGCACTTCTTTTTTGTACGGTACCCTCACAGGCAAGAACAAATTCAGATCTTACCTTTGATGCCTTCGCGATGACATCTTCTGAACTCTCAGGATTTACTACCAGTTGAATTTCGCCGGAGCGGTCGCGCAGCGTCAGGAAGGTTAATCCTCCCAGATCACGATACTTATGGCACCAACCCATTAAAGTAACCTTTTGTCCTACATTTTCAAGCGTGACTTCCGCACACCGCATGGAACGCTTTAATCCATTCATCGACTCAGCCATATTCAAATCCCCTTTATCATATAATGTTATTTTCTATTTTCTTAAATATTATAATTATTTTCGATTTGCACTCTGTTTCCCAGGGATTATTTCCGGATATTGCAGGCAATACCGGCAATATCCGATAGATCGATATCTGTCTGGACTCCATCGCTCATACGCTTGATCCGGGCCTTTTGGGTACTGATCTCATCTGTACCAAGCACCAGAAGATATGGCGCCCCTGTTTTGCCGGCGTATTTCAGCTGCGCTTTGAAGCTTCGTCCAACGAGATCTGTCTCGCAGCCGATTCCTTCCTTTCGCATGGAAAAAGCCAGCTTTTGTGCATATGCAGTACCTTGCGGATCCATCGTAGCAATGTACAGAAGAACATCCGGCGTCTTTGCAACAGCAATCCCCTGGGCTGCGACTTCCATCAGAAATCTCTCCACTCCCATTGCAAAACCTATACCGGGAACAGACTGGCCGCCCATCGTCTCAACGAGTCCGTCATAGCGCCCGCCTCCGCAGATTGTACCCTGTGTGCCGACATGTTCGGAAACAAATTCAAAAACAGTACGTGTATAGTAATCGAGTCCGCGCACGATGCCCGGATCGACCGTATATGCAATTTCCAGAGAATCAAGGCAGGTTTTGAGTCCTGCGAAATGCTCAAGGCAGTCAGGGCAAAGATGGTCAAGAAGCTTAGGGGCGTCCGTGGCAAGACTATGGCAGTAGTCTTCTTTACAGTCCAGCATACGGAGCGGATTCTTCTCGTAACGACCTTTGCAGTCATGGCACATTTTAGTTAGATTGGGGCGATAGTATTCCATCAGAATTTTGTTGTACCCGGTACGACAGGAAGGACAGCCAATGCTGTTAATACAAAGGCGTGTCTGCGACAGTCCCATCCGTGCAAAAAACAGAACCAGGATACTGATAATCTCAGCATCTATAGCAGGTCCTTTTGATCCGAAAGCTTCCAGTCCAAACTGATGAAATTCACGGAATCTGCCTTTCTGCACATTCTCATATCGGAAAGCAGTTACGTTGTAAAACAGCCTCACGGGTGAAGGAAGTGACGTCATTCCATGCTCAATAAAGCTTCTGACAACTCCGGCTGTCCCCTCTGGACGCAGCGTGATGCTTCTTCCGCCTTTATCTTCAAATGTATACATTTCCTTCTGCACAACATCTGTTGTATCACCTACGCTGCGCTGGAACAGTTCGGTATGTTCAAACGTCGGAATACGAATCTCTCCATACCCATATAGTGCACACACCTCTGCAAAAACCTGCTCCGCCTTCTGCCAGCGGTATATGTCATCCGGAAGAATATCTTTGGTGCCCTTAGGGACGCTGTATTTCATGCTGGATCTCCCTGTTATATATATTTATATCGGACGCCGGAATATCTGGAAAATTCCGGCATCAAATTATTATACCTCACATCTGTTCAAGGCGGTAGATGAACATCGAAAGTACCGTAAGACCGGCCGTCTCCGTCCGCAGTATCCTGCGCCCGAGTGTCACAGTCCTTACACCTGCCGCCTGGGCCATACTGATTTCTTTGGGGTCAAATCCGCCCTCCGGTCCTATAAAAAAACTTAAGACAGGTAAATCGGCTTTCCCTTCAGCCAATCCCGCTTCTGCATCCGGCAATTCTGATGCGAATTTATCAAGAACATCTGAAAGCGGACGGCTCTTCTCACCCTCCCATGGCAGAAAAACCAGATCGGATATTTCCGCGGCCTGTTCCAACGCTTTTGCATATGATAATGGCGGCTCAATTACCGGGACCATACCACGGCCGCACTGACGGGCTGCTTCCTCAGCGATTTTCTGCCAACGCGCAATTTTCCTGACGGAATCCTTTGCATCGAGTTTTGCAATGGAGCGGATGCACGAAACCGGAACAATTCTGGAGACACCCAGCTCGACGCCTTTTTGAATGATCAGGTCCATCTTATCGCCTTTTACGAGAGCCTGGTACATCACGGCTTCATAAGGCGGTTCCGTGTCATTTTGAACTCTCCCGATCAGTTCCACGGTAACAGCGCTGCGCGTAAGATCTGTAATTCGCCCGGTTATGTCCATATGGGCTCCATCGCACAGGCTAATGTGTTCCCCCATCTGCATACGCAGTACATCCGCCAGATACCTGGCTTCCTCCCCTGCGAAGGTATATGTCTTCTGATCAGCCAATATTATTTTCTCCGTAAAAAGCCTGGTCATTATCTTCACCGCCTGTCGAAAAGCTTTCTCGTTACATTTTATCATCTTCTATTAAAAATCAATTATTTTTCATAATTAGGGGGCAATCTCGTTGCCTATTTATATTATACAGGATAGAATAACTTTATAGGGTAATTGAACTCCGCGTATGCGGCAAGTACTTAGGAGGCATGTATGAAATACGAAATCAAAGGAACACCATTACCTGTAGTAATTTGCAACTTGGACGCGAATGAGACCATGATTACTGAAAGAGGCTCAATGAGTTGGATGACTCCAAACATGAAAATGGAGACAACCAGCAACGGCGGTCTCGGCAAAGCTCTTGGACGCATGTTTGCCGGAGAAGCGCTTTTCCAGAATAAATACACAGCGGAAGGCGGACCCGGCCTAATTGCTTTTGCATCAAGCTTTCCCGGACAGATCCTTCCCATCCAGATCCAGCCGGGCGCAAATATGATCGTGCAGAAATCGGCTTTTCTGGCTTCCCAGGTCGGCGTTGAACTTTCCGTTCATTTCCAGAAGAAATTAGGCGCCGGCTTCTTTGGCGGCGAAGGTTTCATCATGCAGAAGCTGTCCGGAACCGGACTTGCCTTTGTCGAAATAGACGGCTCCGTAGTAGACTACACTCTACAGGCCGGACAGTCCATGCTCATTGACACAGGCTATCTTGCGATGATGGACGAGACGGTCCAGATGAGTGTTGAGTCAGTCAAAGGGGTGAAAAATATGGTATTCGGCGGTGAAGGCATATTCAACACCAAAGTTACCGGCCCCGGCCGTATCTGGATCCAGACAATGCCTATCAGTAATGTTGCCGGAGTAATCAGCCAGTTCATTCCGTCGAAAGGCTGACTGACTTTTATCGATCTGATTTAACAAACCTTTTCCAATAGAAACGCCGCTTCCGGATTCATTCAGAAGCGGCGTTTTTTATGAAATTTGTGTAGTACGGGCAATTATTCCTGAATCCCGGGAATCTTAGGCAGCGTCGCAAAACCGACTTCAAGATCTGCATCTGACGGGATGTAGTCTGTCATTTTTCCGGATACGAAATCCATATACGCCTGCATATCAAAGTAGCCTGTACCTGTCAGGTTGAAGAGAATTGTCTTGGCCGTTCCCTCTTCCCGGCACTTGATTGCTTCATCGATAGCGACTCGAATTGCGTGTGCGGATTCGGGAGCCGGCAGGATAGTCTCATGCTTGGCAAAGAGCTGGGCTGCTTCAAATACTTTAGTCTGTTCGACAGATCTTGCTTCATCAAGGTATCCATCGTGATAAAGCTTCGAGAGAATCGGCGACATACCATGATAGCGAAGGCCGCCGGCATGATTTGCCGAAGGGATGAAATCAGCGCCGAGAGTGTACATCTTCGCGAGAGGGGTGATGTGTCCGGTATCGCAGAAATCATATGCATACTTTCCTCGTGTCATCGACGGGCAGGAAGCAGGTTCAACTGCAATAAAATAGGGATTTTTAGTACCGTTCAGTTTGTCTCTCATGAAAGCCGCCATGATGCCGCCCATGTTGGATCCGCCGCCGGCACATCCGATAACAATATCAGGATATTCTCCGACCATTTCCATCTGGATTTTGGCTTCCTCTCCGATGATTGACTGATGCAGAAGAACCTGATTGAGAACGGACCCGAGTACATAACGGCATCCGGGCGTTGTTACAGCCAGTTCAATTGCTTCAGAGATTGCGCAGCCAAGGCTTCCGCCTGTACCGGGATGTTCAGCGAGAATTTTGCGTCCGATCTGCGTTGTTTCAGATGGAGAAGGAATCAGATTGGCACCGAATGTCTCTATGACCGCCTTACGGTAAGGCTTTTGTTCGGAACTGACCTTAACCATAAATACGGTAAGAGGCATATCATAATGGGCACATGCCATGGCAAGTGCGGTTCCCCACTGTCCAGCACCCGTCTCTGTCGTTAGAGATGTCAGTCCCTGCTTCTTGGCATAATAGACTTGTGCCGCCGCGGAATTAAGCTTGTGGCTTCCTGATGTGTTGTTGCCTTCAAATTTGTAATAAATTTTAGCAGGTGTATCAAGGGCCTTTTCAAGTTCATAGGCACGGATCAACGGTGCCGGACGGAAAATTTTATAGAAATTTTGGATTTCTTCCGGAATGTCAATAAAACGGGTTGTCTCGTCGCATTCCTGTTTGGCGAGTTCAGTGCAGAAAACCGGAAGAAGGTCCTCGAGTACTACCGGCTTCATCGTGCCCGGATTGATATAAGGATCATGCTGTTCCTTCATATCCGCACGTATGTTGTACCACTGGGTCGGCATCTGATCCTCCGTCAAAAAAATGCGTTTTGGAATCTTTCTGGACATTTTCTGCTCCTTTCTGTGCCGTGACGCTTGCATCACCTGTGCACACCCCTAAGGGAAAATAAATATTCCGGACAAATAAAAAACTCCCGCCCCTTAATAAAAAGGGACAAGAGCAAAATTGCGCCTGCGGTACCACCCAAATTGACTGCATCCAAATAGAATGCCGTCCACTCGATTCATGCACTTTATGCATGCTTCCCTGGTAACGGGTGAAGTCCCCGTCAACGCCTACACCGTTCTGCTGATCGAATCAAATTCCCTGAAGCAGAACTTTCGGGTTGCCCTCTCAGGCCCATTCACTTCCTAAGTCTGTACCGCGCTTCCACCCTTCGCGACTCTCTATTACCAGACGGACAAAAAGCTACTCTTCCTGATCAACGGTGTCAAATATTTAATATTAAATCGTAGTATGCACCAGCCGATTTCGCTTGTCAAGTATGATATAATTTTTCAAAAAAGGACGTTTGCGCAGCCATGACAAAATACAGTCAAATTGCAGATGCTCTTCTTGCGTGGTTTGAATTGAACCGCCGTGATCTTCCCTGGCGGGAAGACCGTACCGCCTATGGTACGTGGGTGTCTGAGATAATGCTTCAGCAGACCCGCGTTACCGCCGTGATTCCCTATTTCAAGAGGTTTCTCACTCTCTTTCCGAACATTCCTGCGCTTGCCGTATCTCCTCAGGCGGATGTCTATAAAGCATGGGAAGGCCTCGGCTATTATTCGCGTGCTGCCAACCTGCAAAAGGGAGCGAAGTATTGTTCGGATCATTTTGAAGGACGTCTGCCGAATGATTACCAGCAGCTTCTATCCATTCCCGGCATAGGTCCATATACGGCAGGAGCGATTGCTTCGCTCGCTTTCGGGCTTCCTGAACCTGCCGTTGACGGGAATGTTATACGGGTTTTTTCCAGGCTGTTCGCTCTGCGGATCTTCCCGCAGGATATAAAGGCAAAAATCGAAGTCAGCACACTTGTAAAAGATAGTTTTCCGGAAGACCGGGCCGGTGACTTTAATGAGGCTGTCATGGATTTAGGTGCGGCTGTCTGTATTCCCGGAAACCCATCCTGCGATATCTGTCCGGTCTCTATCTTCTGCGCAGCGTTCATGCTTGGCATCCAGAAAGAATTGCCCTTAAGAAAGCCTAAAAAGGAACTCCCGGTCATTACCTATACAATTGTTGTCATGAGGAAAGGTCAGCAGCTTTTCATCCGGCAGCGCCCGGATACCGGGCTTCTTGCAAATTTATTTGAGTTTCCTTCATACCCAGAGCTCCTGAATCCGGATGAGCTGCAGGCGCATCTTTGCCGCGATTACGGAATACTCCCTGTTCAAATCCATTCCATCCTTCCCCTTGGCGCGGCTTCCCATACATTTTCACACCTGAAGTGGAAAATGGAAGGGTATCTTGTCGACATTTCGGAAAACGGAAAGGTCTCCATACCGCTTCGTGTCTCAGAGAAGCAGTCTCAGGGAGACTATTATTCCATTCCTATGGCAAAAACCCTGGCTTTTGCATCAGCTATCAGGGCATATACATCTATCGTTCTTTAGGCGCGTTCATACAGATATGCATGCCAGTCGCCTTTTTGATTGGAACCAGCGAGCTTGAGGCCTGCATCAGAGCAGGCTTTTGTTACCCGCTCTGTCTTCGTATCAATAATACCGCTGATCAAAAACCGGCCTTCAGGGGCAAGATAGCCCAATATATCAGGGGTAAGGGATACGATGACATCTGCTATTATATTGGCGATAATAAGACTGTAGTCTTTTCTTGCGGCATCCTTGAGCTCTCCGGTGTGACAGTCGACATCCGCCTTGTTAAGGCCGTAGTTTTCCTGTGCGACATCAACAGCCAGACGGTCAATATCAATCGCCTCAACAGACGCGGCACCGAGCATACTTGCAATGATGGAAAGAATCCCCGAACCGCAGCCAAGATCGAGAACTACATCTTCCGGCCGGATAATACGGTCAATGATTTCGGCGCACATTGCAGTAGTTTCATGTGTACCTGTCCCGAAGGCAGATCCCGGATCGAGAGACACGACTACTTCATTCTCTTTGGGTTCATAGGTCTCCCACGACGGGCAGATCACCACACGCGGAGAAATTGACATGACCTCATAATACTGTTTCCAGCTGTTTGCCCAATCCTCATCTGCTACATAGCGATGATTCGTGAGGCCTTTTCCTACTGGAAGGAACTCGCTGATTTCTTTTATGCGGGTCGAAACAATGTCCAATACCTCTTCAAGCGTGTGTACGCCGGTTGCGATCTGACCATAAATATTACCGACCCCTGTAGGGTTGTCATATTCCTCTTCTTTGGCCCCCAGACGGATTCCATCCGAAAATTCAGCAAAATAAGCGCGGATGTTAACGTCCTCACCTAACGAGTTAACAAAGCTGTCATCCGCAAAAGATAACGAGTCGGGCGCAGACAGCATATTTTTCATTTCAAACGGATCACAAATGGCTATCCCGTCTGCCCCCAGCTGTGCAAGCATTTCGCAGACAGCGTCCGAAGCATCCTGGGTTGTCTCGATGGTAACCTCAATCCAACGCATACTATTTACCGAATATATCTTTCACTTTTTTGAAGAAACTCGCGCGTTTTTGATAATTCCGCTCGGAAAGCGTCGTGTCAAATTGGCGAAGCTGTTCTTTTTGGACATCAGTCAGGTGTAACGGTACTTCGAGTACGAAACGGCATGTATGGTCGCCTCTGGTGTTGGGGCGATTTTTGAAAGGAATGCCTCTGCCGCGGATCGTATACGTATCAAAAGGCTGTGTTCCCTCCTTGATATGCGTCATGACATTGCCGTCAATGGCAGGAAGCTCAATATCAGCTCCGAGTGTTGCCTGCGCATAGGTAATCGGCACATCGCAGAACGTGTTGTTATCCCTTCGTTCGAATACCGGGTGCGTGTTTACTTTGAACTGGATATAGAGGTCACCATAGGGTCCGCCGCGCAAGCCGGGCTCACCCTCACCTTTTATCGGCATCATGTCGCCTGTATTTACACCGGCAGGAATATGGATCGTAAGATCCTTTTTCTTGATTCTCCGGCCTCTTCCATTACATGCAGTACAGGGAGTACGGATAATTGTGCCTTTTCCTCCGCAGGACGGACAATCCCTTGAGACCATTGTCATTCCAAACAGGGTCTGCGTCTGCTGCTGGATCCGTCCGGCACCCTTACAGGTCGGGCAGGTCTCAGGTGAGGTCCCGTGAGCCGCTCCCGAACCGGAGCACACATCACAGTTGTCCTCTTTACTGATACTGATTGTTTTATCCACGCCGAAAGCGGCTTCCATAAATTCGAGGCTCAGTCCGTACTTTAAGTTCGCACCCTGCTCAGGCCCGGTACGTCGTCGTCCTCCCCCACCAAAAGCACCGCCGAATATAGATCCAAAAAGATCACCCAAATCGATATCTGCTCCTGAAAAGCCGGCACCTGAAAAGCCCTGTCCGTCCATGCCCTGATGCCCGAACTGGTCGTACTGTCGGCGCTTATCACTATCGGTAAGAACGGCATATGCTTCGTTAGCCTCTTTGAATTTGGCCTCCGCAGACTTGTCATTCGGATTCAGATCCGGATGATATTGCTTTGCAAGCTTTCGGTAAGCCTTTTTAAGTTCGTCATCCGTGGCACCCTTACTTACACCGAGTACCTCATAGTAATCACGTTTCTGCTCTGCCAAGGACTTTTCCTCCTACTGTCTTTTTCATTGTTTTGTAAAGACATAAGGGTATGGACGCAAGTTATGCCTGCATCCATACCCGTCAGATCTGTAAAAAGGTTTAATTAAAAGTCGCCGCCGGCATTTTTAAAGCCGCCGTCTGCGCCCGCTTCCGGACCTGCTCCCTCACCGGAATTCTCATATCCGGCGTAATCCTGGTTCGGGCCGCCTGCGGCCCCCGCTCCTGCACCGGGGTTAGCCTGGGAATAAAGCTTCTCACTCACTTTGTAGAAAGCCTGCTGAACGGCTTCGGTCTCTGTCTTCATAGCCGTGTAGTCATTAGCGGCAATAGCCGCCTTAAGCTTAACAAGGGCTTCTTCAACTGCAGCTTTATCGGCTGCTTCGGCCTTATCGCCAAGTTCTTTCAGGGTCTTCTCTGTCTGGTAAACGGAAGTCTCAGCATGGTTTTTGATTTCGATCTCTTCCCTGCGCTGCTTGTCTTCCGAAGCATGAAGCTCAGCTTCTTTTACAGCGGAATTGATCTGGTCTTCCGTCAAATTGGTTGTGGCGGTAATCGTGATCTTCTGCTCACGGCCGGTTCCCATGTCTTTTGCGGTGACATGGACGATACCATTCGCATCAATATCGAAAGTGACTTCGATCTGAGGGACGCCGCGGGGTGCCGGTGCAATTCCGTCAAGAATAAAGTTGCCGAGGGACTTGTTGTAGGAAGCCATTTCGCGCTCACCCTGCAGAACATGGACATCAACCTGTGTCTGTCCGTCAGAAGCGGTGGAATATACCTGGCTCTTCTTTGTCGGAATCGTTGTATTTCTCTCGATCATCTTCGTGAAGATGCCGCCCTGTGTCTCAATTCCCAGGGAAAGGGGAGTTACATCAAGAAGAAGAAGTCCCTTAACATCCCCGGTAAGGACGGCTGCCTGGATGGCGGCGCCTACTGCAACGCACTCATCCGGGTTGATGCCCTTGAAAGGATCCTTGCCGAAATATTTCTTGACAGCATCCTGGACAGCGGGGGTACGAGAGGATCCGCCAACCAGAAGTATCTTCTGAATATCGTTGGGTGTCATACCTGCATCAGACATGGCGCGCTTTAAAGGCTCCATTGTCTTTTCAACAAGCTCATGTGTCAGCTCATCAAATTTTGCACGTGTCAGAGTAATATCCATATGTTTCGGGCCGTTCGCATCAGCTGTTATATAGGCCAGATTGATGTTGGAGGTAGCGACGCCGGAAAGCTCAATTTTAGCTTTTTCAGCAGCTTCACGGAGACGCTGCATAGCCATACGGTCACCGCGAAGATCGACTCCCTGATCCTTCTTGAATGAATCTACAAGATAATCAACGATCTTATTGTCGAAATCATCACCGCCGAGACGGTTGTTGCCGGCCGTTGCAAGAACTTCAAATACACCGTCGCCGATCTCAAGAATGGAGACGTCAAAAGTACCGCCGCCAAGATCGAATACAAGGATCTTCTGGTCGTTCTCTTTATCAAGGCCGTAGGCAAGTGCTGCAGCCGTAGGCTCGTTGATGATACGCAGAACATCAAGGCCTGCAATTCTTCCGGCATCTTTGGTAGCCTGTCTTTGTGCGTCGGAGAAATATGCGGGAACCGTGATAACAGCCTGTAAAACAGGCTGTCCAAGGTAAGCTTCCGCGTCACTCTTGAGCTTTGCAAGAATCATGGCCGAAATCTCTTGGGGTGAGTATTGTTTATCATCAATGCTTACTTTGTAGCTAGTACCCATCTCGCGCTTGATCGACTGTACAGTACGATCCGGATTGGTTACCGCCTGGCGTTTTGCGACCTGCCCGATAAGGCGCTCACCTGTTTTTGAAAATGCTACGACAGAAGGTGTCGTACGGTTGCCTTCGGGATTCGGAATAACGACGACTTCGCCGCCTTCCATAACTGCAACACATGAGTTTGTTGTTCCAAGGTCAATACCAATTACTTTAGCCATTTTTTTATCCTCCGCTTGCGTTTTTATTACGCTCTTTTTTCCATGATCTGATCAACAATTCCGTATACAGTTGCTTCTTCAGCACTCATCCAGTTATCACGGTCAGTATCTATTGTTACCTTTTCGATCGGCTGCCCGGTCTTTTCAGAGAGTATCCTGTTCAGGCGGTCCTTTGTTCTCTGAATGTGCTGCGCTGCAATCTGGATGTCTGTCGTCTGTCCCTGTGCCCCGCCTGAAGGCTGATGTATCATAACTTCGGCATTGGGAAGAATATATCTTTTTCCCTTTGTACCGGCCGCAAGGAGGAATGCTCCCATTGATGCCGCCATGCCCATGCAGATTGTCTGTACATCCGGCTTAATATGCTGCATCGTGTCAAAAATCATAAGTCCGTCCGATACCGATCCTCCCGGGCTGTTGATGTAGAACTGGATGTCTTTTTCGGGATCTTCAGCCTCAAGAAAAAGAAGCTGCGCGGTAATGAGGCTTGCGGTGACATAGGTGACCTCTTCCGACAAAATGACAATGCGCTCCTTCAAAAGGCGCGAATATATATCATAAACCCGCTCACCACGAT
>Ga0209430_1002448_pt1 | contig 11901 bp, 9 predicted proteins | sample BarGraIncub1133A_FD_184504 | JGI IMG/M metagenome (GOLD analysis project Ga0209430, IMG submission 184504) | Arctic peat soil microbial communities from Barrow, Alaska - Barrow Graham LP Incubations 11-33A (SPAdes) (version 2) | ecosystem: Environmental > Terrestrial > Soil > Wetlands > Peat... | reverse complement strand
TGATATTGTTTTCCAGGCGGGCATACAAACTACTGACGAAGAAATTTATAGAATAATCAAAGAGGTTCAGCTATTAGATCCTGCAGGTGTGGGGGCTTCCAATCTACAGGAATGCCTGAAACTCCAGTTAGAACGTAAAGAACCTACCGCTGAAACAATATTGGCGAAGCGATTAATAACTGAGTATTTCGACGAATTTTCAAAAAAACATTACGATAAGATATTGCGTGGTTTGGACATGGATGATGTGATGTTAAAAAAAGTAATGAGTGAAATCATCCACTTAAACCCTAAACCCGGAAATGCTTGGGGAGGTAATATACTGGAGAAATCTATGTCAACCATTGTTCCAGATTTCATGTTGGAAAATGATGAAAACCATCTGACTGTACATCTTAACAATAGCAATATTCCCGAACTCCGGGTAAATACGACCTACAACGAAATGTTTCAGGACTATACGGGTAACAAACAAAATCAGAGTCGCGAAATGAAAGACGCAGTCATGTTTGTTAAACAAAAGATAGACTCTGCGCGTTGGTTTATAGATGCAGTTAAACAACGGCAACAGACTTTGCTCACAACCATGATGGCAATCGTGGAGTTTCAGAAAGCATTTTTTATCGAAGGTGATGATACTTATTTGAAACCTATGATCTTAAAAGATATTGCTGACCGGACAGGTTATGACATTTCGACTATTTCAAGGGTAAGCAATAGTAAATATATACAAACTGAATTTGGAATTTTTCCCGTAAAGTATTTCTTTTCCGAATCCATGACAAATGACTCGGGCGAAGAAGTTTCGACACGAGAAATTAAACAGATTTTACAGGAATGTATAGACAACGAGGACAAACGCAAACCGGTAAATGATGATGCTTTAGTCGATGTGCTTAAAACAAAAGGATATATAATCGCCCGACGAACCATAGCTAAATACCGCGAACAATTAAATATACCTGTTGCACGCATGCGGAAAGAGATATAAATCAGTTCATAGTTGATAGTTGATAGGAATATATTAGTGCAATTGTAAATAATAAAATTATAAATTCTTTTAGATGAAATCTTTCTATAAAATAATTTCTCTGGTGTTTCAACCGCTTTTGATGCCAACATACGGTATCATGTTGTTGATGAACATGGATGTCTTTTCAGCACTGCCTTTGCTCTGGCGTTGGATAGCCATAGTGGGTACATTTATTTTTACCGGAATTCTTCCGGCTGTACCTATACTGTTAATGATGCGTCGCGGAGAAGTACATGACCTTTTTATTTCTAAACGCGAAGAGCGGACTATGCCCTATCTTTTTTCGTTTATGGCCTATGTTTTCTGGGCAATGTTTATGTGGAGAACCATGCAATTCCCCATCTTTATTGTTGCCATGGGAATAGGTTCTGCAACTTCTATTTTTATTATTGTACTGATAAATCTAAAATGGAAAATTAGTGCACATCTTGCAGGTATTGGTGGTTTAGCGGGCTCTATATTTGGTGTCAGTTACAGATTAGCTCTAAATCCTGTTTGGTTATTAATCACAATTCTATTCATTTCGGCCTTAGTCGCATTATCACGTATAGAACTCAAAGCACATACACCCGGCCAGACTTTGGCAGGCTTTGTAGTCGGATTTTTAATGATATTCTTACCTTGCATATTTTTTTAAATAAACAACTTTCCCAAAGTTTGGAACTTTGGGAAAGTTTAATAACCCAATAAACATAATAATGATAACGATAGACCAACTGAAAGATGTGTTGGAGCGCGAGGATGCGTTGAGGAGGTATCTTTGACGTCGACACGAAGCTTATACAGATAGAAGAAGAAGAATTGCGCACGCAGGTTCCCAATTTTTGGGACGATGCCAAAGCGGCCGAAATACAGATGCGCAAAGTGAAAGATTTGAAAAACTGGGTGATAGGTTACAATGCGGTAAAAAATGCAGCCGACGAACTCCAGCTTACTTATGACTTTTATCGCGAAGAAGCGATGACTGAAGAAGAAGTAGACGAAGCTTACCGACATGCGCTCCAATTGATAGAAACTCTTGAGTTGAAGAATATGCTTTCGCACGAGGAAGACCGACTTGGAGCAGTAATTAAAATTGTAGGCGGAGCTGGTGGTACCGAAGCACAGGATTGGGCAGAAATGCTTTTCAGGATGTACCAACGTTGGTGCGAACGACAGGGATATAAATGTGAGATTACCAACCTTCAGGAAGGCGAGGAAGCCGGTATCAAAACCGTTACCATGCAAATAGAAGGTGAAATGGCATACGGTTACCTGAAAAGCGAAAATGGTGTTCACCGTTTAGTTCGGGTATCACCCTTTAATTCGCAAGGTAAACGAATGACATCATTTACTTCGGTGTATGTAGTACCTTTGGTGGACGATACCATAGAGATTAACATCAATCCTGCCGATATTACCTGGGATACTTTCCGTTCATCGGGTGCCGGTGGACAGAATGTAAATAAGGTGGAAACAGGCGTTCGGGTGCATTATAAATACCGTGACGAAGAAACCGGTGAGATGAAAGAAATTGCGATTGAGAATACAGAAAGCCGTTCCCAATTTGGCAACAAAGACAATGCTATGCGTTTGTTGAAATCGATGCTTTATGATATGGAACTGGCAAAACGAAGGGTGGCATCTGCTAAAGTAGAAGCAGGAAAAAAGAAAATTGAGTGGGGATCACAGATTCGAAGTTATGTTTTCGACGACCGCCGCGTGAAAGATCACCGTACAAATTACCAGACTTCGAACGTACAAGCAGTAATGGATGGAGATATTGATGCGTTTATTAAAGCATATTTGATGGAGTTTCCTGATTAAGAGAAAATCAATCAATGCTTAAATTGTACTTTAAATAGCGTATTTCTTCTTAATAATCAGAGGGGAATCCGCTATTTTTCTATTTTTGTCGTTCTTAGATTTTAAATTCTCATTTTAATGAAAAAATTAATTCTTGTCTTCCTTATACTTTTAAATATCAACGTAGTCTATTGTGCCGACTACAGCAAGATTGATAAACAATCCTGAACAGTTCCATCAAGTATGAAAACTGCCGGAGAAATAGCACATTACTTAACCCAAAATCTTTCATCGCCAACTGACAAAACACGTGCAATCTATTATTGGATATCCCATAATATCCGTTATAATTTGGCTAAATTGAATTCAACTAAAGTTTATACTAATACCAAAGAAATTGTAGATGAGACTTTACAAAACCGACAAGGTGTATGTCAGAACTATGCAGAATTGTTTCATGCCTGTTGTGAGTCGATTGGCATTAAATCGTATGTAATTAGCGGATATACCAATCAAAAAGGTGAATTGGCCAACTACGGGCATGCCTGGAACGCAGTTTTAATTGATGCAAAATATTATGAGATTGATGTTACTTGGGCTGCAGGACATATTGAGAATGGAAAATATAAACACGAGTTTAATGATGAGTATTTCCTTGTTTCACCTGCTGAATTTATTAAAACACATATTCCTTTTGACCCCATCTGGCAATTCTCTAATAATCCCATCACCCACAAAGAGTTTGAAAAATCCGATTTTTCAAAACTTAAAACCTCATCAAACTTCAATTTTAAAGATTCTATAAAGGTACTTTCTGGTTTAAACCAATTAGAAAAGGCAATTCGCGAAAACCGTAGGATTACACAGTTTGGATTAACAAATACACTTATCCGAAAGCAGGTTTACTATAATCAGCAACTCATTATTAGTGAGAAATACAATTTAGCGGTGGATTTATTCAACAAAGGAGTGGCCGAATATAATAACTATATGATGTATAAAAATAAACAGTTTAAAAACACAAGTATGCCGGATGAACAGATTCTGGGTTTTCTATCGTCAGCACGTCAGCAGGTTGAATCGGCTGAGAGTTTTTTGAATTTTTTAAACTCAGATAATTCGGATTTGAACAGAATGACGCGTGATATGCAATCATCAATTTACAAGATGAAGAAGGATCTTCAGAAAGAAGATGCTTTTATGATAAAATACATCAAGACCCCGAAAGCATTTAGAATATTTTTGTTTGTAACTGTAAGACAATAAACTTAGTTAAAAATAGATCGATAGAACAAGTTCATTACAACTTTTATAATCCGACATCGTTATTAATACATTATTACAAACAATACAAATTTCAATATGAAACAAAAAAGTAAGATTACTATCGACCTTTCATTGGTATTGGGGATAATGCTGGTTACTGCAATAAGTTGTACTACAACTAATCCGCCAACTGACTCAAGTACAGCTCCTACATCAGCTACCGGTTTAATTGTTTCAGCAGTTACAAGCACTACCGGTGGAGGTTATGCACCAAGAAATGTTCTCGCCATCTGGATTGAGACTAATGCAGGCGTATTTGTCAAAACTTTAACAGTTAAAGCGGCATCGAGAAAATACGATTTGACTAAATGGGAAAGTTCTTCAAATGGAAATATTGTGGATGCAAGTACCGGTGCTACCGAAAGTAGTTTTGGAACTGTTTATGGCGTATGGAATGGCACTGACGTAAGTGGTAAAGTTGTAGCAGATGGAACTTATAAAGTATGTATGGAACTGACCGATAGAAGTAATACCGGCAATTTTTCTTCATTCACCTTTACAAAAGGCACCACTGCAGCTACGCAAACACCAGCTAATGTTCCAAGTTTTTCTTCCATTTCCATAAAATGGCTACCCTTGTAATAAATAATATAAAAATCTAAAATCACCCATATGTTTTCAATCAGAAAACGTATGGGTGTTTTTTATTGGATTAAAGTTGATTATTAGCTGTTATTTATCTAAGTTTGCAACACTTTTCAGTTACCGGAGTTTATCCATTTAGTTACCAATATGCAAATACTCCAAAATCAAAATGTTATATACAGAAATGATATAATAAATCTGTATATCGAAGCTTTTTCAACCGGGCTTTCCCAACAATATATTGACCCTCTGGAATTAAATCAATATATTGATATGATTTTTGAAAACGGCAATACATTTTTGGCTTTTGAAAACAAACAAGTATTGGGAGCATTATTGACTTGTCCATTGAAGTATGACAAATCACTACCCAACGAAATTGCAGAAAACTTTCAACTCGAAAAATGTGTTTATGTAGCAGAAATGATGGTAACTGAACAAGCTCGTGGAAAGGGAATCGGGAAACGATTATTGAATGAATTCTTTGCGACAGTAGACAAATTACTTTATTCTGATGCATTTATACGCGTTTGGGGAAAAAACCAGATAGCCATAGACTTATATCGTAAAATGGGATTCGAACAATTTACGAGCATAGAACAAACTAAAACGAAAGCAGATGGAAACGGAACTTTTGTTATGCAAAAAATATATTTACACAAAAAACTATAATGAATGATGCAGGATTTATTGACCAAAACAATTGATTTGCGAAACGGAAATCCAGAAGATAAACGTCGTGAAATATTAGATTATTTTGAAAAAACATGGATTATCGACGAAAAATTATACATACAACTGAAGTCGGATGAAGTATTCTATCATCGCGGTGATCCTTTGCGACATGTACTGCTGTTTTACTTTGGTCATACGGCAGCATTTTTTATCAATAAATTATTTCTTGCAAAGATTATTGACATTCGAGTCAATCCTGAATTTGAATCCATTTTTGCAATTGGCGTTGATGAAATGAGTTGGGACGATTTAAACGAAAGAAACTACAACTGGCCGTCAGTAGATGCGGTTCGGGATTACCGGAACAAAGCCAGACAAGTGGTAACTGATGTTATTCTAACTGCTCCGCTTTCACTTCCTATTACCTGGTCTGATCCGCTTTGGATTATCCTTATGGGCATTGAACACGAACGTATTCACCTCGAAACTTCATCGGTTCTTATACGTCAACTGCCATTAGAAGAAGTTGTATCAGGTAGATTCGGTAAAATTTGTACCGAAAGTGGCACCGCACCTCAAAATGAATTTTTAGCTGTTCCTGGGGCAGAAATGCATTTAGGAAAATCACTCAATAATTCGCTTTACGGTTGGGATAATGAATATGGAAAATATACTGAACAGGTTTCTGATTTTAAAACATCAAAATATCTTGTTTCAAATGGTGAGTTTTTAGCTTTTGTTCAAGCACGTGCTTATAATTTACCTGAGTATTGGACGGAAGAAGGATGGAACTGGCGGAACTTTAAACAAGCTGAAATGCCTCTCTTCTGGCGTAAAAAAGGAGATGATTACCATTTACGTTTAGTTGCTGAGGAAATTGCCATGCCCTGGAACTGGCCTGTAGAAGTAAATTACCTCGAAGCAAAAGCTTTTTGTAACTGGAAAATGGTAAATGAAGGAAAAACATTTCGTTTACCTACAGAAGCTGAGTGGATTCGTTTGGCACAACATTGTCAAGTCCCGGATGAACTGGAATGGGAAACCTCTCCCGGCAATATAAATCTGGAGCATTTTGCTTCGCCTTGTCCAGTAGACCGGTTTAAATCGGGAGATTTCTTCGATATAATAGGTAATGTATGGCAATGGACTGAGACACCCATTACGGGCTATCCAGGTTTTAAAGTTCATCCCATGTACGATGACTTTACAACGCCAACTTTCGATGGAAAACATAATCTGATAAAAGGCGGTTCGTGGATTTCTACAGGTAATGAAGCCATCCGTGATGCCCGTTATGCTTTTCGTAGGCATTTTTACCAATATGCGGGTTTCCGCATCGTGGAATCTGAAACAGCTCTTGAACTTCACAACGATGAGTATGAAAAAGACGTTGAAATAGCAAATTCGTGTGAAACAAACTGGGGTGATGCATATACACAATCTATTAATTTCTCACAACAATTGGCAGTATTAGCTATTGAAGCATTTAAAAACAGAACGGATATAAATGTTCTTGATTTAAATGCCGATACCGGACGTCTTGCATATGAATTAGCACAACATTTCGAAAAAGTGACTGCACTTGATTTTTCTGCACGTTTTATTCGCTTACCTATTCAATTGCAGGAAAAGGGATTTATCCGTTATATTGTTAAAGATGAAGGTGAACTGGTATTCTATAGGGATGTGGTTTTATCTGATTTCAATTTGGATACCGGAAAAGATAATATACTTTTTATGCAAGCCGATGCCAATAATTTAAAACCAATTTATTCGGGATACGATTTGATACTTGTACCAAATTTATTAGAAGAACTGATTTGTCCGATACTTTTTCTAAAACAAATTCACGAACGATTGAACGATAATGGAACGCTGATCATTGCATCTACTTACGATTGGGAAAATCATCAGGTAAAACGGGAACACTGGCCGGGCGGATTTAAAAAAGATGGTGAACCAATTAGTTCGTTTGATGGAATGCATGCTATTCTCGATGAATATTTCACTCTTGAAAAAGCCCCTGTAAATTTGACTCTGTCACTCCGCAAATCGTCGCGTATAAATGAACAGCGTTTATCTGAAGTTTCGATTTGGCGTAAAAAATAACTTATATCTAAATCCTATAACTAAAATTTAAAAGAACACTATTGTAAGTTTAAACTAATTGAAAATATTAATAGACCTATTGTTAGAAATTATTTTCTACTTTTGCAAAACTAAAATTATACTCGCTTATGAACCCATTCAAGAATCTTCAAATTGCAATTTGCAACGACCATGCTGGTTTCGAACTAAAAACAAAAATTGTGGAATACCTTCAAGGTGAAGGAGTAAAGGATCTAAAAGATTTTGGTGCTTTTTCTGATGAAAGTAGCGATTATCCAGATTTTGCACACCCTATGGCTTCAGCTATTAAACGGGGTGAGTTTGATTATGGAATTTCCATTTGTGGAACCGGTAATGGCATCAGCATGGTGCTGAATAAACACCTGGGAATACGTGCAGCATTGTGCTGGAATCCTGAAGTGGCTGCTCTAGCCCGTCGTCATAACGATGCCAATGTGCTTTCGTTGCCGGCACGATTTATAACTGAAGAGGAAGCATTAGATATGGTAGATACTTTTTTCGTTACCGATTTCGAAGGTGGAAGACACCAAAGACGGATTGATAAGATTAATAAACTGTAAAGCTATATACCCCAAGGGGAACTTTGGCTAGTTACTTATTTTTTACAAACCTGCTCTTACTCCTCCTTCGGGGGTTGATGGGCTTTATATTATAAAATGCAACGAACAGAAATATCAACTTACGGTGAATTCGGTTTAATCAAACACTTAACTGAAAAATTCAAAGACATAAATAGCTCTACACTTAAAGGTGTAGGCGATGATGCCGCAGTGCTCAGTTACGAAAACAAGAAAGTTCTTGTAACCACCGACCTGTTACTGGAAGGTATTCACTTCGACCTGGTATATGTTCCACTTATGCATTTGGGATACAAAGCAGCTGTGGTGAATTTTTCGGATATATACGCCATGAATGGCGATCCGAAGCAAATCACCGTTTCCATTGGTGTCTCAAAACGTTTTTCAGTCGAAGATCTTGATCAGTTTTATGCAGGAATTGAAATGGCTTGCAAAAAATACGGAGTGGATTTGGTAGGTGGCGATACTTCGGCTTCGCTTACCGGATTAACCATAAGCATTACCTGCATTGGCGAAGCGGATGCTGATAACATTGTATACCGGAACGGTGCCAAAGAAAACGATTTGATTTGTGTAACTGGAGATTTGGGTTCTGCTTATATGGGCTTACAACTGCTCGAAAGAGAGAAAATGGTCTTTTCGGGAAACGAAGAAGCTCAACCGGATTTTGAAGAAAAAGATTATATTTTGCAACGTCAATTGAAACCCGAAGCGCGTCAGGATATTATTAAACTTCTTCGCGAAAAAGGGATTGTTCCTACCGCCATGATGGATATTTCGGATGGTTTATCGTCGGAATTGATGCATATTTGCTCGCAAAGTAATGTTGGATGTCGTGTGTATGAAGATAAAATTCCGATTAACTATCAAGCTGTTGTTATGGCCGAAGAACTGAATATGAATATAGTTACTGCAGCATTGAACGGAGGTGAAGACTACGAACTTCTTTTTACTGCATCACTCGAAGATTACGACAAAATTGTGGCGATGGAAGGCATTTCAGTTGTAGGACATATCACTAAATCAGAATTCGGCTTACAACTGGTAGGACGCGAAGGCGAGGAAATTGAACTTCAGGCTCAGGGTTGGAACTCATTGGATTAACAATTTCAAATTTTCCGTATATATAGTGAGGACTCTACTCTTCCGAGTAAAGCCCTCACTTTTGTTATAAGTTCAACGATTCAACAATTTTTAATTGTGAATTATTTTAAAGGCTTTCCTCTACCGAATGAATAGGTAAATTCGAAACAATTTTGTTTCGTGCCCCTACGTGAAAGCGGCTTTCTTTTTTGTTGATAATAAGTGTAGAAGGAATGTAATGTAATTCTTTTTTGTCGGATGTCGAAAGTATGTTCCATGCTTGATAGCTAATAAGCATAAAGCTGTATTTAGAAAGTACACTTGAACTTATACGCGAATGTTTGTTCATTTTTACCGCATTCGGGAATTGTTCTCTTAATTCATCAATGGCTTTGCGAATTACTTCACTTGTAGATCCCAGTTTATGGACATCCAAAATATGGATTTGAACTTCAGCGTTGTTTTTCAACAAACGGCGTGCATATCTTAACAAGAACTCATCCGATTCGCTTTGCAACAGAACCAATGTAGTGGTAATGCTTGTAAACCCTCGATTGACAAATACACCTACACTGCAATTACTGTGTTCGATAAAATAGCGAGTCTTATCTTTTATCAATGTTCCGGGATAGAAGAATGCTTGTTCCTGAGATACTTTGTTTATTAATTTGTTAAGCCATTTAATATTTCCAAAAAGTGTTGTTTCTTTTATAAAAGGGATGCCTGACAACGATATACCCGCACCCACCAACAAAAAGTCGAAGTTATTGTTATTTACTGTTTTCACAATACCCAATTCGATATTATCAGTCACTTTATATTCGGTAGAGATGGGTATTTCAAGCCTCTCAGCTTCGTCTTTCACATCTTTGAAACTATCAATCGAGAATTGCTCGCCGTAAATTGGATTAGTATCGGTACCTGGAGTGATATGCAAAACCGTAACAGCTAAACTGTTTTTAGTGCCATCGAGCACTGTTTTAGCAATACTGAGTAAGGTTTTACCATTTTCAGGATTTCCTGAGGCAATCAATGCTTTAAAAATACCTTGTTGTTGTTGGAGAATATATTCTTCTTCCACATCTTTCTCCGGGAAAAGTCGGTTAATTAGCGACAAAGCCGGAGTGGTCATAAAGGTAGTAACCAGGGCCATAATCACCAGCATAACGAAAATAGGAGGCGGAAGAATTCCCATTTCGTAGCCTATATTCAACACTATCAGTTCCATCAAACCACGTGTATTCATTAACACGCCAATTGATAAACTATCTCGCCACGTTTCACCCAAAATTTTTGCCGTAAAAGCTCCACCTACAAATTTTCCGGTCACAGCTACTAAAATAAAAATACCGCAAATACTCCACAAATAAGGTGAGTTAAGCAACCCTATTTCGGTACGAAGTCCGGTAAACACAAAAAACAATGGTAGTAGTAACGTTACAGATACATCCTCAATTTTTTCAATAATCAATTTACGAAAATTAGGAAGAGGAGGCATCACTACACCGGCTAAAAAAGCACCAAATAATGCGTGTATTCCAATCACTTGAGTGGTAAAAGCAGAAAGAATCAATATCAACAAAAGAAAAGCCACAATACTTTTATTCAGCACTTCGCTGTTGTGGTATATCTCACCAACACGTTTCAAAAAAGGTTTCACAAGAAACAACATAACCACCACATAAATAACAGCCATCGCAATAGTATACAATGAACTGATAAAACTTCCGGTTTTGGCAATAGCAATAACTCCTGCCAATATACACCATGCTGTTACATCGTCGTTAGCAGCACTGGCAATGGCAATAGTGCCCAAATGAGTTTTACTTAAACCTTTTTCCTGAATAATACGTGCCAATACTGGGAAAGCAGTAATACTCATTGATATTCCAATAAACAAGGCGAACGACAGAAAATCTGTCTGAGCTGCTGCAAATTCTTTATATACAAAAAATGCCAATAACATACCCAGAAAATAGGGAATTAAAATACTGGCATGGCTAATTACGTATGTTTCACTGATTTTTTCTTTGAGTACACCTAAATTCAGTTCCATACCGATGGTAAACATGAATAGAATAAGCCCAACCTGACTTAGAATATACAAGTTACCAAGCGATTTTGCAGCAAATAAAAAATGGAAAGCTTCAGGATAAAAATAGCCCAACAGCGATGGACCTAAAACAATACCGGCCAGAATTTCCCCAATCACAGTTGGTTGTCCTATTTTGGCAAATAAATAACCGAAAATGCGCGATACAATCAGGATGGAAATAATTTGAAGCAGCAACATGGCCGATGGTTCGGCAATATTGTGTAAAATGGAGATTTTAAAAGAACCAAAGCCATTTGTGCTTAAATTGGAATGCAAAGCTAACTTATTAATACCATTAAGAGATTCTGCCTTTTGGAACAAAATATAGGATAAGATGCCGAACAAACTCAACATCAATGCATAAAAAAGCCATGTTTTGAAATGTATTTTGCTCATATTAGACCATTTTAATTTCTACATTATCCATTAATTTGCATAAACGGATTTCAGATTTTGACTTCAGGTTTGAAAACGAATGTTTCGAATAGAAAGAAACAAATCAATTTGGGCGCAAAGGTAATGATTTTTTGACTTTTAAAAACTTTAAGGTTAAGAATAATTTGTATATCGAATGAAGTTTTAGTCCGCGTTGGGTATATACAATTTTTTTT
>Ga0209430_1002447_pt1 | contig 11901 bp, 15 predicted proteins | sample BarGraIncub1133A_FD_184504 | JGI IMG/M metagenome (GOLD analysis project Ga0209430, IMG submission 184504) | Arctic peat soil microbial communities from Barrow, Alaska - Barrow Graham LP Incubations 11-33A (SPAdes) (version 2) | ecosystem: Environmental > Terrestrial > Soil > Wetlands > Peat... | reverse complement strand
ACTTAAATAATATTAATATTTTAAAATTTAAGAAGTAGTTTTTATAAATCAATTATATTTATAATGATTAAGGAATGGCTTATAGACTCAATGTGAATGTAACTCAATTGGTATTGTGTTACATTCAAAATATCAATACGCGCTTAATAAAGTAACCCCATATAACTAGATATGGGGTTACTTGTGTCAACATAAAAGAAAATTGTGACTTAACTATATATAAATACATTTAATTATGGTAATTCCATGTATCAATTATTTTATTAGGTATAGCTCTCTTTATTTTACTTAGAATAATATCAATTTCATCATTAGTAATACCTTTATTTAGTACCATAGCATATAAATATGTCAACATCCCTAATGCAATAGCTATAAGTACAGAAATTGCATTATTAAAATATCCTTTGGAAATAAAGCCCAATATATAACTTAGAATATTATAGCTCACATAAACCACTGTTGCCATGAATATAGAAGAAACTAAAGGCTTAAATATATATGCTTTAAGATTAATTTTTATTCTTAAGGTTTTGAGTATGTATACAATATTCAAAACTATTGGCACACCAAAGCCTATCACACTACCTATTATTGCTCCATAAATACTTACACTTGGAATAGCTACTAAGATGTAATTTACAATATATTTTATAATTAACCCTAAAATTGAGAAACAAATTACAGCGTACAATTTCCCTATTCCCTGCAAAATACTCGTTTGAATTTGAACTAATGCTGAAAATACTACTATTACAGAACCAAATATCATAATATTATATCCATCACCAAAATGTAGCAATTCATATATAGGCTTACCTAATAATGAAAACCCTACTGCAGCTGGTATTACTATAAGAAGACTTATTCTAAATGCAAAATTAATTTTATTGGTTACAAGTTGTTTATCTTTAAGAGCCACAGCAGTTGATATTGCTGGTAATACTGCCACCGCCAATGCAGATATTATAGTAATAGGCATATTAATAAGCATAATGTATTTAGTATACATTCCATAAAGATTTTGAGCATAATTTTTTAAATTTCCTCCGGCAATTAACCTACTTGTTATATTATAACTATCAATAAGTGTGCCCGCGCTTAGTATAGCAACACTTAAAGTTATAGGTATGCTATACTTTAAAATTTTTCTTACAATCTGCTTATTGGTATGTCTTACGTTTTTTTTATCATTATCTAAATTACCAACTTTAGATTCTTTATTTTTTTCATAGATTACTATTAAATAAAGTGCAGAAGCTAATGCACCTATAGTAGTACCCATAGTTGCACCTACACAACCTGCTTCTACACCATATCTTATAAATATAGCTGCAAATAAAAGTGTGAATACTGTATTTAGTATTTGCTCCAATACTTGTGATATTGCTGTAGGTTTCATATTTCTTATACCTTGAAAATATCCTCTGTAAGCAGAGGATACCGAAGTAAACAGTATAGCAGGGCAAAGAGCAATTACAGAATATTTAGCTTCTCCATAATTCATATGTATTGTAAGCGGACCTGATATACAATACATTGTAAATGCCATAACTATACCCAAAATAAAAAGTAAAAATCGTGATATTTTAAATGTCTTTTTTGTACTGCTGTAATTTCCAACTGCTACAAATTCAGATATAATTTTTGATATAGCACTTGGTATACCTGCATTGGTAAGTATATATATATAAGCATAAATTTGATATGCAACACCATAAATTGCATAGGGTCTATTTCCTCCAATTATTTTTAATAGGAATGGTACATAAATTATGGACAAAAATTTCCCAACAATAGCAGCTGATGATAAAATTGCAAATCCTTTACTAGTAGATTGTTCTTTCATAAAATTAACCTCTCATGTACTTTAATATTTAAAATGTTTATTTTGATTTTTTACATGTTCGACATAAAATATTTATTCAATTATACTATATTGCCTTATCTAAGAGTCAAAAAAATATTGATAAAACGAATGAAAAAACGTCAAAAGTTCGTTTTATATCAACTTAAAGTTCGTTTATTTTATATATAGGTAATGGAGGCTAGTTATATAGCCAAAGTTCTCCTTTGGTATAAATAACGAACTTTACAAACAAACACAAAAAATCACCTATAAATTAATATAGATGATTTTTTGTGTTTGTTCTATTATCTATTTTAGCTGAATTCACCTATTTCTTATACATGTGTAATATAATACAGATATAATGTAATATATAGTTTACATTATGTAAAAAAAGTATTACACTATATGTAGAGGTGGTTTATGTGAGTAAAAATTTAAAATTTAAGTCTGCAAGAGCCGCAAAAGACATGTCACAAAAGGAAGTAGCTGAAGCTGTTAACGTTACTAGACAAACCATTAATGCCATTGAAAGTGGAGACTATAACCCATCTATACGATTATGTATTGCTATTTGTAAATCACTCAATAAAACACTTGATCAAATTTTTTGGGAGGATGATATTAATGATAAATAAAGAAAGTCTAAAAGAAGACCTTGATGAAATGCAGATTCAAACTCGAAATAAAATAGGGAATCAATGTTATTTCATTCTCTTTCCTTCACTATTGATAGATATATTTCTCGGAAATTGTGGAGTTAAGTGGGCTGCTAATTCAATAAGCATATCTGCAATAATATTAATTTGTGCGGTATATTATGGTATCAGGGTCGTAGGTGCAGGAGCATATGGTACGTATAACAATAAAAAATTGAGTTTTAGCATTGTCTTTTGTATAGTGGTGCTTTCTATGGGACTAATCATTAGAAGTTTCTTAAAAGGGAGTTTCAGCATTTCTTATAGTGGAGCTTTAAGCTTGTTTATATTTTTAGCCTTATTCATCATGATTATTGTTATTTCAAGTATAATATCAAAGCGTAAAAATAATGAAGGAAATGATTAAAAGCACGTTATTTATTTGGAATCAAAAAAGCAGAATGACGTGAAATGAGAGCTTCATGACATTTATCATAGGTTAGGGGTTTCTGGCCAAACTACCAACAAACACAAAAAATCACCTATAAATTAATATAGATGATTTTTATTCTATGCTCTAGTACCTATTTTAAAGAAGTATAAGCATTTTTCCTTTTATTGAGAAAAAGTATGCCCCATGTAATAAATGATAAAGATGAAATAACAGAATATAGTATACCAAATTCATTTCCTAATATACTAAATCCTCCTCCTAAACAAAGAAGAAATATACTTGAAAATTTTTTATTTTTCATTTAAATCACCTCCTATATATTTTACATATTTAAAGTTATTACCATTATATCTAGTATATTGTTATATGCAATATTATACAATGATATTTTTAATATCTATACTTAACATATCATTTAGATAAACTTAGTTATACAATGTCATACGTTATGTTAAATTTAAATTTACTTTATTGAAATATATTATTGATATATTTCAATAAAGGTAGAGTTATCAACGCTCTTAAGGTTCCATTCCAGTTATACAAAATATAACTTGTGTTAAACTCATCAACAAGTAAACCCGTATCTAATAATGTGGGTTTACTTGTGTCAACATAAAAGAAGAATGCGAAATCACTCTAATTAGTTTAAATTAAATATATTATCTAAACTGTATTTTCCTATTTTTAATATAGATAATTATACCAATATAAAGGCAAAACATAATAAAGATTAAGAACATTGGTCTAAATTGAACAAATATATAATAAATCAAAATAATAATTCTTATGATATAGGTTATTATTGCAGAATAATAGGAATATTTTCGTTTTGACAACAGACTAACGCCTACACAAATAGTTATAATTCCTATAATTAAATTAATTGTAGAAATTAAATGAAGATTACCATTAAAATGTTTTGTAAAAGCAGTATTAATACCGTCAAATATAATTATCATTGATATTACTTTCATAGTTACCTCCCAATATAGTATTTCAATTGATTAAGGTTTTCTTAATCAATTGTTAAAAACAGTTATTGCGTCTTTTTTTACGAGTACGACATAAAAAAATTGCTTAATTCTACTATTTTTATCTATTCTATATTATAGATCAACAACCCTCTAAAAAAAATAAAAAAAAAACGACGTAAAAAAGTGACTTCCACGTCATTTGTTTAGCGTAGTATATACCCATTCTTATTAATTTACTATTTCATATTTGCTTTATTTAATTCACTTTTTACATTCGCAATATACTTTTCAATTTTAGTTTCATATCCTACTGTACTTATTTCCATTTCACTTCCCTTAGTCAGATTATCTAATGCATTACCTATATGATTACATTTATTTGCTAATTCTGTATAGCCTTTTTTATTAAATTTGATCGCCATATTCTTATATTCTAATTCATCTTTAACAATGCTTTTAGTATCAACCACATCACCATATCTTTTATCTTCATTTGGTACCATATATCCTGATCTTAATGATATATAATCCTTTGATTGCTCTAATAAAGTATTTGCTTTTAATGTATACATTGCTGATAATTTTTTTGTTGATGTTGGTATTGTTGTAGCACTACTATCATAACGATTTATTATTTGTAGTACTGTTCCTACAAAAGCACCAAATACTGTTAGTGATACAATCCCTAATCCAATTAATACATTTCTAATCTTTTTACTCATTTTAAATCTGCTCCCTTATTTTATTATTTACAGTAAAAAGCAAGCTCAATAAATTGAGAATGAAAATAACTCACTTAACTCGAGTTGATAGAATTGGTTGTCATCCAAATGATGGATATATTAATATTTAGTTGTTGTACTCATTAATATTCTAATAAATTATATGTTAATTTATTTTTTGCCATATAGTATATAAAAAGCATACTAATATCATTGATTACTGGCAATCCCATAGAAATAATATATAAAATACAGACTTTTTTGTTTTTTATTACTAATCTTGGAATTGAAAGTGATATATTTTCAACTGAATAACCTTTAATTGGTGAAACTAATGCAGTAAATCTATTCTATAGGAAAGATCTATAACCCCTTTAAAAAAAACCAAAAAAATAAAATGTCGTGAAAGCTTAATTTCACAACGTTTGGTAAACCTATATAATTAGCCTATACCCTCATTGTTACTTTAATATATGCAATAGCCTACTATTTTCACTGCATAGAAGGTGTCTAATTGAAAATATACACCCCTTTTATTGTAAAATAATAATTATTATAAACATATCAAATGGTGTACTGAAGTTTCTAAGGCTTCTGATATTTTATTTAATACATTTAAACTAGGATTACTTTCGGCATCACCCTCTAAATACGATATATATTGACCAGTTTTTTTAATTCGTCTACCTAACTCTTTTTGGCTTATATTTAACTTTTTTCTGGTTTTTTTTATGTTTTCACCTAACATTATTTCACCACCTAAATATATTTAATATCATTATGGTATACAAAACAATATCTGTCAAATATTCACATGATGAGATATTTGTTAATGGTGTAACTCTCTCTCATTTCATGCAACATAATAATAAATTATATTGTATGCCTTTTATTTTAATTGTTATAAAAAGTGAATATTTTTATGTACCAGGGCATAATACAATAACGTCTTTTCAAAACCGACTTGTCGGCTTGCTTTTGCTTGCAAAAGTTTTTAGAAGTAAGTTGACCGCAGGGGAAATTAAGTAGGTATTATGCCCCTATGTATACCGAAGGTGTACTATCTAGCTAGTATAACTCGTGATAGCCTAGCTTTCAGCTGCAATACCCTATGTAAATTTTTTCTCTTTGTGACAAGTTACACAAAGACAGTTTATTTATATATGGTATTGGGTTGATTTAAAAAAACAAATATAACATCAGGTGGACAAATAAACACAAGCTAATAAAAAAAGCAAATCTGTTGCGATCGCTTGCGATTTTTTGTTGCTGTTTGGTGTTTCTTTGTCCACCTAGTTTTTAACTCCAATTGATATATTGTGTATCCGTTGGAGTTACTGCGTTTGATATATGGAAACATGCTAGTTTTGGACTCCAACTAAGTGTGTATCGAACGATTGGAGTCTAAAAGTATAGCGATTTTGAATTATTTATATAAGTATATTTTAATACTTTGTGTAATTATTTTCAAGATTATCAGTTTAATATTAACCTACTAAAACAAAAAAACATTCAAGATAACACTTTATTATGTTGTGTGTAGGGAAGAGGTTATGTAATACCCCCTGTGTAATTAATTTCTGCAATTAAAAAGGTATATTAGTATGTTAATATGAGGCATTACCAGTGTTAATTTAATTCAGATGTTAGCCAAGAAAATGTAACAATCGGTGCCATACCCCACTAACAGGAAATATATTTCCGCCCCAGAAACCTATCAAGACTCCGACAATTATCAGTACATAGCTCAAAATTGCTACTGGTGTGATTCAGACTTATTTTGGCGAGCCCCCTTATACTACAATTCTAATTTAGTTTTTTTAAAGTATTGATTGTTTATCGTTAATTATTGCCTTCAAGAAAAAAATAACTCCACAAATTTTAAAACATTATATTACGTATTGACATTATGGAATATAATGTTACTATATACATAGAATAACGATGCATCTTATTAATATGTATATTATCTTTTCATAAAATTATAGGGGGCTATAAAATGTCAATAAATAAGGAACTATTAAAGGGAAGTACGATAATTCTCATTTTAAATTTAATTAGTAAAAAAACAATGTATGGTTATGAAATGATAAAAGAAATAGAAGAAAAATCAAACGGAGTTTTTAAATTAAAAGAAGGAACTCTTTATCCAATTCTTCATACATTAGAGGCAAAAGGATTAGTAATGGCATATTGGGGTGAGGGTTCTGGAAAACGTCCAAGAAAATACTACAGGATAATGGAAGCAGGTGTATTATCTTTGAAGGAAAAAGAAGAAGAATGGACAACCTTCAGTTCTACAGTTGATAAATTATTATTGGAGGCAATATTATGGGCGTAGAAGGTAATTCTAAGATTAGTGAATACATAGACTATGTATGTTCTTATGTAAAGTATAAAGGAGCTCATAAAGAAATAAAACAAGAGATATCCTCACATATTGAGGATATTGTAGATGAATATGCTGAAAAGGAAATATTACAAGATGAATCAGTAATTAAGGCTATTGAACGCATGGGAGATGGGGAAGTGGTAGGTAAGCAGCTAAATATCGCACATAAGGGAACCCCCGATTGGATTACATTAATTTTAACCATAGTACTCGTTAATTCAGGTATTGCATTGATTCATTTTATGCAATATAAAAATTCATACATAAGTAGTAGTCATCTATTTAAAAACAGCGTAATATATACTGCTATTGGTACGATAGGTATAATATTATTATACTTCTTTAACTATAAAAAGCTGGAAAAGTATTCAAAATATATCTTTGTAGGAATGTGCTTAATATTTATATTATTATTTATCAACAACATAATTAATTTAATCGATTTAAGGGCGGACAGTACCGTTGATATTAAATCAATTGGTTTATATGTATTTATAATTGCACTGGCAGGAATATTCAATAATTATGACTGGAACAAAAAAATGAATTTAATTAAAGCTGTAGGGTATTTAATGATTCCAATGCTTTTAATGTTTACTAAAGGATTGGATTACTGTGGAATTTATTTTATTACATTTATGGTTTTAGCACTTAAATCTGACATGAAAAAAAGATATGCAATTTACATTGTTGCAATTAATACGATACTTTTTCTGTTTTATTCTTTATCCAACCCATATAGAGAAAGTAGATTTTTCTCTTTTTTACACCCATTCACCGCTTCGAATGGATTTGGATACTTGAACGTACAGATGTACAAAATAGCTCATACATCTGGATTTTTCGGACACGGATATTTGGCAAATGATACACAGCTACCTCTTATACAATCAGACTTCGTATTTAATTATATAATACGAACTTTTGGGTGGCTTGGAGCAGTGGTTGTTATTACTATTATTGTTTCTTTTATATTTAGAATTCTACATATCACAAAATGTGTTAGAGATGATTATGGAAGATTACTTATAAGCGGATTAATTAGTATACTTATAGTCCAATTTACAGCAAATATATTAATGAATGTAAATCTATTCCCTATTGTTGAAATTGAACTTCCTTTTATAAGCTATGGAGGCTCTTTAGGGATTATTAATATGCTATCCGTAGGTATTATTATGAGCGTGTATAGAAGGCGAAGTTTATCCAATTCATAAATGGCAATTTTATATTAGGGGTTACTAATCTTATTGAAAATAATCACATAAAACATCAAAATATATTTATATAAATAATACAAACACCGTACCCAAATAGTGAAAGTGTACGGATCAGCTTGGATTTCATTCAGTTTGTATGGTCTTTTGGTATTGCAAATGTAGTATCCTCAACAAATATATGCATTTCAGTTTTACTGAGAATGTAGGTGGACAAATAGACACAAAACGGCCATGTATTAACCCTCTTCTTATTACTTTAATTTTAGCATTAGCACTCGGGGTAAGTGAGTTATTTTCAGACTCAATTTATTGAGCTTGCTTTTCATTTATGGAAAGTCTTTAAATTGCAATATGAGTGCGCAGCCGATTATTTCCTCTCTTAAACCCGAGTGCATAACGAAAAAACAATATATACTTAGTATATATTGTTTTTTCGTTATGCTTTAGTTATGAATTGTACATGTAAATTTTATGGACTTATGTATGTAGGCCTAATCGAGTTCTATTTACATACATAATTATATACTTTTAATATAGAAAATGCAAAGGCACAGAAGGGTTTCCGATTGCCTTTGTATTTAAATAACTCATTTAATATATACCCCTAAAATTATTAAATATGACTCTAACGAACTTTTTATTATCTAAAATATAAAAGGCATTCAAGATAACACTTTATTATTTATTTAATCCATTAACATTTCCCTGTGTTATTTTCTAAATAAAGTATATTAGTCAAAATTGAACTAACTAAATCTGGACCATTATTATCAGATGTACTACAAAGACAATATAATATGCTACCATGAAAGGAGAACTTCAATCAAGTGTACCAAATGAATATTTTTGAGATTTTAAATAGTTAATAACTTGTGGTAATGCTTTGGCAGTTGTTGCCTTAGTTGAAATGTCATGCATTAGAATAACTACATGTTCTTTCCCTTTAGTATACTTTTTAAGATTATCTATTAATTTATCTACTGGAATATTTTGTCCCTCTGCATCACCAGTTAAATCATTCCAATCAATATAATGGTATCCAGCACTTTTAAGTGATTCTCTAAAAGGTTCAAGATTTTTACCAAACGAGCCACCTGGGAATCTTACTAACTTACTATTGAAATTGCTTCCTAGTATTGATTTTATTACAGTATTACATTTAATAATATCACTTATAAAGGCATTAGTATTAGAGTAAATATATTTATAATTATGCGAATACGTATGATTTCCAATAGTTTGTCTATCTGCTGCTTCCTTCCTTACCAAACTAGGATATTTTATTGCCATACTACCAACTATAAAGAAAGTTGCTTTTATATTATAGTTGTCTAAAGTTCTTAAGATTGCAGGAGTGGTAATAGCAGAAGGTCCATCATCAAAAGTAAGATACGCTATTTTATGTCCATCTGGTTTATAAACATCAGTTGATGAATTCATATTTGTATTTTTAGAATTTACTGTGCTTTCCCTTAAGTTCATTGTTGCATTAGTCGGGATAGGATTATTTATTTTACTATAAATATAAAATATTAAATATGAAAGGATAACAACAAGAACCGTTATTACTAAAATAAACCGTATTTTTCTAGTTTCAAGTTTCATCATAATTTATCACCTATCATTTATTATTTTAAATTGTAACTAATCTATTTTTAAGTATATGTTTAATATTTTTTTATAGCCCATATTAGGTGTTTTTGACTATCTCCTCTAAAAGGTTTATTAGTGGTTACTATCCCATATATAATCATTGCATAAATTTCCTTAACAAGAACATACTAGAAATAGTATAATATATTTAGCATAAAATCTTCTACTAATAACACAAAATAAGAAACATGATCTTCTTGGCAATGGAGGACTATGTTTCTTATTTTATGTTGTATTGTTTTTAATTCATTCAACAATAGTTATTTAATATTGATTATAGTAGTGAGCTGTTATTCTGAATGAAAAAGCGTTAAAAGTTCGTGTTATATCAACTTAAAGTTCGTTTATTTTATAATGAGGTTTTGTAATTACAGGTAGGCAATATGGTGAAGATGCTGTGGGAAGTAGTATGGTATACACTAAATTCGAAACATCTATGACTGTAGTAAATGATACTGTATCAGAAATTAAAAAAGCAATTAAAAATGTATCAGCTACAGCTGAAGAATCGACTGCTAGTTCAGAGGAAATATTAACAAGTGTTAATGAATCAGTTATGGCAATTCAAGAAATATCAAAAGCTTCCCAAAATAAAGCCATATTAGCTGAGAAACTAAATGTTATGGTTCAAAAATTCAATTTATAATAGTAGGTTGCGGACAAAGTAAATTTATACTCTGTTGGTATTTAGTCATAATAAAAAGCAAATATTTTGCGTTCGCTTGCGATTTTTTATGCTCTTATTGCGATTGTTCAATCATCTAAATATATTTGGGTGATTGCGATTACTTTGTCCGCCTATTGTTTAAGCATAAGTGAAAACTTATGCTTTGTTGGGGATAGTGTGTTTGAAGTGGCAAAACACACTATTAATTTACTGTGATAAGCCATGACACTTCAATTATGCTTATTTAATAGGTACATTTTACTATAAATTACGATTATTTTCAAACTGTTAAGTTTACCTGATGAATCAATAAATAATCTAAATTTAATTAATGGATAATAAAAATAAAAAATGCAAAAGCAAAAGGGGGCTCCTTATTTCCTTTGCATTAAAAAACTACTCCCAAAAAGTAGGTTAATAGTAGATTAACTTAAGTTTAATATGTACCTTATTTTTTACCATACAACATAATTTTCATTATATTGTATGCCTGTTATATAAGATTAGTTATGGCTATTATGGGTACGAAGTGTTGCCGTACAACATATTATATAACATGTTAACATAATTAAATTGGAGGCAATTTTATAATGGCAGATAAAACTTTGGTTTGTATTCAGTGTGGTAAAGAATTCACATTTACTGAAGGTGAACAAGAATTTTACAAAGAAAAAGGATTCGAAAATGAGCCTAAAAGATGTTATGATTGCAGAAAAACAAGAAAAATACAAAAGAGCAGAGAATAGTAAAAAATTATTACTATTATTACAAAATAGAAACATAGTCCTTCCACAAGAAGATTATGTTTTCTATTTTGTAATAATAGTATGTAAATTTACGCTAATTATATTATACTGTCTCTAGTATGTTCCTATATAGGAAATTTATACTAGGATAAAAGGTCCTGTATAAAGTGATGATAATGCATAAATGGAGTGTATATTCTCAATTAGACACCTTTTATGCAGTTAAAACAGTAGGTTATTAAATATATTAAAGTAAGAATGAGGGTATAGGATGGTTATAGAGGTCAAACAAATGTCATGAAGTTGAGGTTTCACGACACTATTTATAACTTTACACATGACATTGTTTACGCTTGTATCACATTTGTATCAATCTACATATAATATACAGGACAAGCCATATGAAAAGAATCAATATAAAAATGATACTAGAGATTTTTTACAAGTAATTCTTTCCGTGGCTTTAATATAAATGATTTGAATTCTTTTTCATAAAAATCATTTGGCCCCTAATTTAATAATTTTCAAATAGCAGAGATATGTTTGAGGCTCATATCTCTGCTATTTGAAATACAAGAGATAA
>Ga0209430_1002445_pt1 | contig 11911 bp, 14 predicted proteins | sample BarGraIncub1133A_FD_184504 | JGI IMG/M metagenome (GOLD analysis project Ga0209430, IMG submission 184504) | Arctic peat soil microbial communities from Barrow, Alaska - Barrow Graham LP Incubations 11-33A (SPAdes) (version 2) | ecosystem: Environmental > Terrestrial > Soil > Wetlands > Peat... | reverse complement strand
TGTCCATGACCATCCAGGAGTTCCTGATGAGCGCCGAGTACATCATGAGCGAGGGGAACCAGTCGGTCATCCTGTGCGAGCGCGGCATCCGGACCTTCGAGAATGCGACCCGCAACACACTCGACCTCTCCGCGATTCCCGTGCTAAAGTCGAAGACCCATCTCCCGATCGTGATCGACCCCTCCCACGCGACCGGGAATTACCGCTACATAGCGCCCATGTCCTACGCCGCGGTCGCCGCGGGGGCCGACGGCCTGATCATCGAGGTGCATCCGGATCCCGAGCGGGCCTCCTCGGACGGCCCGCAGTCGCTGAAGCCGAAAAAATTCGCGGCGCTGATGGAAAAGCTGAAGCTCTTCGCGGAGGTGGCCGACAGAAGCCTGTAAAAGCGAGAGGCGGGGCAAAGGCGACGCACACGGATTCACACGGAAACTGGCGGACAACTGCGGATGGGACAAAGTCTTTGGGGTAAAGACTAAAAACCAAAGAATCCTTGGTTAATCCGCCTGTTGCGCCCTTTCCTGAGGTGATCCGTGTGCGAGTTCTTGACTCGTTTATAAAACTGAAAGTGGTTTCCATCGCCTGGCATTTCCCCTTTTCTGCGGTATCCTTGGCCTGCTTTTTATCCTGGCATACGGAGGGTGTTTATGCGAAAGGTAGCTCTGTTGGCGCTTTTGATGGTCGTGGTGTCGGTGCTTCCGGTCCAGGCACGGGGCCGCGCGGGTGGCGGCCCCATGGGTGGCGAACAGGAGGTGCTCAGGGACTTCGAACAGATCCTGGATCTCTGGCGGGACGGCAGATACGGCGAACTCTTCGAGCGGACCACGGGGGGGAAGGGGAGCCGCGAGCAATTCGTCAAGAGACTTGCCTCGGCGCCCAGAAAGCCCGCCTGCTGCTGGGAGAAGCTGCAGGACGCGCGGGTCTCCCAGAGCAGCGCGCGGGCCGCGACGGTCCGTGCCCGCCTCGGCTTCGAGGGTGGCGTGTCCGGTACCGAGTTCGTCACCAAGGCGGTCAAGCTGAAGAGGGAGGACGGTTACTGGGCGATCTCCCAGTCTGATCTGTTTTCTCTGGCAAACCTGGCCAAGAGGAGAACCAGTTACAAGTACCTGCCGATACAGCGCCGGTAAAGCGCCGATCTGTTTGATGCCAAGAAAGAACAGGAGCAAGACATTTTTGTCCGCCGATGCACGCCGATAAATAATCTCTCATTGGGGTTTTTCCGAGCAGGTATGGGTTAGCCGTTATCCGCCGTTATCCGCCTGTATCGGCGGACAATTGATTGTTGCTTTCGATTCCAGGTTTAAAGCATCTGTCGGCGGTTTACGGGGATGTGACTAAGGGAGGCTGGCGTGCCTCGGCGGACAAATAGCCGCCCGCTTTGCCGTATCCGCGCCTCTTTTCGATGGTTAACGCCCTCCCGACCCCCGGGACAATCCTCCTTGACCCTTTCTCCCCCTTCCGGTACTCTAGGGCCCATGTCCATAAACAACACAATTATTGTCCCGAAGAAGCCGGAACTCCTCGCTCCCGCAGGTTCCCTGGAGGCGTTTTTCGCCGCCATGGAGAAGGGCGCGGATGCGGTCTATGCCGGCCTGCGGGATTTTTCCGCGCGCGCCAAGGCGAAGAACTTCACCTTCTCACAGATGGAGCGGATGACCGCCTACGCCCACGGCCAGGGAAAAAAACTCTACGTCACCCTGAATACCCTGGTGAAGGAGGCGGAGCTGGCGAGCCTCATCGACACCCTCGCTTCCCTGGAAGCGATGCGGATTGACGGGGTGATCCTGCAGGACATGGCGGTAGCGCGCCTGGCCCGGGAATTCTTCCCCGGCATACCGCTGCACGCCTCCACCCAGATGACCATCCACAACTCGCTCGGGGTCCGGCAGCTGGAGGAACTCGGTTTTGAACGGGTGGTGCTCGCCCGCGAGCTGCACGTCGACGAGATCAGCTCCATCGTCGCCTCGAGCCGCGCCGAGATCGAGTGCTTCATCCACGGGGCGCTCTGCTTCTCCTTCTCCGGCCAGTGCTATTTTTCCTCCTTTCTCGGCGGTCACAGCGGGAACCGCGGGCGCTGCGCGCAGCCCTGCCGGCGCCAGTACAAGCACAAGGGGAAGGAGGGGTACTACCTCTCCACCAACGACTTTTCCTCCATCGAGATGATCCCCGCGCTGATGAAGGCCGGGGTCGCCTCCCTGAAGATCGAGGGGAGGATGAAGTCCGCCGAGTACGTGGCGAGCGTCATCGGCGCCTACCGGATGGTGCTCGACGCGCCGGAAGGGTCCTACGAATCGGCGGTGACCGAGGCGAAGGCGCTCCTGAAGCTCTCCTTCGGGCGGGTGCCGACCAAGGGGTTCCTCGCCTCCCAGACCCCCACGGACATCTCCACGCCGTCCATCAAGGGCGCCACCGGGCGCTACCTGGGGGACATCCGGGAGATCCGTGGCAACCGGATCAGCTTCGAGACGCGGGACCGCCTCCACGTCGGGGACCGGGTCAGGGTGCAGCCGAAGACCGACATGGCAGGCCGCGCCTTTACCCTCAAGGACCTTTTCCTCTGCAACAAGAATGTCATGAACGTCAAGGAAAACACCCTGGTCTCCGCCTCCTCGCCGTTTCCCTTCAAGCTCGGGGACTCCGTGTTCAAGGTCTCCTCGGAGACCGCCTTCACCATGAGCGAGAACGCCTGCATCAAGCGCCTCGAGGCGGCCAAGGGTGACAGCATCCCGTGCAGCCTGAAGATCGCCTACGGAGAGGAATCGCTCAGCATCGAGGCAGAGGTGTTCGGCTCGCTGTTTAGCACCGATTTCCCGCTTGGCCCCCTGGAGGCGTCCCGCTCCACGGACATGGAAGGGGTTCTAAGGGGGCAATTTTCCAAATGCGGCGATACCCAGTTTACCCTCGCCTCGCTTTCGGCCCCCGACTTCCCGGCGCTCCTCATCCCCGCCCCACGGCTGAAGGATATCCGGCGCACCTTCTACGCCTGGCTTGGCGAGACCGCGCTGGGAGCCTTGAAGAAAAGGAGCCGCATGGGGCGCGATGAGGCGATCTCCGCGCTGGTCGCCCGGCGCCCGGCGCCCTTTAAGGGGAAGGATGAACTTTCCGTCAAGATCGAGCAGGTGAAGGACTGGCACGAGTTGCACCGGGATATCGTGGACCAGGTGATCCTTCCGGTTTCCAAGGCGAACATGCACCAGTTGCCGCAGTTTGCCCGCAAGTTGAAGGGGGACGAGGGGCATGTCATCTGGCAGCTTCCCTTTATCATCTTCGAGGCGGACCTCCCCTTCTTCAGGGAAGCGGTGGAAACCATCATGCGCGCGGGGTTCAAGCGCTTCGAGCTCACCAACCTTTCCCACTTCCAGTTCTTCAAGGGGACCGATGCCGAGCTCTCAACCGATTACCGGCTCTACTCGCTGAACAGCCAGGCGCTTTTGAGCTGGCAGGAACTCGGTGCCACCCGGGCGACCCTCTACATCGAGGACGATCGCGAGAACATCGCGCAGCTCCTGGCCGCCGATCTGAAGATCACCCGTGGGATGCTGCTCTATGCGCCGGTCGCGGTCATCACCTCCAAGATCGACATCAAGGAGATCAAGGGGGAAGCGCCGCTGGTTTCCGACCGTGGCGACGTCTATACGGTGAAGGTGAAGGACCATCTCACCGTGGTGAACGCCCAGACCCCCTTCTCCCTGACCCAGTACCGGAACGATTTGCGCGGGCTTGGCTGCGGCTTTTTCCTGATGGATCTTTCCCATCTGGAGCCTGATGAGCGGGAGAGGGCACTGGGAGCATACCGGAAGGGGCTCGGCGTCCAGGGCGCTTCCGAGTTCAACTTTTCGTCGGGACTGGTCTAGTCAATAGGGGGAGGTATGGAGGATTATCTGGTGCGCATCCTGGCCAAGTCCGGGAACGTGAGGGGACTTGCCTGTGTCACGACCGGACTGGTGGACGACGTCTGCAGGCGGCACGGCACGCTACCCACGGCCTCGGCCGCGCTCGGGCGGGCCGTGACGGCGGGAACGCTCATGGGCGCCCTGATGAAGGCCGGGCAGAGGGTGGCGCTTCGCTTCGAGGGGAACGGCCCGCTGAAAAAGATCATCGTCGAGGCGGACAGCGACGGGAGCGTGCGCGGCTACGTGGGCGATCCCCTGGTGCAGCTGCAGCGACCCGACGGGGGACTGGACGTGGCGGGGGCGCTGGGACGCGCCGGATTCCTGACCGTCGCCAAGGACCTGGGGCTCAAACAGCCGTATCGCGGCACGGTGCAGCTCTACAGCAGCGAAATCGCCCAGGATCTGGCGCTCTACCTGGTCGAGTCGGAGCAGATCCCCTCGGCCGTGGGTCTCGCCGAGTTCGTTGAGCCGGACGGCGTAATCTCCGCCGCGGGCGGATTCCTGATCCAGGCGGTGCCGCCGGTGGATCCCGCGGTCGTCGAGGAACTCATGGCCCGCATTGAGAAACTCCCCCCCTTGAGCGAACTGCTGCGGGGAGGCAAGAGCCCGGAGGAAATCCTGGAGCTGCTCTTCGCGGGGATCCCCTACGACACGCTGGAAAAAAGGGTGCTCGCCTTCGGCTGCAGCTGCTCCAGGGAGCGGATCGAGCGCGTGCTCATCTCCATGGGGAGGAAGGAACTTGTTTCCATGCGGGAAGAGCAGCATGGCGCGGAGGTGACCTGCGAGTTCTGCGGTGAGCGCTACGTTTTTGACGAGGCGGGGATCGACGGACTTATCGTCGAGGTGGATCGGGGGGAGGCTCAGACGTAGGCGGAGAAGCTGTACTCCTTTTTCCCCTTTTGGGCCTGCTCGGCTATCATGCCGGCCATCTCCATCTGTGCCTGGGCGGCTTTCTTCATCATGACGGTCGATGACGCCAGCTGCATCAGTCGCGTGGCGCCTGCTACCGGGCTTATTTCCATGGTCCTATCCTCCGTAGTTTCAACCTAGCATATCCAATCCTAGAAACAAACCGGTAACTGCTTAAATTAAAAAACTATTTGTCCGCCGATAACTACGGATAAAGGCGGATGACGTCTAAAGACTTTTGGGGAGAATCCTGAGAGCTTGAGAGCCTTGACCTGGTCGTGTCCATCGGGGTTTATTGTTGCCGGCTTATTTTTTATCCAGCTGATTGCTTGGGTGCCGGGTGCGCTATAATGAACCGGTGACTGCCTGGATTAACAATTTGGGAGGGGCCGATGCGAATCTATGACATTACCATGCCGCTGTCAGCAGAACTTCCGGTTTACCCGGGGGACTTCCCGGTGGTCATCGCCCCCTGGACCAGGATCGCCGACGGCGACGCGGCCAACGTGTCCCGCCTCACCCTCTGCACCCATAGCGGCACCCACCTGGATCCACCCCGTCACTTCAGTGATTCTGGTCTTTCGGTGGACGACATACCGCTCGGCCTTTTGATCGGGAAGGCGCTGGTGGTGGAAATCCTCGGCGCGCCGGTGGTCGGCCGCAGGGAGCTGGAGCGTTTACCCGTGAAGGGGGCCGAGCGGCTCCTCATCAAGACAGGCAACTCCGAGCTCTGGAAGAAGATCGAGTTCTGTCACGATTTTGCCGCTCTTTCGGTGGATGGCGCCAGATATCTGCTGGAGGCGGGAGTCAAGCTGGTGGGGATCGATTACCTTTCCATCGAGAGCTGCGAGGGAGACGGCGAGGTCCACAGGATGCTGCTCGACAACGGGGTCCTGATCCTGGAGGGGGTGAACCTGGCGGAAGTCGGGCCCGGGGAATACGAGCTGATCTGTCTGCCGCTTAAGATCCAGGGCGGTGACGGAGCGCCCGTGAGGGCGCTCCTGAGGGGAGCTGCCGGGCCGAGCGCGGAGCCGAGGTTCGACCCGCACACGACCAAGTGGCCGCTGGCTTGATACCCTTTGTTACAGTTTTTTGCCCTTGTCGCAGCAAGGTTTTTTCTCGGTCTGCTGCATCGTGGCGAATTTATCGCACCCCTTCTCGCCGCATGGTTTCCCCGCGGCGTCCTTCATCTCCGGGCATTTGTCGCACTCCTTTGCCGCTTTCTGGCCCTTTGCGCAGTTGTCGCAGGGCGCAGCCTTTTCAGCCTTGGGGCATTTGTCGCAGGCGGGTTGAGCGGGGACCTGCTCGTTGGCCCAGACAGCGACCGAGCCGGCAATGGCGATAATCACCGGGAAAACGATGGTCAACAGTTTTTTCTTCATAAAATCCTCCCTGCTTTCAGTTAACTTCAGATAAAAACGAACCTTTTTTGTCCGTCGATAAAGGCGGACAACAAGCCTTTGATTCCTCGGTGAATGCGACGTCTGTCGGCGCCACGGCCTCGATGATCCTCCCCTTGGCCCCGGTGAAACGCATGCTACGACAGTGCAGCATCATGCGGGGAGCCGGTACCCCGCCGTAAGCTTCGTCGCCGATGATCGGGAAACCGCCCTGGCTCAAATGCACCCGTATCTGGTGGGTGCGACCGGTGAGCGGCCTCGCCTCGATCATGGTTACCCCGTCCCCCGCGCCGATCACCCGGAACAGGGTGCGGGCCGGTTTCCCGGCCTGCGCCACGCCGTACTTGAACTTGCTCAGCTTCCCTATCGGCGCGTCCACCTTCCACTCGGGCTGTTCCGGCGTGCCGGAAACCAGGGCCCAGTAGGTCTTCTCCACCTTCCCCTCCTTGAGCAGATTGGAGATCATGGTGGCCGCCTGCTTGTGCTTCGGGAAAAACATCACCCCGCTGGTGCCGCGGTCCAGGCGGTGCACCACCCGGGCCGGATCCTTGAGCCCGATCGCCTTCATATAGCAATCCACCGCGTACTCCACAGTCCCCTTCAACTGGTACGGGGTGCGCTGGCTGTTGAAGCCGGCCGCCTTGTAGACCGCGATGAAATCCTTGTCCTCGAAGATGATCTCCTTCTTGGTGTAGACCAGTTCGACGCAGCGCTCCTGGTCCATCACCCCGAGGGCAATCTCGTCACCCTCCTTGAGGGCCCGGGAGGCGACCCGCACCAGCGCCTGGGAAATGTTGCAGCCGCCCCAGTCGATGATCCTCCTGATCTCCCCCTTGGAGAACTGCGGGAAGATTAGCTTGGCGCCGTCGTCCAGCCGCATCCCAGCCTGTTCGGCGCCCACCCGCGCAAGGAGTATCATTTGAGGGCCCTCCCGGCGCGCAGCAGCGCGGCGATGGTCTTGCCGTCGGTGATGCCGCCTGAGGAGGCCATTTCCAGCGCCTCCTGGAGCGGGATCCGGACGCAGGAGATCTCCTCGTACTCCTCCGGGTCCGCCTCGCCCTGGGAAAGACCGGTGGCGAGGAAGAGGTGGATCACCTCGTCGAATACCCCGGGTGAGGGGTGCAGGATGCCGAGCGGCAGGAGGGTGTTTGCCGCCAGCCCGGTCTCCTCGGTGAGTTCCCTGGCGGCGCAGAGCCGCGGGTCCTCCCCGGGGGAGAGGCGACCGGCGGGAAGTTCCAGCAGGAAGCCGTCCACTGCGGGGCGCAGCTGGCGGATCAGGGTGACGCTGCCGTCGTCGTGCAGCGGCAGGACGGCGGCTCCCCCCGGATGGCGCACCACCTGGTAGGTATGCCACCCCCGGTTTCCGATCAGCACGTCCATCTGTTCCACATCTATCACCAGGCCGTTAAACAGCACAGACCTATTCTTGGTTTCCATGGCACCTCCGACTTGATACATACCATTTCCCCGGTGGGAAGTGAAGGGCGATCTTGTCCGCCGATGCACCCCGTTAGAATCAAAGACTTTTGTCCGCCGATACAGGCGGATAACGGCGGATGCAGTCAAAAGCTTTTCTGGTTGAAACCAAAAAGCCTCAAGCCCTTGAATTTATCCGCCGTTATCCGCCTTTATCGGCGGACGATTGCAGTTGTCTTTGATTCCAGGTCTAAAGGGTTTGTCGGCGGTACAACCATTTAACTGTGGAAAGTTGGTTGCCAATCTGCTATTTTTGGCGTGATTTATCAAAAACAGAAAAGGTGGTGCGCTATGGCACAGGCAAAGGAAGGGGATCGCGTAAAGGTCCATTATACGGGAAGGCTTGACGACGGCACGGTGTTCGATTCTTCGGAGTGCAAGGAAGACGAGTGCGGTTGCGGCCACGACCCGATGGAGTTCACCATAGGGAGCGGTGAGGTGATTCCCGGTTTTGACAAAGGGGTGATCGGTCTGGAGGTCGGCGCATCAAAGACGGTCCACATCCCGGTCGAGGAGGCGTACGGCGAGAGGATCGAGGAGATGGTGGCGCAGGTGCCGCGCGGCGACCTTCCCCCGGAGATAAAACCCGAAATCGGAGCGCAGTTGGAGGTAACCCAGGAAGACGGGCAGATCTTCCAGGTGCTGGTGACCGACATGAACGACGAAACCATCACCATCGACGCCAACCACCCGCTGGCGGGCCAGGCGCTCAACTTTGATCTCAGGCTGGTCGAGATTCTCTAAATGAGTGACGCACAAAAAGAAAGCCCCTCCGCCGGAAGATGATTCCAGGGCGGAGGGGCTTTCTTTTTAGTTTTCCGCCATGAAATGGCACTCGTAGAGGTCTTCCAGCGCCTGCAGGTGGCGGGTTTCGTCGGCCAGCATCTGCTGGAACAGCACCGCCATCGGCGCGCCTTCGCACCCCTGCGACATCCGCTGGTAAAATTCGATGGATCCCTTCTCCAGGTGGATGGCGTAGGCGAGCGCCTCCCTGGCGTCCGAATCCTGGCGCAGTTCGCGCTTGGCCAGCACGTAGTCGAGGTTCATGGTCGGGACCGCCTGCTGGAGATTGTCCCCTCCCTTCATCTCGCCGTCTATCAGCGCCTTCTCCAGCTGGTGCTTGTGCTCCAGCTCGTCGAGTGCCGCTTCCTTGAATATCTGGCGGGCCGCCTTGTCCTTCACGATGCGCAGCGCGGAGAGGTAGCTTCGGAACCCTTCCTCTTCCATCTGGGTGGCCATTTCAATCGCGGCTTCAAACGTGTAACAAACATCCCCTTGCTCGGCCATGGGCTTTCTCCTCCAGCGTATGAATAAGAGCCTTTTTTAACACAATGAGCCCTAGAGTACAAGGGCGTTTGTATACAGTGCGGCGCGGATGGTGGTTTTTTCGGCGGCTGGTACACTCTTGCCTGCGGGCGGGCCCGCGAAGGAGGGGATATGCGGATATTTCTGGCGGGAGGGACGGGGTTCGTGGGGGGGCATGTGCGGAGGGCGCTCCTTGCCAAAGGGCACAGCATCAGGCTTCTGGTGCACAGAAGAAGCGCCGGGGTCGATCCGGGCGTGGAAGAGGTCGAGGGTGACGCGACGCTGCTGCCGAGTTTTCAGGCGGCGGTCGGTGGGTGCGACGCGACGCTCAACCTGATCGGGATCATCCGAGAGTTTCCCGGGCGCGGGGTGACCTTCGAGCGTCTCCACGTCGAGGCGACGCGCAACATCATTTCCGCCGCCCGAAGTGCCGGCGTCCGGCGTCACCTGCAGATGTCCGCGCTCGGCGCCAGGGGCGATGCCTCTTCCGGCTACTTCCGGAGCAAGTTCAGGGCCGAGGAGGAGGTGCGCGCGTCGGGGCTCGACTACACCATATTCCGGCCTTCCATCATCTTCGGACCCAAGGACGATTTCATCAACAAGCTGGCGGGGTACCTGACGAGCTTTCCCGCCATGCCGGTGATAGGCGACGGGGAATACCAGCTGCAACCGATCTCCGCAGACGACGTGGCCCGCTGTTTCGCCGATGCCCTGGAGAGGCCGGAGACCATCGGGAAGAGCTTCGAGTTGTGCGGCCCGGACCGGATGAGTTATAACGAACTGCTCGATGCCATTGGGCGGGTCCTCGGAAAGGGGAGCGTGCTCAAGGTGAAAAACCCGCTCGGCCTGATGCGGTTGGTCGTGCCTGTCATGCAGCGCTTTTCCTTCTTTCCCATCACCACCGATCAGATCGACATGCTGGTGGAGGGGAACGTCTGCGACGGCGCCTGGCGCGAGACCTTCGGTTTCGAGCCGGCCAGGTTTGAGGCCGGCATCCGCCGATATTTAAAACGTTAGAAGCAATCTAAACCGTTTTTGTCCGCCGATAACGGCGGATAACGGCGGATAAAATCTATCGAACCTAATCTCTTACAGGATTTGGGGGGGCTGCATGGCCATGATTGACGAATTGACCGAGAGGATAATAGGTTGTGCCTTTACCGTTGGGAGCAAGCTGGGGCCGGGATTTCTAGAGAAGGTCTACGAGAACGCCCTGGCACACGAACTGCGCAAGAGACAATTCGGAGTCAAGCAGCAAAGCGGTGTACAGGTCTATTATGACGGCATCGTGGTAGGCGAATACGTGGCGGATCTCCTGGTCGATAATGTAGTTATTGTCGAGTTGAAAGCCCTCAAAGCCCTTGATTCAGTCCACCTGGCCCAATGCATGAATTATCTGAAAGTAACCGGCCTACAAGTCTGTTTACTAATCAACTTCGGCGGACCTAAAGTAGATCTGAAGCGTATAGTAAACAGCTATACAGGATTGACACCCCCCCCCAAAAAAAAAGATTTAGCTCTTATCCGCCTCTATCCGCCTTTATCGGCGGACAAAAAACGTCTTAGAATTCAGCTTTTGACTCTTCCCCGAGTTTTAGTTATATTGTCACATTTTCAGCTGAAGAGGATTCCCGTATGGGTGAAACAGTAAGGTTCGGCATATCCATGGACGACAAGCTCCTGGAAAGCTTCGACAAGCTCATCGAGCGCAAGGGTTACCTGAACCGCTCCGAGGCGATCCGCGACCTGATTCGTGCCGCCCTCGTGGAACTTGAGTGGGAGGAAGGCGAAAAGGAGGGAGTCGGCACCGTGACCCTGGTCTACAACCACCACGTGCGTGATCTCTCAGACAAGCTGACCGAGCAGCAGCATGCCCACCACGACCAGATCATCTCGGCGCTGCATGTCCATCTCGACGCGCACAACTGCCTGGAGGTGCTCGTGGTGCGCGGCAAGGCGCGCGAGGTGCGCAAAATCGCCGACGAGCTGATCGGCGTCAAGGGGGTCAAGCACGGGAAGCTCGTCATGACCACCACGGGCGAGGGGCTGCACTGAAAGCGCTTGACAGGGGATTTGCCCCCATGGTAGTTTCCAAGGCTCGTTGATCGAGTTGCCGAGAAGGAAGAGATGGAGAAGGACGACGCTTACTGGATGGGGAAGGCCATCGCCCAGGCGAGGAAAGCCGAGGCGAAGGGCGAGGTACCCATTGGAGCGGTCATTGTAAGGGACGGAGCGGTTATCGCCCGTGGGTTTAATCTGAGGGAGAGCAGCCAGGACCCCTCCGCCCACGCCGAGCTGATCGCCATCCGTAAGGCGGCCAGGAAGCTCTCCAGCTGGCGGCTTACCGGAGCAACCCTGTACGTGACCCTAGAGCCGTGCACCATGTGCATGGGGGCGGTGATACTTTCCAGGCTGGAGCGGGTCGTCTTCGGCTCCTTCGATCCCAAGGGTGGCGCGGCCGGTTCCTTGTACGATCTGTCCAACGATCAAAGGCTCAATCACAGCGTCACGCTCACCTCCGGGGTGAGGGGCGATGAAACCTCGGCACTGCTTTCAAACTTCTTTGTCACCTTGCGGGCGGAGAAGAAGCGCTTAAAAATAGAAAACGGAGAGATGTCCGAGTGGTCGAAGGTGCCTGACTCGAAATCAGGTGTACCGCAAGGTACCTAGGGTTCGAATCCCTATCTCTCCGCCATTAAAAACAAGGGGTTACAGCTTAATTGCTGTAGCCCTTTGTTGCATTTGCGATTCATAGGGTACATATAGGGTACACCAGAACCAAAAATTTACCCTATAGCCCTCCATAAAACTTGGTAAGCCTCTTTTCCTCCTGTTCAAGTAAGCCGCTGACGCGGCAGTAAACCCTTCTCCCGCACTCCGGATATTCTCCCCCGCCATAAAATCCTTTCGCACCAGCCGGTCCATGCC
>Ga0209430_1002441_pt1 | contig 11932 bp, 9 predicted proteins | sample BarGraIncub1133A_FD_184504 | JGI IMG/M metagenome (GOLD analysis project Ga0209430, IMG submission 184504) | Arctic peat soil microbial communities from Barrow, Alaska - Barrow Graham LP Incubations 11-33A (SPAdes) (version 2) | ecosystem: Environmental > Terrestrial > Soil > Wetlands > Peat... | reverse complement strand
GACGATGGTAAACCGTCAGATGTTGCCTGATACATACACATCGGCGGCATGACGATTCTGTTCTTAAGAGTCATACCTTTGACTTTGTATTCTTCAAACAGTTTCATAGTAGACACCCCCAAATTGCTTTCAAACCCGTTGTTCTATGAGCAGTCTACAGTATCTGTACAGTTAAATCAACACTAAAATAGCATAGTTCTGCAGGACGTCGTGCCGTAGTGGGCGCAGGAAGAGGCACTGATCTATGGCGCGAGTACACAAACCGAAGACGTCCTGCGCGTGTGGCAGCCGGCCATCTCGCAGACCTGAAACGCCGGGTACGGTACTACCCCGACGGGCCCCTTGCTGATTCGTACCACCGTGGGCGGAGAGGGAAGTACCTGCGCTGCCATTACGACAGCATCCGTGTCTCGCCTAGTATTAGTGTGACGAACGTCCGCTATCTATACGAAGAAGCTGTCCAAGCTGGCGGTGATCACGCCCTGGTCATTGCTGAGATAGAGCTTGCATAATTGAGTTGGTTAGTTCGTGTACGGGCTTGCCACGCCATGAAGAAGCCTGCCGGTTGAGGTGCCCCGGCGGGCGGGTTGTTCTGTTCGTGGCAGAAGTGGCAAAGATTGAACTCGCGTCCAAATACGTTGGATCCAGTACCAGTACAGGTTCAATCGGCTATTGTACCTTCTGCTCGGCTGGGCGACCGCCAATAGGGAGTAACGAGTCAGGAGTACATGCCGCGGATCAGTAGTCCGACTCCTCGAATACTACGCCGTTGTCGCGCAGGAATCGTGTAAGCACGTCAGGATGCACTCCGAACCCAATATTCAGGAACTGCGGTATCTCAACTTCCCGCCCAGCCTGTAGAGTCTTCGGGACGAAATCGAGACTGAGCGTTTCAGTGTGACTCTGGATCGCCCAGACGGTTCCTTTTGTGTCGAAAATGGGTCCTCCGCTCTGCCCCTTGAGACCGGGTGACGACGTCTCAAGAAACTGGATCGGCTGACCACCATAATCCGAGTTCAAGATGACCTTGTTGCGCGTGTAGATGCCTTCGAGAGGAAAGAGTGGCACAGTCGGGTCGTCAAATCCAAGGCAGAACTCTCCTGAACCCTCATCGAACGTAGCCGGGATGTGGAAGAATGGGTACCCGAGTTTGCAGAGACTGGTTCCAGCGCGCAGACTCTGGGGATTCTTGAGAACGGGATACCTGTGCACTTGCGATGCGTCAAACGGCCTCAAGCGACCAATGGCCAAGTCCGCACCAGGCAGCATCCTGCGATCCTCCAAAGTCACCTGGTTTTCGCACCACCACCAAGAAATGTTCGTTATCCATCTCTTGTTGGGATTCAGTTGTCCCTTCCTCTTTCGCTTCTGCTTGTCCGTCGCCGAAGAATCGTTGTCAATTTCCGCAAGTTTCTTCCAGTACTCAGCCATCTCCTTCACACTGGTCTCATACTCTGACTGCTGTCCGAATATATGTGCAGTAGTTGCAATCCAACCCTCTTGGTTGAGAATGACAAAGGCCCCGTGGCCGCACTCGACGCTGCCGTCAAATCTCCGTACGGATACCACAACAAGCCGTGTGAACTGACTGGCTACCTCATAAGCTTCTGCGAACATCTCTCCTCCTCCCATTTCTCAACCTACACGTTGACATGTTCCTGCATCAGATGACACTTCGACATCTGTCAGATAGTCGGGGGCATTCGATGCGCTAGTAGTACTGTGCAATGTACCCGTAGGCCTTGTCGAAGAGATCCTGGTCCTTCATCTCGTACTTCACGTAGAGGATGTGACGCAGCGCTTTCTGGACTTCGCGCTCGCCGGATTTGGTATTCTGCCATCCAAGGAAGCGCACGTTGCGGACGATCTCGTCGATGTCGGTCACGATGCGCTCGATCATCACGGGCGTCTTGGTGGTCTTGACGGAGGTAAACAAGTCGGTCAGAGCTGCTTTGGCCTTGGCTTGTTCATCGACGGGATCTACCTGTTTCTCAGTTTCCACCACGTCTTTGGCGAGCGCAAGAATTTCCTTGAGGAACTCGATGCTGTTGATCAAACCACGCTCGTGCTTCTCCTTGAGCTTCTCCAGGCGTTCGCCTAATGCAACGAACCTAGGGTCGTCTTTGTGGAGGCGTAGCCGGGCGATGAGCTTGATTTGGAGCTCCTTGGACTTGGTATCTGGATTCCTGCTGTTTAGGATGCCCTGGAGGACCTCGGGATCCATAACGAGCGTGTCGAGATCGTCACGAACCGTCTCAATCTGGACGTTTTCGTGGACCAACTCGATCGTCTTTGCCCCTAGCGCGTGCCAGAGGAGCTTGCCATTGCCACTGCTCGGCTTCACCGATTCATAGACCCTGCTGAGCCATTTGTAGTCTGTCTCATAGAGCGTCAGACAAGGGTCAGGAGACAGTGCTTCCCAGAGCGTGGAGAGGACCGAGTACTCGGCGGCGAACGCGTCGCGTGCCTTATTGTCCGGCAGGCAATCCTGGGCTGCAATGAGTCCCTCGTACCCTCCCACCGTGCGATCAACACCAGGGAAGAACAAGAGGCACTTGGCAACCTGGTCAGGCATCTGTTTCTTGAGCTGGTCCAGATTCTCAATCACTCTCTGGACAGCTTTCTCATCGAAGTCCAGCGCGCGTGCGACGTCATCGAAGATGCCAAGGTAGTCCACGATCAGCCCGTGCGTCTTGTTGGGAAATGGGCGGTTGGTCCGGCAGATTGCCTGCAAGAGGTTGTGATCTCGCATCGGCTTGTCCAGGTACATCGCTTGGAGGATGGGAGCATCAAAACCCGTGAGCAGCTTGGAGGTGACGATCAGGATCTTGAGCGGATCCGTCGGATCACGGAACCGGTCAAGCAGCTTCGCTTCCTCGTCCTTGGAGAGCTTCCACCGTGCATACTCGTCGCCCTTGTCGCCTTGAACACTCATGACGATAGCGCTGGCGTCGGCGCTGATCAGCTCATCCAGGGCATGCTTGTAGAGGACACAGCACTCACGGTCGAAGGTCACCACCTGAGCCTTGAACGCATTGGGCTCCACCTTGCTCTGAAAGTGGTCCACGATGTGCTTACAGATTGCGTCGACGCGAACTGGCGACTTGATGAGCACGGCCATCTTGGCAGCCCGCTTGGTCAGGTCGTCGCGCTCCTCCTCGGTCAGATTGTCGGTCAGCTGAGCATACGCCTCGTCGATTGCCACCTGGTCAATGTGCAGTCGCACTTCCACGGCCTCGAAGTACAGGGGCAAGGTCGCCTTGTCGCGAATGGAGTCTTGAAACGAATACCGGCTCATGTACCCGTGCTCGTCCTCATCGGCGCCAAAGGCCCAGTACGTGTTGTGGTCACGTTTATTGATTGGGGTACCCGTGAGACCGAAGAGGAAGGCGTTGGGGAGTGCTGCGCGCATCTTGCGTCCCAGGTCCCCTTCCTGCGTGCGGTGTGCCTCATCGACCATCACGATAATGTTGGAGCGGTCATTGAGACGGCTCTCGGCCTCGGCGAACTTGTGGATCGTCGTGATGATGATCTTACGGGTATCAACTGCGAGCAAGTGCTGGAGCTCCTCACGTGACGAGGCACCAATCATGTTGGGGATGTCGGCGGCATTGAAGGTCGCTGTGATCTGTGTGTCGAGGTCGATGCGATCGACGACAATGATGACCGTCGGGTTCTGCAAACGCTCCTCCATGCGCAGCTTCTGTGCTGCAAACACCATGAGCAGCGACTTGCCAGAACCCTGGAAGTGCCAGATCAACCCCTTCTTGGGGGAGCCTTTCACGACACGGTCGACGATGAGGTTGGCTGCCTGGTACTGCTGGTAGCGGCAGATGATCTTGATGCCCCGGTGTTGCTTGTCCGTGGCAAACAACGTGAAGTTCTGCAGGATATCGAGCAGGACACGCGGCTGCAACATAGCATTGAGCGAGCGCTGGACGTCGGCTAGCGTGCCCTCAGCCGTATCCTCACCCTCATGCCAGGGGCCCCAGATGGTAATGGGCATACACACGGAGCCGTACCGATAGCACTTTCCCTCAGTCGCGAACGACAGCACATTGGGCACGAACATCTGTGGGACGCTCTTCTCATACCCGTCGCGGATGTCACTGGCACCGTCGACCCATGTGACTGCCGGACGCACCGGGGTTTTGGCCTCACCAATGACCAGCGGAATGCCGTTCACGAGGAGCACGATGTCGAAGCGGCGCCCGCCTTCCTGCGTCGGATAGACCCACTGGTTGGTGACGACGTAGTCGTTGTTGGCAAGGTTGTCGAAATCGATGAGGCGCACTGGCACGTGCTCACCGCGCTCGCCAAAGGGCATGGACTTCTCGCCCCGTAGCCACTCGGCAAATAGCTCGTTGGCGTGCACGAGACCCTCGCCCTGAACGGTCACGAGGATCGCCCGCAGATGGTAGATCACCTCGTCGGCTCGATCGGGCTGGGCCTTGATGGACGGGTTCAGGCGAATGAGGGCGTCACGCACCATTGAGTCCACAAGCACGTCAGAGTGCTGTCGCGGAAGCGCTTCGGCCACAACATACCGCCAAGCAGGCCGACCGGCGGCGTAGCGACCTCCATTTTCCCCGATTGCGCCCACGACGGCTCCCTCAGATAGGGTATCGACTACCAGCTGTTCAACGGTGTCTTCTTCGCTAAACATGGGCAACCCCCGCAATCAGAGCGTTTCGCATCTCCGCCAAGAGTCTCTTGCACGATTCTGAAGCATCCTGACTTAACGTCCTCCTTGCGCTGATTGCGTCCAAGTCGCGGCAAATGCGTATCTGTACCTCAATGGGAGGAGTTGGGATACAGAACTTCCCAAGCGACCCGAGCGTGATCGTCTTCTGTGCAAGGCCTTCTGCATAGATACTAGCTTGCTTCTTCCCCAAGTTTGACTCAAGGAAATAGCATAGGAATCGGCTGTCGAGAACGCCTGTTCTTGGCCGGATGACCGCAATGTGTCTCTGAAACGCAAACGGTCGGTCCCAGTCCACGAGAATGGCGTCGCCGAATCGGCCAACCACGGTGTACAGAACGTCCCCTCGTTGCGGCCTCAGCGTCTTCGTTAGACGGGCGTATGTCTCCTCTGAAATCCATTTCGATACTGACCAGTCGACTCCGCCCTGAGTAATGTTTTCTATCAGCAAGAAAGGGACCCCCGTCTTGGTGAAGACTGGCGGTTGGTGCGTGCCATCAGTGATCTTCTCGCACATGTCTCGAAGTCTGCCAGAACAGATACCCGGAATGCGTCCTTGCCGTAGAGCTTCAAACGGTGCATCTGGAGGCATGTACTGAGTCAGGAGTGCATGTTGCTCTGACAACAAAGCCTTGTCGACGGCAGAGTACTTCTCGACTACGTCGTCAGCCGCCCAGAGGACACTGACAATGCGCTTCTGTTCTTCGAGGGGTGGAAGCGCGAACTCGTAGCTCAGGAGGTTCCTGATGTTGACCCGTTTTGACATTGAGCCTGCTGCGTGGGATAGGGCGTATTCCCAAAACGTATCAGTATTGAGAATCGCCGGAAGAAGTTCCCCGATGATCACTGATTCCTTCGGCCTTAGCACGATAGCGTCGCCTGAGCATACACCGTCAAAGTCAACCATTGAGGCTCTCCTCAGGTAGGCATTCCTTCGAGCAAATAGCGTGTCTCCCGCCTTAAAGACCTTCATGGCTGAAATCAGGTCGGCAGTCGTTCCCCAGCGACGAATCTTGAGCTCCCCAGAATCGAAATGTTCCAAGCCGACGAACCGGTCGGCTTCTGCCTCGGATGGATTGTCGATGCGTGTCGAGATCTCGTTCACGGCGTCGCCCAATCGCACTGTTGTCCATCGCACTCTCTGGCCATTCGTAGTCATTTGGTGCCTCCATCAAGTGGAGTACTATACAGGGTCTTCAGCAAGCTGTTCATGGATATTCGCAGCGACTGCGAGCTGGTCTGCCATTCGGCAATGCACTCTTTCAGCTCCAGTTCGTCTCCACTCCCTGTCCCCCTGACATGATCGGATCGATCGACTCTCATGAAGAGGTCCAGACTCAGATTGTTGCCCTTCGCACGTATCTCAGCATTGCCTACCACATGAGCGAATCCTTTGACGTCTCTGAAGCCCTTGTAGGCACTCACGATGTGCTCAATGTGCTCGTCGGTCAGGCAGCTCTGAGCCCGCTCCCGCGTAACCTCGTTGACTGCATTGACAAAGAGGATCTTGCCCCGTCGTTCCTTGGGTTTGTTCGTGCGGCAGATCAAGATACAGGCTTCCATGGGTGAGTTGTAGAACAGGTTGGGTCCCAGGCCAACCACGCATTCGACTACATCATGGGCAATCAACTTGTCGCGCATGGACTGCTCCTCGTTGCGGAACAGCACGCCGTGGGGGAAAAGGATGGCACATCTTCCTGACTTGGGCTTCAGGCTCTGAATAATGTGTTGCAGGAAGGCGTAGTCTGCGCGGCCTTGCGGTGGCGTACCATAGATGTTGCGTCCCCATGGATCAGCCGACCATGCATCACGATCCCACTGCTTGACCGAATATGGCGGATTGGCCAGCACGATGTCGAATTGCATGAGCCGATCGCCCTGGACGAAGACTGGATGCGCCAGGGTATCACCACGCACGATATGAAAGTCCTCGATGCCGTGGAGGAAGAGATTCATGCGCCCGATGCCCGATGTCAGCAGGTTGAGCTCCTGACCGTACAGGTGGAGGTTGCGCCACTCCTTGCCCTGACCCTTGAGATGCGCTACACACGAAAGCAGCATGCCGGCCGAGCCACTGGTCGGATCATACACCGACTCCCCGGGCACGGGCTGCAGGATCTCGGTCATGAGATGTACAACGGTCCGGTTGGTGTAGAACTCCGCGGCTGTGTGACCAGAGTCATCGGCAAACTTCTTGATCAGGAACTCATAGCCAACACCCAACTCATCCTCGGGGCAGTTGGCCAGCGAGAGCGTCAAGGATGAGAAATGCTCCATGAGCTCCCGCAGCATGGCGTCCGGAAGACGATCCTTGTTGGTCCACTGAGCATCTCCGAAGATGCCAGTGAGCGCATCGGGGTTCGCTTTCTCAATGTCGCGCAGTGCGTCCTGAATGGCCTTGCCCACCTCTTTGACCTTGGTGCGGACGACATTCCAATGGGCTCCCTCGGGGATGCAGAATCGGTGCTGCTCAGGCAGCAGGGCATAGTCTTTGTCTCCACCCGATTCTTCTAGCGCGTGTGTGAGCTCTTCGTCGTACACATCACAGAGGCGCTTGTAGAACAGGAGTGGGAAGATGAATTGTTTGTAGTCGCCGGCGTCGATATAGCCCCGCAGGAGGGTCGCGGCGCCCCAGAGATATGACTCAAGCTCAGACTGGGATACGATGCCGCCGCTCATTCCGCTAGACCTTCCTGTTTCAGTAATTCGAGTAAATGGCCTTCGGCATCGTACGCAGCAGCTAGGGACTTCTCTAGGTTGTCCAAGGCTTGGTTCGCCATCATGGTTGCTTCTTCGACTATCGGCTCAATATAGCGAGGCATATTGAGGTTGAAGTCGTTGGCGCGGACCTCGTCAAGCGGTACGACGCGGCAGATCCTGTCCACATCTTTGTAGTTCTCGTACCAGCTGTAGATCGCGTCGACGTGCTCTGCTAACAGCTCATTCTGGGCGCGGCCAGTCTTGAACTCGTGCGATGCGTCGATGAAGAGCACCTTGCCCCGATGCTCTCTGGCCTTAGTCTCACGGAACACCAGGATGCAGGCTGGAATCGTGGCACCGTAGAAGAGATTGGGGCCGAGACCAATGACGGCGTCGAGCTTGTCCATCTCCAGAATCCTGCGTCGAATCTCGCCCTCCTTGCCCATATGGAAGAGCACGGCGTTCGAAAGGACGACGGCCATCCGACCCGTCTTGGGCGCCATGGACTTGATCATGTGCTGCACCCAGGCGAAGTCGCCATTCTTGGCGGGAGGGAGCCCGGCAAAGTTGCGCCCGTAGGGATCGTTGGTCCAAAGATCATCGCCCCAAACCTCGAGCGAGAAAGGTGGATTGGCAATGACACAGTCGAATTGGGCGAGGCTGTCACCAGAGTAGAAGGCGGGACGCCGCAGAGTGTCACCTCGTTCGATGTGAAAGTCCTCAAGACCGTGGAGGAAGAGGTTCATACGTGCAATGGAGGACGTCGTCAGGTTCTTCTCCTGGCCGTAGAGCTTGCCCAGCATGAGGTTGAGGTCGCCTCCATGCTCCTGGACGTAGTCCAACACTCCGAGGAGCATACCGCCTGTGCCACCAGCGGGATCATATGCCGTTTCTCCGGCCTTGGGAGCGAGGATACGAACCATGAGCCGCACGACGGGACGAGGTGTGTAGAACTCACCAGCCTTCTTGTTGGTCAGGTCGGCGAACTTCTTGATGAGGTACTCGTAGGCCTGGCCCATGATGTCAGCCTTGCAGTATGCGTTGTCTAGTGTGCGACTGGAGAAGTGCTCGATCAGGTCCTTGAGCAGGGCATCGGACAGACGAGCTGTATTCGTCCACTGAGCGTCGCCGAAGATGCCATGCAGTGTATCCGGGTTGGCCTGTTCAATCCCGCGCATAGCGGTCTGCAGTGCATGACCGACGCTCGTCGCCTTGGCACGCACGTCCTGCCAGTGACAGCCCTCCGGAATCTGAAAACGGTGGTTCTCGGGGAACTGAGCATACTCTGGGTCGTCGGGGGATTCCTTGCTAGCGGCAGCGTACTCCTCGTCATAAACGTCAGAGATGCGCTTGAAGAACAGGAGTGGAAAGATATACGTCTTGAAGTCGGCGGCATCGACGGGGCCACGGAGAATACATGCTGCCTGCCAGAGATAACTGGAAAGAGCCGAAAGGTCAAGATCGGCCGATTTGGTTTCTGCTTTCTTCTTGCTCACGAGTACTCGCCCTCCTGCCTCATAGCGCCTGCTGCCCCAGCTCAACGGACAACCAGAAGGATCGAGCGGTTGTCCGACGGCCAAAAACTATGTCGCCGCTGCCCCCGGATGCATACGCATTTCATCCATATCGGAGTACTCTCCAAGATATGTTGCGCCACCTAATTGTCAACCTTGTTTGTCGGCGTGTACTGCCGATATGCGTCCTGACCAGGGCCCGTTGGCCCTCAAGAACAGACGCAAAACGCCCCCAGTCGTGTGGTTGGGGAGCGCAGGATCCTGCAATGGATAGGGGCTCAGTCCAACAAATAGAGTCGTGAAATCTGATGACGACTCATGGACTAAGTTCGCTCTCCTAGGCCGAAGACGAAATGTTGGGCTGGCCTAGCCAGTTCTGCTGGCGAAGATGGTGTGGTGAATCTGCATTTCGGGCACGCCAAGCACAATCGAGGCAGCTTCTACGTGGCCTCGCCTATCTGCTCGCACCAAGCCTCAAGCTCCTCCACTAGCCTCTCGGCTTCTGCATCTTTGGAGCGAATTGTCTTAGGACTGATGCGCACTCTCTTGAACTTGACATGCCCGTCCTGGCTATCGACCACCGTCCTTGTTCGCACTAGTCCATACTTCGACAGTGATCCCCAGCAAGCGTGAACGACACTATTCCGAAACTCGTTGAGCGAAACGAGCTGTTCCTTGATTCCCTTCAAGGCAATCTGATGCCTCGTGTCCACACAGGATGCCATCCTGGCATACATCTTGTAGAACAATTCGATCTTGTTCCCGACCGACAGCCTCTCTGTAATAATGAACCCCAATTCGTCGGAATCGTTGAATATGAACTCTGCAATCGCTAGATCGAGTGCGTGTTCAAGAAGGCTGAAGTCGATCAGGAACGATCCGATTAGGGGGCAGTACCGTGCACGCACCCGCTCAAGATACTCTGTGTCGACGTAGTCGAATTGCTCCAGGTCCTGCCACTCTTCTTTGTCTGCTCCCATATCACTTCTCCCGACACTCTCGTCAACTGACCGAATCGTTCCCTACCACCATCCGCTGATGTCCTTTCAGTGAGAGACCATGTGGATGCTGAGTCCGACAGACGATCAGCGCTCAGACACAAGATCTGCCCTAGCATCCAGCATTGCCCAGACGGCCGACCTTGGTGTCGGCAACCAAAGATGCCAGGCCCCATGCGATTTGACTCAGGTGGCCCACAGTCCACCTCCCTTCTCAGCCAACATCGCGTTGTTCGCCTTCAAGTGCTCGTACAACATCCTCTATCTTCGGAGCCCTACGCCTCTTGACACATACAACAACCAGCCAGACGACGGAAACAGCACCAATAAGGTAGAAGAAGGCGCACCATACTTCGGCGCTGACACCAATTGAATCCCTGAACGATGTTGTCAGTAGAGTCAAGCTGAGCGATATCACCAGTTCTAGAGGAGGCACAAAATCCCATGAGGCTTCAAGGCCGTCTGTGTAGTCACGGAGCAGAAGACGAGCCCTGTCACCCGTCGTCCGAATCACATCTTGATCGGTCGTATCATATGTCACGCAGTTGAGTCTGGTACTAGTAGTGATTTTCGCGTTCTGGGTCACCTCCACAAGGTTCGACGAATCCGAAGTCCCCAGTGTGACCGGTGAAGGCCTTTCCTTGGAACTCACGTCTTGCGGCGGGTGCAAATTCACTAGCGTCACCTGTGAGGGCTTCTTCTTGGAACTCATGGTTTGCCGGCCTTCTCTGGTTCCTCCGGTGTCTTCTTGGGCTCCATCAGCCCCAGTATCCCCAGGGCGTACTGGCTCATGTATCCACAGTTGGTGCAGATAACCATGACACTGGGCAGTATTTGCCCGCCCAGAACAACGTTAGTCTGGCTAGACTGCACTGTTTGGCTGAAGTATCCATCTTGAAGGCTGAACGAAGTGCCGCCACATCGAGGGCAAGGCTTTGAGACCCCTCGCTCTTGAAGAGTTTTTATGACTAGATCTGACTGTTCTTTTGTGAATACGCTCACGCTTCCCCCTAGTTGCCTGCAAGGCTTCAATCTGACTTCGACAACCAGAGTAACACTATTTTCTCTCGCCTCAAGCGGAAAGAAGCCCTGCTAGTGCCAGAGCTCCGGCGTGAATGACATGCAAATGGAGGACAGATGGCTAGTCGTCATGAATCTCCACCTGGCATTTCACTGGTGTGACAAATCCGGACATTGAGACACTTCTCACTTCCGCAGCTTCGAGTTCTGACCATCCCAGATCGGGCGCCGCTGCTGCCCTTCGAACCAAGAACTGCCAATTCACGCCACATTTCGGTGATTCGATCCCAGTACGCACCCTTCGCGATGACACCAGTTCTGGGCTGTTTCTCCCGCTATCTACTCGTCTGTTCGCGCTCCATCGTCAGCGAACCGCCTCTGACCTCCGTGCTGCAACGCAGACGAAATGTCGCAACTCTACTTGCTCACTCTAGGGTCAGGCCTGTCTGGCTTTCTTCTTTCGGGGTTTTCCCCTGAACAGCGCGTTGTAGGCGATGAACGCAACAGCCAGGTACGCACATGTCTTGGGGATCATCAGCATGCCGACCAGCGCGTGGGTGGGCGCAAACAGAATGACGGGGATATAACAGGCAAACGAGATCACGATCATCCACGCGATAAGGTTGAACGTCCTGTCCTTCGCGTGGGCCGAATCACGGAACAGCAGGTACACGAGACCCAGCCCTTCGATCATGAGCGGAATATTCCGGATGATGCTCCACGGCATGGGGGAAACGATGGCGGTCCACTGGTTCACGGCCGGCATCATGAGTCCCAGGCGCACGACACCCATGGCAACGAGTGTCCATGCGAACCAGTCGAAGGTTTTGTGGAAGCGAATGCGCCATGCGTCCAGCATGACCATGTAGAAGAACGTCACGGTGACAGCTGTCGCAAACGTGCCGATCCCTACGAGTGTCGTGTGCTGCGCCAGCCCGCCGTTCAGATAAGCGAACACGCGGAACCCAACATGTCCGGCATCCCCAGTCCCAGCAGAA
>Ga0209430_1002435_pt1 | contig 11945 bp, 14 predicted proteins | sample BarGraIncub1133A_FD_184504 | JGI IMG/M metagenome (GOLD analysis project Ga0209430, IMG submission 184504) | Arctic peat soil microbial communities from Barrow, Alaska - Barrow Graham LP Incubations 11-33A (SPAdes) (version 2) | ecosystem: Environmental > Terrestrial > Soil > Wetlands > Peat... | reverse complement strand
CTTCTGGTCCATGAGAACCGTCTTGATTGCACTCCGTTTCGTCTGTTCCAGCATCTTTTCGAACGCGTTTAGTGTGAACTCGTCGTTGTCCAGCGGGTCGAGACCAAGGGCGGCCGTCATGGCATGGGAAGCGAGCTCGACGGTCTTGACTGCGTGGATATACCCGAACCACCAGAAGTGCTGGCTGAAAGCACTGCCGTCTTCAAACAGGATGGCCGACTGGCGGTTCCCCGGCAAGGGCTCACCCTTGCGGTGGAAGAGGGCCTCTCCACCCATGCCGAGGTTGAGCAGGAACGTCGCTCCCGGCTCGAGGTCCAGGAAGATCCATTTTCCTCTCGACGTCACACGGTTCACCCGTGCATGGACGAGTAGTTGCCCGAACTCGTCAGGCGGTACGTTCAGACATCTGGGCTGGACGACGTCGACCTCGGCCACACGCCTGCCCCGGAGTTCCCGGTTCATTTGTCGTGCCAGGTTGGCCACTTCGGGTAGTTCGGGCATGGCGTTCTCCTCGTGCCTGAGACCGGCTACAGGGAGCGCACGACCTGGGCCAGGGTTCTGACTCCTTCGTCGATCTCCTCGGTGGTCAGCGCGCAGAACGGCAGCCGGACGAAGGTGTCCCCCCTCCCGTCAGCAAAGAAGTCGCGCCCATTCGTGAGCTGGATACCTTTCTCCAAGCCCTTGGCGATGAGGGCTTCGGCCTTGACACTCTTGTTGAGCGTGACGCCCACGAAGAAACCGCCCTCAGGTCTGGCCCATGTTCCCAGGTCGGCCATTTCCGCCCCGAGCACGGCAAGCAGTTCGGACAGACGTGGGTGGTAGAGGTTGCGTAACTTCTCGATCTGAGCGGGCAGCAGACCCCTGTCGATGAACTCGAAGACTATAGCCTGCGGCAGAAGGGACGGTGTGATGTACGTATCCTGTGCGGTCTTGCCGAGGCGGTCCATGTACTGCTGGGGGCCGAACGCGACACCGACGCGCAGACCGGGCGACAACAGCTTGCTGAAGCTGCTCAGCTGGATCGTCCTGCCGGGAATCATGGACTGGATCGTGGGAACGTCTTCACCGGCATATCGCAGGCGACGGTAGGGGGTGTCCTCGAGGACGAGCATGTCGTACTGCTCTGCCAGGACGGCGAAGGTCCGGCGCTTGGCCTCTGCCATCGTTGTACCCGAAGGGTTCTGGAAATCGCTGATGACATATGTCATCAGCGGATGGTGTTCGCGGATGAGCTCCTCACAGGCGGTGAGGTCCATGCCATCTTCCTGCAGGGGAACACCGACAACCGTGGCCCCCGCCCGGCGCAGGACCTTGATGACACGGTCATACGAGGGCTGCTCGACCAGGACGGTCGTGCCCGGCGTGATGAGGGAACGGGCCATGAAATCGACGATCTGCAGGGCTCCCTGGCTCAGCAGAACCTGGTCTGGCTGGAGTCCGTGGCCGGCTGCGATGAACTCACGCAGTGGGCCGAATCCCCGGAAGGAACCATATTGCAGAATCTGGGAGCTGTACTTGGTGAGAGCCGACGCGGCGCACTCTGCCAGGGCCTCCACCGGAAATGCCTCAGTTGCGGGAACACCTCTCGTGAATGCAATCATGCTACTTGCCTCCTGGATGTGTCTGATACGTTTATTATATTTCCTACAGGACCATGAAAACTGCTGAAATGAGCAGGACCACGTAGATGAGCCGGGTGAACCGTTCGCCGCTGATGCGGTGATGCGCGATGTCTCCCAGCAGGGCGCCGAGCGCAAGGAACGGCAGAGACGTCAGGACAAGCTTCCCTGGCACGCCGGCCAGCTTGTGGCGCACGACGATATCTGCGATGATGAACACGTTGATGGTCGTCCAGATGGCGACCAGCGTGGCGCGGAACGCAGCCTTGTCCTTCAGCTTCTGAATCGCGTAGATGATGACGGGTGGACCACCCGAGGTGAATGCCCCCTGCATGGCGCCTCCGATGAACAGCAGGGTGTTGAGAAGCCAGGCAGGCCATGGTCGCGGCGTACCTCTGCCTGGCCGGAACTGCGTGACCAGTCCCTGGATGCCGACGACGACCATGAAGATGGCGAGGATGTGCATCAGCGTGGTTTGTGGCAGGACGTTGTAGGCGATCATGCCAATAGGAAGTCCGGGCAAGACAAATGCAAGGATGCGCAGGTACTGCCGCCAGTCGACGTGCTTCCAGGAGACGACCAGAAGATAGACGTCCAGCACAAGGGCCAGGACGGTAAGGACGGGGCGAGCCGTGTCGATGCCGGTCAGGAGGATGCAGAACGGCATGGCCAGCACGGCGCAGCCGAAGCCGGTGATCCCTTGGATGAAATGAGTCGCCAAGACGATGAGGCCAAACAGGACAGCAGTCAGGGCAAAGGGCACATCTTCCTCCACGCGTCCTCTCGGGGCGCACCCGAACAGTATACGCGGAATGCCGTGGCAGGTGCCGATTCACCGATTGCACGCACACGACTGAGCCGGGGTGTGCCGTCGTGGTGCGCTGGCTTCAGCCGGCGCCCCTGTGCGTGTTTGCGTATGTGCGAAGGCGAATCATACTGTGTTGGAGCGTCTGCGCTGTCCGGCGAGATGACAGCAGAGGGGAGGAACCATGAGACTGAAGAGAGCAGTGGCGATCGTGCTGACGGCAGCAGCAGTGGTGGGGTGCGCAGGATGCCGCCCGAAGGCAGTCAGCACGCCCGGTAACGGGGTGCCGTCCATCGTCGTTCAGACGATGCGCGAGGAGGACGCAGCACTTCGCTACTCCGTGAGGGCTAATTATCCGCAATTGCGGGGGACACTGGCTGTGGCTGCCATTGAGAAGGTCAACAAGGCTATCGCGGACATGGTGCTGCCGGACATCGCGGGAGTGAAGAAAAATGCAGCGGATGACGCGACATGGGCCGCGAAGAACCCTCTCGAGGCTTCTCAGCTGCCTGCAGACCGGAGCAACTTCCTGAACGCCGAATATGAGATCCCTTATCTGACGAACGACCTCGTCAGTGTCCGCATCCGGTTCGAGACGTACTCCGGTGGGGCGCATGGCATGTCGTATACACGCGTCCTCAACGCCAGGCTCAGGGACGGGGAGACCATCGACACCGAGGGGCTGTTCATCGATGGGAAGCAAGGCCTGCAGTGGCTTTCGCAGTACTGTGCCACAGATTTGAAGCGCCAGTACGGACCAGACTACGAGGCGCTCAGGAGCTTCGTGGAAGATGGAACGGCGCCCACGGCAGACAACTTCACCAGCGTGTCGCTGGAACCTGGCGGTCTAGTCGTATCATTCGACCCCTACCAGGTCGGTCCATATGCAGCGGGCCCTCGTGAAGTCCACGTTCCTGCCAAGGATGTCCAGCCGATGCTGGCCGTCACCCTGTCGCCGGACGCGTTCAGCCTGGTGTTGGAACCAGGCGAATGAGGTCCGAGGCGCAGGCGGCAGTTGCCACCGAACGGAAAGTAGCTACATGAGGACGACGGACACTCTCTTCGAACGCGTCTGGAGCGTTGCGGCGAAAGTACCACGAGGCAAGGTGACGACGTACGGAGCCATCGCGCGGGCGCTGGGGAGTCCTGGGGCGGCGCGGACGGTGGGCTGGGCGATGCGGGCAGTGCCCGTCGGATCCGGGCTGCCGTGCCACCGCGTGGTCAACGCGGCGGGTGAGCTCTGCCCCGAGGACACGTTTGGCGGGCCCGGCGTCCAGCGGTCACTGCTGGAGAGTGAGGGAGTTACCTTCGACGTGCAGGGGCGCGTCGACATGAAGCGCCATCTCTGGATCCCCTAGCAACGCTCAGTGCAGTTCGTGCACCATCCACACGTTTGGCTCGACGTATGTGACTACTGCGAAATCGTCCCTGTCCATACCATTCCTCGTACCAGCACTACGGGCGGTGGAAGCAGTCCGTCAACGCACACCCTTCATTGAGGAGTTCTTGAGTTTCTGAGGGATGTGCCCATGATGTTGAGTAACATGGAGGATCGGGTGAACGATGCAAGGCAGCGACTGGAGTCCATAGACGAGTTCAGAGGGTTTTCTATCCTGCTCATGGTGCTGGCCAACTATCTGGCCGGCCCCCACGTTGTTCCGGCGTGGCTGAAGCATGCTCCCGATGTAGGATTCACTGTCATCGACATCATCGCTCCGATGTTCATTGCAGCCATCGGACTCACATTTGGCGTGTCGTTCCGAGCCAGGCTGGCCAGAGACGGCAGGCGCCGGGCCATTGAGCATTTCCTGTTCCGAAACCTTGCTCTCATCGGTCTTGGCGCTCTTTTCACGGTGTTGGGAAATCTCTCGGGACTTGCTGTTGACCGATCGAACTGGGGACTGTTGCAGGCTATCGGCTTCGCGGGGCTTATCACCCTTGTCTTCATCGCGGTGCCGGCGCGCCTGCGGTGGCTCGCAGGGCTCTTGTTGCTGGTCGCCTACCAGTTTCAGCTCAACAGTTTCTGGCTGGCGAATGTCCTGAGTTCCACGCACGGTGGGCTTGAAGGCGCCCTTTCCTGGGGGGCTATGCTGGTCATGGCGACCGCGCTGGGAGACCTGTTCCATGATGTCCCAAAAGGAAGGCGGTGGTTTCCCGCCGCGTCAGCGGGTGTCCTCGCTCTTGGTCTCCTTCTGGCATTCATCGTTCCGGTGAGCAAGAACCGTGTCTCAGCCAGTTATGTTCTGATTGCATTGGGCGCAAGTGATCTGGTTTTCTGGTGTTTCCATGTGTTCGACGAACGTTTTCACCGCTTGATACCTATCCTCAGGGAGTGGGGGCGCAACTCTCTGTTGCTCTATGTCATGCACGGTGTTCTTCTGGGCATATTCGTCGCGCCTCGGATACCCGGCTGGTATGAACTGGCCCCCGTGTGGCTGCTAGTTCTTCAGGCACTGTTGATGGTCGGAACGCTGAGTTGGGTCGGGTGGGTGCTGGACCGCAGGCATTTTCACGTTACCTTGTGATGCTGGCAAGGAGGAATGATGGATGAGTATGCAGAAGTTGTTGTTGTTCCAGGGCAGGCTGAGGCCGAGCGCATCGTGCAGGCTATTGGAGCTGCGGGCATAACGGCGTTCTTCCGCGCGACAACGGGCCTCGAAGGAATGTTCCAGGTCATGGCTGTCCAATCAGGCATTGTCGAGGCACGCGAGGTCGCGAGCATGTTTCAGGGCTGTGAGTGCCAGCAGGAAGGAAGCCGTGACGAACCCGAGATCCACAGTCAGACTGGAAAGCGCGTGCACCGCCGGGGAATCGTCGAGTAGAGGTGTGCCGGCTGGCAGTCAAGCGGGGGTTCTGGCACTGTGCAGGACATTCATGAAGCATACGAGGTGACACTTGGGCACATCAGGCGTGCTTAGCGGTATCGTCTGCCGCGACATGGAGCCCGGACTCTGGCCGCAGCTGGAAACACTATTTGGCAAGAATGGAGCATGCGGCGGCTGCTGGTGCTGCTGGTGGCGGCTTGCGGGCGTGGAACGCTGGGCAGATGTGAAGGGCGAGGTGGCGCATGAGCGACTGCACCAGGTGGTCCAATCCGGCAGCGTTCACGGGGTGCTCGCGTTCGACGGCGAGACGCCTGTGGGGTGGTGCTCATTCGAGCCGAGGGCTTCCCTGCCACGGCTGGAACGCTCGCCAAGGTTCAGGGGCAGGCCTGCAGAAGGAGTCTGGTTCGTCGGATGTTTCTTCATCCAGCGTGGCTGGAGGCGCCGGAGGCTGGCGGAGCTCCTGCTGGAACATGCGATCGGGGTGATGGAGCGCGAAGGAGCTCGCGTTGTCGAGGCCGTGCCGACGGCGACGCACGGACGCCCACAGGCGGACGCCTTTCTGTTCACGGGCACGCAGGGGATGTTCGAGCGGCACGGGTTCCGCACTACCATGGACGCACGCGGCAGGACCACCGTCATGAGGCGGGAATTCATTCCAGGAGTGCAGCAATGACCACGACTGCTGTCCCGTGCATCGTCCCTGGGACACTGTTCTTCTGTTCCTGGAGTGGGGGCAAGGACTGCTGTCTTGCGCTTGAACTCAGCACAGAGGCAGGCAGCCGGCCAGCGGCGCTGTTTACTGGTATGGATGAGACGGGAGCGCGGTCGCACTCTCTTGGTCTGACGCTCGCTTCACTGCAGGTCCAGGCCGACGCCCTCGGGTTGCCGCTGGTCGTTCGCAGCGCGTCCTGGCCTCACAGCGGCAACACCATATCTATGCCATGATCGTGATGACGCGGGATGCTGCGGTCAGCCAGACATTTCTGGGGTGCACGCTGGATGAAGCCTGCATCGAGGAACTCAGGACAGTGGGGTGCGATCCCACTGGCGAGGGAGGCGAGCTGCATACTGTCGTGACAAACGCTCCCTCGTTCGCCTTCGCGCTGCGACTGGTCTCCGGCGCTGTCACCGCACATGATGGCTCCCACTTTCTGGCGGTCGGATTGGAGCGTCCGTGACGGCCGGTGGTGTCTCGGAACGCGGCATTGTCCGAACCTATCTTGCAGTCACGTCACTGACGACACTTGCGCAGTCGCTGATCTGGGGCGTCAACACGCTGTTCCTCATGCATGCGGGGCTCGACATCCTGGGTGTGATGGTTGCGAATGCAGCGTTTACTGTTGCGCAGGTCCTGTTCGAGGTGCCGACCGGCGTCGTGGCGGACACCTGGGGACGGCGTACCAGTTACCTGCTGTCGGTATCCATCATCATGGTTGCGACGCTCCTGTACATGTGGGCTGGGGTTTCCAGGGCCGGGATTCTCGCCCTCTGCCTTGCCTCGGCCCTGCTCGGGCTCGGGTTCACGTTCTACACTGGGGCAGTCGACGCTTGGATGGTAGATGCGCTGCGTGCGACGGGATCGACGCTGCGGACGGAGACCGTGTTCGCCCGGGCTGCCGTCGTGTTCGGGGTGTCCATGGTCGTCGGGACCACGGCAGGAGGAGTGCTGGGCCAGGTTGGCCTCTGGTTGCCGTATGTCGGTCGCGCGGTCCTGCTGGTGCCGGCGCTCGTCCTTGGGCTCGTGTCGATGCCGGACCTTGGGTTCGAGCGCAGACAGCTGCGCTGGTCCGGTGTCGGAGCTGAAGTGCGCAGGGTCGCGTCTGTCGGCGTTTTGTACGGCGTGCGTACCCCTCTCGTCCGCTCGCTCATGTTGGCAGGCTGCGTCCAGGGTGTGTTCGGGATGTACGGGTTCTACTCATGGCAACGGTACTTTCTGGACCTGCTGGGGCGCGACGCCGTGTGGGTCGCAGGCATCATCGCCGCCACCATCGGGTTGGCCGGCGCCGCAGGAGGAGCGCTGGTGCGGCCTGTCATGGCCCATGGACCGCGCCGGTCGAGCGTGCTCCTGTGGACGGCAGGGGCCGGGACGGCATGCATCGTCGCGGCAGGGCTCGTGCGCGCATTCTGGGTGGCCGTCCCGCTGTATGTCCTGGCGTGTCTGCTGGACGGTATCGCGGGGCCTGTCCGCATGGCATGGCTGAATGCATGTATCCCATCCCGGGAGAGGGCGACGCTCATCTCGCTCAATTCTCTCTTTGGCGAGGCTGGCGGGACGGTCGGGCAGCTTGGGCTGGGAGTTGTGTCGCGGGCTGTGTCCATCCCCGCGGCCTGGGTTGTTGGTGGCGCGTTGGAGACGATGGCGCTGCCGTTCATCGGCATGGCGCGCAGGCGGGGAGCTGTCAGCGATGCCGGGGGGCAGTGTGAAGTGGCGGGTTCGCCGTAACCTTCGCGAGGGGGCGGACGTAGATAAGGTGGACAGTCGGTCAGTGTTCTCAGAAGACCGGCTACGTGGGAAGGAGCAGATATGGCTGACCAGGGCACTCGTACGACCCGTTCTTCGACGGCGAATCTCGGCATCCTGCTGATCATCGTTGGCATCGTCATCCTCGCGCTGCAGTATGTTCATATCGATCTGAGCCGGCTTCCGGAGCGCTGGGCGGAGCTGACATGGCCGCTGCGCATCATCATCCCTGGACTTGCGTTGTTCGTCGTGGGTCTGGTGCTGCCGGACCGGGCGGGCGAGGGTCTGGCCGGGTTCGGGCTTGTGGCTGCGGCAGTGGGCACCCTGCTCTGGTATCAGAGCGTCACTGGCACGTGGGAAACCTGGGCATATGCCTGGGCACTGGTGTTTCCGGCCGCTGGAGGACTCGCAGGCATCATTCATGGGACGCTGCACGCCAACTGGCGGCATGTGCGTGACGGTGTTGGCGGATTCGTGTTCGGCATGGTCATGTTCCTCGTCCTTGGCTTCGTGTTCGAAAACTGGCTGGGGTTCGAGGGATTTGGACTCGGCCGGATTGCGGCCTGGGTGCCAGGAGTGATCTTGCTGGCGGTGGGCGTTACCGTCCTCTTCGCCGGTACCCCCGGTGAACGCAGCTCAAGACGCGCCGAGCGCGAACAGAGACGGGCAGAGCGTCATGGCGCCCCCCAGGGAAGGATGAGCACTCCGGTCGTGCCTCCCACGGACGCGAAGCAGGAGACCATCACGCCTGTTGAGCCGACGAAGCCCGACGACGGGCAGTCCACGTAACAGGACGAGCTGGGGGCCGTCCTCACCTTGATGACATGGCTGGCATATCCTGCCCGCCAGGTCGACTCAAGGTGCAGACATACGTGCCGGGTTCCCGGCGGCTAGAAGCGTGAGGCGAGCAGGCGGGCGAGAGCCTCGAGGGCGACGATTGGTTGGGGCGCCGTGCCGGTGGTAGTGGGGTTGAGTGTGTACAGCAGGGTGAACACCGTCGCGTTCTTCCGTACGAGCAGGGCGGCTACGCCGATGTCAGAGTGCCGGGCTGAAGCCTCGCCGACGATTGCCGTCCCCGTGTCATCGATGAGTCCGTCGGCAGCGAGCTTGTTCCTGTACCATGTATACGCCCGGTCACGCAGCGCGTGATTCGGATCGGGAGTGAACTGCCCGCCGAGGAACGTCAGGGAGCCCCCACCACGGAAATCGATCGTGATACCGTTCTTTGCCCCGGCCAGTTCCTTGCCCTGGCCGTTTGTGCCTTGATCAGGGAAGAACACGAAGGTCTGGTCGGCGTACCCAACGTCGACGGCTGTTCCCAGCCCCGTCTCCTTGAAGTCCTGCGGACTGAGCGTGACACCGGGGAGCACCGTAATAGGCTCGTCCACGGTCGCACCTCCCAGGACAGAGATGAGCGTGACTGCGCCTCCACTGACGAGGGCGAGCACGATGAGAATGGTGACGAATGTACGCATGCGTTTGCGGTTCACGGTTACCTCCAGGTTATAGGACGGCTCACTGCTCGAGCAAAGTCTTCAGCGCATCAGCAGATAACGGATGAGCACGAGGAGGGCGAGGTGAGCCGGGTAGTACGCATAGAACAGCTCCGGCAGATGACGCAGGTGCAACCGGGGCGGCCAGAGGATGAACGGGATGCTGGCCAGCGCGTACACCTGGGACGGCCAGAACAGGGTCCCGGCGAGCATGTGCAGGAGTCCGTGGCCGATGATGAGTTGCTCTCTATGCTGAAAGAGGACGAAGCTGGTCAGACACAACAGAACGCCATAGAGGCCATAATCCGGACCCACGGCCGGCAGCCAGAGTTGTATGGCGGCCACGCTTAGTGCGAGGGCGACCGCCCACCAGTGGTGGTGGTCCCATCCCCAGATAGCCAGCAGACCCAGCAGCAGCGTGCCAAAGATGTTGAGCGTCCACGGGCGCACGCCGAACGCGATCATGTAGATCGGCTGTGCGATGAGACCCCAGATGGCAAGCCTGAGCACATAGCGGGAGAGGTTGTGCGTGTGCAGATAGCCGGCGGCAAGCTGGTAGGCGAAGAGAGGAAAAGCCACGCGTCCAATGATGCGGAGCCAGCCCACCTGTGGCAGCAGAATGGCTCCCACGTGGTCGATGGTCATCGAGACGATAGCGACAAGCTTGAGGGCATCAGACTGTTCGAGCGTCGGTTGCCTATCTCCCAGGGAGGAAGTACCTTCATCGTGGTTTGTCATTGTCAACGATTCATCGCCTCGCTCTTCTTGACAGCCCCCTTAGGCAGCACTAGAATACTGCAGCAAAGCCGCATGTTGGGGCGTCGTCTAATGGTAGGACAGTGGCCTTTGGAGCCATGAATTGCTGGTTCGACTCCAGCCGCCTCAGCCATCTTCTTCAGACCCAGACAATTGCCTCGGTCCTGGGTTGACGCGGTCGAGTCAGCACAGCCTCAGGACAGAGGCGTATTCGCAGTGTAGCAGTCCCGCCTGTTTTTGCTAGACCACCTGGCCGGCGAGAACCACATAGGTGGTCATCGCGTCAAACTTGCCCATTGTCTGCAACGCCATCACGTACGCGCCGAGGACCGGGTCGAGCAGTGGCGGCTGCAGCCGTGCGAGTGGGGCGACTTCATGAGTCAGGAGTGTCAGCCTGTCGATAAAAGCAGGATTGCCGCCTCCGAAGACCGAGCCACCCAGGACGACATCGACGACCTCATGCTCGAAGCCCATCTTGTGGACCAGCCCCGTGATCCCCTCCGCCAGAGACTCCGCCTGCAGCATGAGGATACGCCTGCATACTTCGTCGCCGGCCGTCGCGCCGTCGAAGACAAGTGGTACGATGGCCAGAGCCCGATGCAGCAGTTCTCCGTGTCCTGCCGTGTCTTGCACGGCCTCGAGGAACAGGAGTTGCAGCGTGTCATAGTCGGGGGTGCCGGTCACGTCCAGCACCGTCTGTTCCAGCACGGATTTCGGTCCCGTCCCGTCGTGGGAAAGAAATGCGAAGTGCAGGATGTCTCTCAGCATGTCCAGTCCGCCGCCTCGCAGACCGCTCTCGTAGCCGAGGCCCCGGAGCGTGACCCAGGTTTCCTCGCGGCTGCAGGCACATGCGTTGGCGCCCCCGCCGCACACCAGGGCGATTCCCCAGCCCTTGTCGCTTCCTGCCTTGAGCATGATCCATGTATCATTGACAAGATCAAAGATGAGTCCCGGGAACGCAGTGGTCAGAGTTTCATCAAGCGCCTCGCGGTCCATGGGCAGATCCATGCCCGACAGCCCGAACACGGCGTGTTCGACCTGCGATAGCAAAAGGTCCGCAGCCGTCAGGGCTCCCTGAACGGCGTTGGTGATGCCTGATATGGCTGCTTCGAGTCCAACGATCTGGTAGTTGGAGGCTCCTCCTTCGCCGGATCCGACGATATGGCCGGCATCGTCACCGATGACAGCCTTCGTCCTGGTGGTTCCCCCGTCGACGCCGAGATAATACGTCACAGCCACGCTAGAGGGACTCCGAGTCGACGCTCGTGTGGAGGTGGAGAGAGGTCAGGACCTTGAATGCCTCTGCCAGTCGCATGCCGTGTGCTCTCCCCAGCTCCGAGGCCTTGAGGGTAGTGTAACGTGTCGCCATTTCCAGCATCTCTGGGGTGAATTGGCTCCTGTACAGGCCGAGGGCTGCCAGCTTCGCCTCGTTCTCCGCTGCGATGTCGACAAACTGGTTTGGCCTGTCGGTGAGGTAGAACGCGATGAAGCGGACGTTGTGAGGGGGCAGTTCGGGGAGATATAGGGGCAGGTTGCAGTAGATCATGCTTTCTGCCGCCGACCAGCCGCAGTTGAGGTGGTCCTGATGGGCTTCATACGTCAGCCATGGGTCGGGCGCCAGGATGGCATCCGGCCGTTCCTGCCGGATGATGCGGACCATCGCCTTGGTCGTTTCTCCACAGTGCGGCAGCTCACCGTCGTGAAAGGGCAGGTACAGGTGATTGACTACCCCCATGGCCTCGCCAGCCTTCTGGTCCTCATCACGGCGGATTTCGACCAGGCGTTCGCGTGTCATTGAGACGTCCGTGGTGCCCAGGCAGCCGTCGGTCATCGTGACGAGCGTGACGTCTTTCCCTGCCTTGGCCAGCTTGAGCAGGAGGCCACCCGCGAACCAGACCGCATCATCGGAGTGTGGTTGAAACACGACGTATCTCTGTGCTGAATCGATAGGCGAAACAGGAAGGAAGTCGTTCCAGTTCATTTCGC
>Ga0209430_1002434_pt1 | contig 11957 bp, 13 predicted proteins | sample BarGraIncub1133A_FD_184504 | JGI IMG/M metagenome (GOLD analysis project Ga0209430, IMG submission 184504) | Arctic peat soil microbial communities from Barrow, Alaska - Barrow Graham LP Incubations 11-33A (SPAdes) (version 2) | ecosystem: Environmental > Terrestrial > Soil > Wetlands > Peat... | reverse complement strand
GTCAGTACCAATATTACTAAAAAATAATTATACTTATTTATGGATTTGGAATAATGTTTCATGGATTTATTTTAAATTGTCTATAGATGATATAAATTGTTTTATGTGGTATTGGACGTAGATAGGTAAATATTTATTAAATATTGGGCCGAATGTAACCCAATATCAATTGAATTGCATTCACATTGTGGATATTTCTTGTTGTGGTGTCTTAATTTTAAGGATAGAAAAACTTCTAATTTTAAAACTTCTAATTTTGATATCCTTAAGGGAAATTAGAAGTTTTTTTATTTATTTTAGAAGAATTGATTTGAAATCAAGGAAAATTGTTCATAAATCATGTAATGTAAGTATATAAAATGATATCAAATAGAAATGTAATCTCCTCGAATATTGCATTAAATACCACTCATTATATAGGTTATTTTAGATAATAATATAGATTAAGTTTAAGTTTATGTATTTAAGCTTAACAAAATTTAAGAAGGCGAAGATATGGTAAAAAGAATATATAGTGAAGGACATAGTATAGGGCTGCATACTTATACCCACTCATATAAGAAAATATATTGTGATAAAAGAGGGTTCCTAGCTGAAATGTTGAAATCTCAGGATGAAATTAATTCTATTATAGGAATTAAGCCGACAACAATAAGATTTCCCTCTGGCAGTAGAAAGCATTTAACTAAGACTTTTTTAATACAACTCCATAGCTATAATTTTAAAGTATACGATTGGAATGCTGCTATGTCTGATGGAATCAATTGTAAAACTCCTGTTGCTAAGCTCTATAGCGAAGCTACAAAAATGACAGTTACTAAGCATCCTATTATATTGCTTATGCATTGTGACTATATGCATAAAAATACTTGTGTGGCACTACCTGGAGTAATAAAGTTTTATAAAGATAATGGATATGAATTTAAAATCATTAATGATAAAACACCCGAAAATTACTTTCCTATTAAATAAATAATTTATATAACCAATATTTCCATTAAATCATCATTGATATTTTGTTAAAATCGAGGTAATATACAATTACCCTACTTTTGAGGGCTGTTTTTTAAATGCAAAGGTAAAAGGAGACCTTTTCTGCCTTTGCTTTTTTTATTGCCAATATATTTTCGTTTACCCTATAATAATAATTCTGATATACTTAAATATTAAAGCAAGAAAATAATTATTAAACCAACTAAAGGAATGGGAATACCTAACAAATCCTATTTTCTTATGTAACGGGAGGAAATCATGAAACGATTCATCAAAGGTATGTTAAAATTTATGATATTTATATTTATAGTTCTATGTATTAGTTGGTTTGGATTAAAGTATTATTTTAGTCATGTCAACATAATAGCTGATCAGCTGCGTGGTGACGTGTTAACTCAAGTACAAACTCATCATAGCCGGGTACTAACGTACAAAGATATACCTGAAATGTATCGTAATGCCGTTATCGCAACTGAGGATCGTAGTTTTTTCACAAACAAAGGAGTAGATGTCAGAGGAACCATAAGGGCAGTATTTGTGGACGTTTGCGGTGGGAAATCACTTCAAGGTGGCTCTACAATCACGCAACAGTTGATTCATAACACACTTTTAAGTAATACATCAAAATCATTAACGTGGAAATTACGTGAGAGTGTCTATTCCATTGGGGTGTATGATACGATGAGTAAGCAAGAAACATTTGCATTTTACACTAATGTCATTTACTTCGGACATGGGGCTAACGGATTGTACCAAGCAGCAGAGATTTACTTTGGAAAAGTACCATCAGAATTGAACGCAGGAGAACTGACAATGCTTGCCGGCATTCCGAATGGTCCAAGTGTTTATGATCCATATAAAAACAGGACACTTGCCCTTGAACGACAACATATTGTCGTTCAAAATATGGTCGATACCGGAATGATTAGTGAAGATCAAGCGAAACAGATTATCAGCGAACCCATTGTGTTGAGATGAACTCTTTCAGGAATCGTGGCTCGGAAAAATTAAAAGATATTTATTGTTTCACGACATAACACAATACAATTGTAACATTTTAAATCGTTATGAATATAACATTGTATTTCATGTTACAGTACTAAAGACTCTTACAAATACCTTTTATTGAGGTTTTGTAGGAGCTTTTTAATTTTCATAAATAAGTTATTTTTTTATAAGCTATCATAATTCTTAAGCTAAATCTAATACCTTTTTAATCTGTTTTTAATATTGGAAATATATAATAGGATATTGCTATACCTTACTTAAAATCGACATTTTCAACCCGAATTTTATTCAACATAATATATGTTATAAGAACCCAAAAATATCTCAGCTTCAGATGCTTAGGTTATATTAAATTTTAAGTGATTAAATGTGTAACATTTGTTAAAGATCCAGAAGAGGTGAGCGAATTGTTAAAGAAAATTTTAAGAGGACTTTTTACAATCATAGTAATTATCTTAGGTTATAATATTAGTAAACCGTTAACGAGTTAATATTATGCTGAAAATAAAATATATCAAATAGGTTAGAAACCCTCTTGAGCTAAAATCTTTTATTATTTTTATACCTAAATCAGGATTCCCAAGGTACGCATAGTACCTTATAACCAATATTAAAATAAGATTAAAAAAAGTTTCTTATAGTCTCAATTATAACTTTATTTTTTCTTAATTATGTTTTATACATCTTCTTTTTTAGCCCCCCAAAAAGCTTTAAGCTGTTCAAACAGAAATTTACCTACTCCTTTCGGATTTTGTGCCTTTATTATTGAATACGCAATTTTGGGTGTAAACAATTTAGGATAATATACTAAATACCTGTTTTCCCAGACTGTGGGACCGTACTTTTTCTTATAATGGTATAAACCTTTAAATCCATAAAAACTATTAAGTTTTTCATATACGAACTTAAATAATTTGCCAGACACGCTACCCTCAGCTGATGAATTTACAAGCGGTGCCAAGCCTAATGTACCCCACTTTACTCCCTCTAATTTCATCTTATCAAAAGCCTCAATTGTAATTTTTTCCATAACCCCAATAGGAGCATTAGTCCTTCGCCTTGTAATATCTGCAAGATAACCATTACCGCCAACAAAAGGTGAGAATACAATAAAACCAAGCATCTTTTTTTCATTGTCATAGGCTGCAAAATATCTTCTGTCCATAGAATTACCCAGAGAGATTGTTCCTAACATAAAAGACAATTCGCTGCTGTTTTTGTTTTTTAGCCATTCATCTGAAACATCATTAATTTGCTGTTCAATTAATTTATCTCTTTTCTCCAAAGGTTTATATTCTGATATTGTAATTCCTAAAGCAGAGGCATGATTTATAGCGTTTCTTATTTTAGCTGCTTTACCTCCAGCAAGGTTATATGTTTCAAGGTCAAACATAGGTTCTTCACCACATTTTGTGTTTCCAAAACCAAGAAAAGTATATAACAAAATATGTTTTTCAAGTGTATGACAAAAACATATTTCAAAATCATTTTGTTTGCAATGAGTTATAAATTCTGTTATAAGCAAAGGCATATCGACCTCAGAGCATATCGGATCTCCAGCACAGACTGCAACTCCGGCGGCTATAGTATATACTATTACCCCTTCAACATTATAACCAAAATAATATTTTTTATCATCTTCAATAGCACTATATGAAAGAGAATTTTCACCGTATTTGTCAAGCAGTTTTCTTACCTTCTCTTTGTCAAAGGAAGTGACAAAAGACTGATAAACAAGTGGTTTTAAAATAAAAAAAAGTGCGGCTAAAACTCCAGTCCAGTTTATCGCTGTTTCAGTCTTTACAAAAACTAATTCTCTTGTTGATAAATGTCCTAAAGTAGAAAAATCAATTAAAAAGAACATTCTCAGAGTATGTAAAACAGCATAATCTAAGATGTTTACTGATAAAGGTCTAATGTTTAATTCATAAGTTGCAAAGCACGTATTAACAAAAATTAAAAAAATAACTATCACGCCAAGAAATATACTACTGCGCGGACTTATTGGATCAGACGCTCGTTTGAAATTTTTATAATTAAAAGACAGAATGATGATTACAATAAATTCAACAGCAATGGCAGGATTAAATACGCTGTGAAAGTTGAGTACATGCATTAGCATTGAAACACACAGCATACATATTGAAATTACCCATGCCATTGCTATCCTTTAATATCCATCTTAAATGTAGATTTAGCTTCATTCGTAGTAAAATACACATTGCCCTCAACTTTAGCATCTATTAACCGAAAGTTATTTGATGACACATAAATGTTACCTTTAAAAGTTCCGTGTTCTATACTGGTTCGAGGACTATTAACAGTTAATTTCGTAACAGCCAAATTCAATCGACCAGTCATGTTCTTATCTTTATTTCGCCTATATAAATCTATCTTACGTTCTAAAATATTTTTACCATTTGTATAATCACCATTAACTACAAGATTTTTATTAATAGTTATATTTCTTATTATAACAATAATACATGTACCCTTGTTACTTATAGCATTTTCAAATTGGGCTGAAGTACTTACTATTGAAGTTACTTTCTGTGGTGATATTAATTTGTGTTTCTTAGTTACGTTACTTTTACTATCTATTTTAACTGTAGGGGTAACTTTTTTTGGTGACACTTTAGGGGCTGTGTTTACTATAGTGGTGGTTGTTTTCTGTGGTGCTGTTTTTGAAATGGTTGCAGGTTGATTAGAACATCCTATAAATAATATAGTTATTATAGCTGTTGTTAATAATATAATTTTTGATTTCATCAAAATCCTTCTTATTAGAGTGAAATTTCATTATTTGATGAAGAGATTGTACCCTTGTTGTTTTTGCACCAACATCGTACTTTAAACTAAACCTTCTTTTTATTTTAATCATTAAATTTCTTCGTTTACTAATATCTATTTTAAATATATGTTAATTTATGTTTTAAATATCACAAAAGTTATTTTATTACTTATCACTTTTACATTGCTCAGTCGATGCTTTTTCTACAGTCACCTTATGAATTTTATCAATAATAACTAGAATGGTCTTGTTTTACAAATATCATAAAACTATGAGTAGATGAAACAGTTATAGAATATTACTTGACCTATTTATAGTATATTAAGTTTGTCTTTTTTTGATTCGTAAGTAATATATCATAAAAAATAATAATTAGTATTAACATTTTACAAACTATCCCAACCTTATATATACATTTGTACTTAATAAGCATTATAATGACATATGGAATTATAATAGATTTTTAAAGTATAGAAAGGAAGGAACATTTATGGATTTTATTGATAAAATTGAAAGTTATTGTACTACCCAAAAATCAGCTCATATTTATAGAAAAAGTAATTTAACTTATATGGAGCTAAAAACAAAATCTGATTCACTTGCTGCAAAAATCATAGAGTTATTTGGAAAAGACAAAACCCCCATAATAGTTTATGGGCATAAGGATCCCTTAATGCTTATATGTTTTTTATCCTGTGTAAAAGGTGGACATCCATACATTCCAGTGGATAGCTCAACTCCAAATGCAAGGCTTGAGGATATTTTATTTATCTCTGGTGCTAAATTAATTCTAAATACATCAGATAATTTAATTGATATTCCAGCAGATAAGATGCTAAATAAGTGTAAAATCGTAGAAATCTTATCAGATCTTCAAGGGAATATACCAGATATTAGTTATAGGATTAAGAATGACGGGGTTTATTACATTATATATACCTCAGGAAGTACTGGTAAACCAAAGGGAGTACAAATAACAAAGAATTGTCTTCAAAGTTTCATTGATTGGGGTATGGATATAATAGATAAAGAAGATAAAATATTTATGAACCAAGCACCTTTTTCGTTTGATTTATCTGTTATGGATACTTATTTATCGTTGGTTTCTGGTTCAATACTATATAGTATTGATAAAGATATGATAGCTAATTTACCTGAGCTTTTTATAAACTTTAAATCTTCAGGAATTACGACTTGGGTTTCCACTCCTTCTTTTGCTGAAATGTGTCTACAGAGTGAGCAATTTAATGAAAACTTATTACCTAAATTAAGACAAATGTTATTCTGTGGAGAAACGCTTTCCAAGGAATGCGCAAAAAAATTATTCGAAAGATTTTCTAACATTAAAATAATTAATTTCTACGGACCAACTGAGGCAACAGTGGCTGTAACTGCAGTTGAAATAAAAAAGGAAATGCTTATAAATAAAGAGAGTCTTCCGGTTGGGTACATAAAAAAAGGCTGTGAAATAATCATAGAAGAAATTACGAATGAAATATTAATAGTGGGTGACAGTGTAAGCATTGGTTATTTTGCTGACCCTATTCTAACAGAAAAATTATTTTTTAAAAGAAAGATTATGGGTGTGGAGAAGAGGGGGTACAGAACAGGAGATACGGGTCATACAATTAATGGTCTACTATATTATGAGGGACGAATCGATAATCAAATTAAACTTCATGGTTTTAGAGTCGAAATAGAAGATATTGAAAATAATATAAGAATGCTTCCTTTCATAGAAAATGCAGTTGTAGTACCTCTTAAAGAAAATGGTAAGATTAAATATTTAGTAACAGCAATAGTGCTAAATAATGTATTTGAAGGAAACATAATTCTTGCAGTTAAAAATCACTTAAAGGCTTTATTGCCTTTATACATGGTCCCTCGCAAAGTCAAAGTTGTGGAAGCTCTCCCTATAAATGGGAACGGCAAATTAGATAGAAAAAGAATTATGGAGGAATTTTAAATGCTTCCATATGGAGACTTCATGTATTTCTACTTAATGATTTTGGTACTAGTCCCAGCAATTATTGTTGGTTTGCTTGGCAAAAGGATAAAATGGTATGGATTACCAGCGAACTTATTCATGATTTATCTGATTTTTGGTAAGTCAAAACAGCAAGCCGAATATTTAATTATATTTTTTATAATGGAATTTTTATTAATAATTATTTATAGCAATGCAATAAAAAGATGTAAACAAAGATGGTTACTTTGGATAGTAATATTGATAGGTCTATCACCTTTAGTATACTCAAAACTCAGCATTATATTTATAAACAAAGAGCTTGGGTTTTTAGGGATTTCTTATTTAACTTTCAAAGTTATTCAAATGTTAATACAAATTTTTGATGGGTATATTACCAAAGTAAATATTTTCGATCTTACTTATTTTATGTTATTTTTTCCGACCCTAAGTTCGGGACCTATTGACCGTTCAATTAGATTTATAGAGGAAAGTAATAAGATTATTAAACCTAAACAATATGTTGAGTATTTAGGAGATGGAATATTTAAAATTTTTCAAGGAGTGGTATATAAATTCTTAATAGGATTTTACATACAAAAACATTTTGCTAGTATAATCTTATTAAGACCACACACTTTAATAAATGCAATTAAATACATGTATTCTTATAGTTTCTATTTGTTTTTTGACTTTGCTGGCTATAGCTTAATTGCAATAGGCGTGAGCTACATAATGGGAATAAAAACACCCGAAAACTTTAATCTTCCATTTATAAGTAAGGATATAAAAGATTTTTGGAATAGATGGCACATTACCTTATCTGTTTGGTTTAGAGATTTTATTTATAATAGATTTGTAATGAGTGCCATTAAGAAAAAGTGGTTCAAGAGTAAATATACAGCTTCATATATTGGTTATATGATAACCATGACAACCATGGGCTTTTGGCATGGGCTTCAATTAAATTATATTGTCTATGGTGCGTTCCATGGGATTTTGATTATAATTACAGATTATTTTCAGAGAAAAAGGATCTACAAGAAGTTCAAAAAGAAGGCTTATTTTAGAATCGCATCAACTGTTCTAACCTTTAATTTGATATGTTTTAGCTTCTTGATATTTTCAGGATATCTATTTAAATAAAAGGAGAAATTTATATGCAAGAATTAATTTACGATATATTAGAAGAAATTACTGGTGAGGATTTACATAAAGAAAGTAATGTTAATTTATTCGATAGTGGAAGATTGGATTCATTAGGAATTATTGAACTTATTGTAGCAATAGAAGATAAGTTTAATATTATACTTGATCCTGCTATTGTTGAGAGAAAAGATATAGAAACACCAAATAAACTTATTGAATACGTTTATAATCTCTCTAGTAAGATGCAATGAAAAAGGTAATAGCTTTTGTTTGTTCTATTCTAGTTTGTATTTGTTTTATGTTTTTTTTACAAAACCATTATGAAGGTATTATCTCAAGAAAATATTATGATAAATTTGGAGAGAATTTAACCGCGAATAAATTTAAAAGTGTAATACTTCAAAGCATGGGAGCAAGACAAGGTGATAATCTTATGATGTTTGGCTCCTCTGAATTTGAAAACAATACAGCATATCCTACTCATCCAATTAAATTTTTTAATGGTAAAAAAGATGGTTTCCAAATCAATCTTATAGGGAAAGCTGGTAGTAAATGTTTAGTACATGCTGCTGATTTTGGAGCACTAGGAACTGAACTTACTGGGAGAAAGTTAGTTTTCGTACTTTCTCCACAATGGTTTTTAAAGGCAGGAATTGATGAAAATACTTTTGAAGCCAATTCTTCTGAACTACAGGTATATGGATTTTTGTTTAATAAAGATATAAGTTTAACTACAAAACAAGAATTTTCCAGAAGAATAATTTCAATTACTTATGAAAAAGCTAATAAACATTTTGCTATTATGAGGGAATACTGCACTCTTTATAGTAATAAGGACTTAGTAAGTACTTCTAAGAGGTACTTAATGACTCCTTATTACTGGATAAGATATGAGCTATTAACCTTAAAGGATGATATAAAAAGCAATAAATATCTCAAGCCTAAGCCTAAACTTGCAAAATATAATAAGCCACAGCATACAAATATTAATTGGAATGCAGAATTAAAAGAAGCTTCGAGTATTGCTAAGTCAATGTCTAATAATAATAAATTTGGTATGGTGAATAAATCCTTTAACCTCATGGCTAAAGGGAGCCTGAAAAAAATAAAGGGGTCGATGAAGTATGGCTCTTATAAAGTTTCTCCAGAATATGAGGATTTTAAATTAGTGTTAGATGTTTGCAAGGAGGAGGGAATTAAACCACTAATTTTAAATATTCCTGTAAATGGAAAGTGGTATGACTATGCCGGATTCAATAAAAATGATAGACTAGCTTATTATAAAAAGATAAATGGTATGGTTAATTCTTATGGATTTGAAGTTGCTGATTTTTCAAAATATGAAAATGAAAAGTACTTTTTAATGGATAGTTCTCATTTAGGATGGAAAGGTTGGGTGTATGTTAATGAAGCTATTGGTAAATATTATAACAAAAACAAAAACTAATATAATTTTCATGGTGTCTATTTATAGTATAGTGATTTTGGGTTGCAGCTATCTATTTATAACTCAGCCGGATGTAAAGGTTACTTATATATATAATCAATTTTAAATATATACAATAATCAAAATATTACTAAGGAATATTAAAAAATGTTATAACCGAAAACTTTTGAGACTATATTCCTTAGTGTAATTTTTGTTGACTGCACCTCTATATAAAAAGTAATAATAAATTTACGAGAGGGGTATTAATGAATAAGCATAAACGTATTATAATTTCAAGTGTAGTAGCTATATTTGTAGTTGTGGGAGGTTTTACTATAGGTAAAGTCGGATCAGACAAAGCTAAAAAGGGCGTAAACACAGGCTTAATTGGGGCATTGATACCAAATGTAAAAAACTTCTACAAGGTTGGAGAAACAGTAAAAATTAATAGTATATCAATGAGAATTGATAAAATTGAAATAACAAATGGAATTAAAATAGATAGGCCGGACGAAGGAACAGAATACTTAATTGTAACTGTAACAATTATAAACGGAAGTAAAAGTAAGATACGCTATGGTGATGATTTTCAGATACAAGATGCTAATGGTCAAAATAATGATTCTGTAGTAACAATGATAGATCCTGACCAAACACTCAGAAGCGGTGATTTAGCACCTAATAGTAAGGTTACAGGAACTATGACATTTTTAACAGTAAAGGGAGCTACAGGATTGAGTTTAAACTATAATGGCGATTTATTTGGACACAGTGTAGTTCATTTTAAATTAAACTAATAGCAGAAAGCCTGTAAGGCGTAAGTAGAATGCTTATACTAATTCTAGCATTTGAAACAGATGATCATTGTATAGATTTAATTAATAAATTAAAACTAAAGTGTGATTATAAAATATTGCTTGTTAATGATGGCACTGGTAAAATTCATTTTTTTAAAACAGTGTAAAGTAACATAGTATTACTCCGATAAAAGCTATGAAACTTATATGGATAATATAGAAGAGTATATAAAATAAGTGAAAATCAAAATGTTACAAACAACCATATACCCTTTCAATATGTATAATTTATGTTATATTTTATTAATAAACGGTTGAGAACATAGGAGGCTAAGATGGGTTCAAATATTATGTCAAGACGAAAAAAGAAACACAAACTAAGAAGCTTTATATTCTATCTAATGTTTGGATTAATATTTACTGTAGTTACGGCCCCTTTAATTATATTCCATGGACCGTTTACTAATGTAAAAAAACAATTATAGATGCATCAATGACTACGCTTAGTCACCAATGGATTGCAAAGCTATTTTTATCTGATGCGGAAATTCAAAAAATCCGAAACGAAGATAAAGTTCAAGTTGTGCAGCAGGGAACTAATAGCATTCTCAAGTTTATTAATAGCCATGACAATAGTATAGAGAGATATAATATTTCAAATGGAATAAAATTTACAGGCTATCTGCTTATTACTAAAGACCCAACAAGAGTTAAAGTTGGCTATAGTAATAAACTAGGAACTCAGGGAGAACTAACAAGTCAGATAGCACAAGACAATGGAATAAAATATTATACGAAGATTTAACTAATAACAAGGTTTATGCAACTGGATCAGATAATGCTTTAAGCTTCATTGGCTTTTGCAATAGACAATAATGATCAGGAATATATTGGATCTATGAATAGAGATAATAACATTGATAAAATATATTATGGCACATTAGGCGGTACAGGGAAGTCAATAACATTAAATACACCTGTTAGCAAAACAAGATTAATTGTATCTGCTAGTGGACAAATTTATGAAAATGGTAACGTCAAAAAAATTCTAATAGAAATTCAAACAGGCAGAGAGTTAACTTACAAAGGTACATTACTTCAATTATATAATGGCGGAATTGCATCACTAAGTGAAGGGCATTTAGTGATAACCCCTTTCAATTAACTAAACAAGTATAATCGCAGCTGTAGGTTTCTCATGTTGATTATAAAAAGGTTTGACATGAATTAATTTCGTTAAATTAATCCACGTCATCTTTTTTTTATAACAATTAATTGTTCTTATAAAGATATAATAATTTTTCAGTAAAATTATTAATTCTCAAATACCATGGTTATTGTAAAAAGTATTGCAGTGCTTTTATTTAATATATTTACAATTAAAGGCATCCCCATTGCCGTTTCTGTTCCGTTGCTACATAAACCCCTAATCACAGGTAAAATCATTCAACATAATGAAGGTTATCTTCTTTCAGATTTTTTATCATCACAGTGGATGAAAATATAAAAGCCTAACGGCTTAAAAGTTAGGTGGTTCAATGATTGCTGAATTGTGCAATCGGCTAAAATTGTTTTAATACCAAGAGGGATTATGCTTCAGGATTTATTTATAATTGAGAAGTAAAATATAAAGCAGGTTGGTGAGTAAATTGAAAAGGAAAAAAACGCGAATAAAAAGATTTTTTATTGTGGGTGTATTACTTTCTTTAGTATTTAGCATTCTTGTGGGCAGATTATTTTATTTAATGGTCATTAATGGTTCTAATTACAAAACGTTGGCGGTAGAACAGCAAACAAAAAGTATAACAATAGCTCCTTTAAGGG
>Ga0209430_1002429_pt1 | contig 11973 bp, 16 predicted proteins | sample BarGraIncub1133A_FD_184504 | JGI IMG/M metagenome (GOLD analysis project Ga0209430, IMG submission 184504) | Arctic peat soil microbial communities from Barrow, Alaska - Barrow Graham LP Incubations 11-33A (SPAdes) (version 2) | ecosystem: Environmental > Terrestrial > Soil > Wetlands > Peat... | reverse complement strand
GAGAAATTGGCCACGTCGAGGATTTTATCATTGATGACGAGACGTGGGCGATTCGATATCTCGTCATCAACACCAAGAATTGGTGGCCGGGGAAAAAAGTCCTGATATCGCCGGAATGGATTGAAAGCGTTAGCTGGAGTGAATCGAAGGTCATCGTCAATTTTCCCCGTGAGATCATCAAACAATCCCCGGAATATACCGATGATTCTCTGCTGACTCGGTATTATGAGGCCGGACTGCATCGATATTACAATCGCCAAGGCTATTGGATCGAGTAACCGCACACGTGTCCCGCGCGTTCACAATGAGCTACCGCAAAATATTTTCAGTCGTTTCCGAACAGACGGTATCCACCGTAATTTATGTCGAAGACCCTCGTTGAGAAAGACATGGGGTGAAAGCTGACTGCCCACAAGAACGAAAGTAGCACGGAATTCAGGCGAAGCATGACTTGGTTCGTGTCTTTTGTCGTGTATAATTGTTGATGTTTGAATAATAAAGTAAAAAATGGGGTGAAAAATGGAAACCAAGAGCGTTGCAAAAGATTTTCCCGTTGTGTGCGTGGGCGGTTCGGCCGGTGGTCTCGACGCCTATACCCGGTTACTACAGCATCTGCCGGTTGATATGGGTGTCGCCATCGTTATCGTCAATCATATAAGAACCGTAGCCGCCATGCTCCATGAAATCCTCCCGCGCTACACGGAGATGCCTGTTGAGCTGATCACGGAACGATTAACTATCGAGCCCAACCATGTGTTTATCATCCCGGAAAACCGTGATTTGCACGTATTAGAAGGAGAGTTCCGTCTGGAGCCGATATCAAAGCCTTGGGGATGGCCCGACGTGATCACGATTTTTATGCGTTCCCTAACGGAACATTGGGACGGCAAGCTCATCGCTGTCATTGTCTCTGGCTGTGATGGTGATGGGGCCGCGGCGCTGTGCGGCATAAAAGAGGTGGGTGGCATAACGATTGCGCAGAAGCCTGGGACGGCCGAACAGCCGGACATGCCTAAGAGCGCGATAGCAAGCGGGTGTATAGACTTTGTTCTTTCTCCTGAGGATATCGCCCAAGAAATTATAAGAATTGCACAGACTGTGTGATGTGGGCAATCAATATGGAATGACTATCCGACGACGGTTGTGGCATGAACAAGGAGACGTTGGCCAAGATCTATGAACCATTTTTGAAATGATGCAACCAATAGATGAAAGACCTAACCGGAAATCACTGGGAAATAGTATGAAAACCACCAAGCAAATCTTTATGTTCTTTATGTTCGCATCCATCCTGAATATCAGCAATGGATATGCGGCCTTGCCGAACGTTTCCCAATTGATTGACGAGGCGCCGACCGCACAGAAACCCCGTCAAATCGTTACGCCCAAAGGGCTGTTATCTCCCCGGCAAAGCGACGCAATCATGGAACGCCTGAAACGCTCGGTCGCCCCGACTGACATTCTGGACCGCCACACCGCCGTGGTAGAATCGGTCACCGAAAGCCCGTTGACGAGGGGGAATAAGATTACCCTGCTCGCCGATGGTCAGGCTACCTATGCCGCAATGTTCAAAGCGCTGCAGAATGCCAAGGACCACATCAACCTTGAAAGCTATATTTTTGAAGATGATGAGACAGGCCGTAAATTTGCCGACCTGCTGCTGCAAAAACAGGCCGAAGGTGTTCAGGTGAATATCATCTATGACAGCCTGGGGAGCATGAAAACCCCCGCCGCTTTTTTCCAGCGCCTGCGTGACAACGGAATTCAGGTGGTCGGATTCAATCCGCTGAATTCGCTGGAATCCCCGAAAAATTGGGGACTGACGCACCGGGATCACCGCAAGATTTTGATAATCGACGGCAAAGCCGCCATTATCGGCGGCATCAACATCAGCAAGGTTTATTCGAGCGCGCCTTTCAAACGGAAAAAAAACGCAAAGGCGCCCATTCACTGGCGTGACACCGACATTCAAATTGAAGGTCCGGCAGTGGCTGAATTCCAGAAGCTCTTTCTTGACACCTGGTTCAAGCAGAAGGGGCCAAAACTCTCCGAACGGAACTACTTCCCTGACCTGAAAGAATCGGGCAAGGCCCTGGTGAGAGTGATCGGCAGCACTCCCGGACAGACCAACAGGATCCCTTTTATTGTGTATGTGTCAGCCATCACTTTTGCAGAATATTCAATCCACATGACGAATTCGTATTTCATCCCTGACGACCAGATAGTAAAGGCCCTTACAGATGCTGCCGGGCGCGGAGTCGATGTAAAGATCATCCTTCCCGGGACCACCGATTCCCAGTTGGCGCTTCATGCACAGCGGTATCATTATTCCGAGTTGTTGAAATCGGGAGTGAAGATCTACGAGCACAGCACTTCCCTGCTGCACGCGAAAACCGCGGTGGTTGACAAGGTCTGGTCAACTGTCGGTTCAACCAACATGGACTTCTTGAGCATGTTAAACAATGACGAGGTGAACGCGGTTATCCTGAATCACGAGTTTGCTGGCGAAATGGAGAAAATGTTTGTCGGGGACCTGGCGAATTCCCGGCAGATTAAATGGGAAGAGTGGAAAAAAAGACCTCTGCTGCCCAGAGTCAGGGAGTGGTTCATTAATTTATTCGTCAAATGGTTGTAATATTTCGTTAATGCACTTAGCCTGCTGGACGGGGCTGGATGGAAGCGGGTCACGTGATTACCATGCATAAGAACAGCAACTATCCGAAGGTATTCCTGTTCATCGTCGCGGCTGCGATTCTTTTTTCTGCCGCTACCGCTTCAGCTGCCGGTACACCCCGGCACGGCCGGGACCTCCTGCTCGACACCTATCACAGGAACAAGGCCAAACTTGAGACAAGCAGCTTCGGCCTTCCTCTCTATCTGGTGTCTTCTGAAAAAAACGACCGGGTGCATGTGGATGTTTACGGGACCTTCGATTATCCCTTCGGCAGTGTTGCCAGCATGCTCAAGGTCCGGACAAACTGGTGCGATATAGTAGCCCTCCATCTCAATGTCAAGGCGTGCACCTACAGGGAACAGCCGGGCGACCGACTGCTGACCTTTTACATCGGCCGCAAAGTCTATCAGCCCCCGGAAGACACGCGTCAAGTCAATTACGATTACCGGATTGTCAGCCAGCAGCCGGGATATCTGGATATCATTCTCAGCGCCGATACAGGCCCATTCGGTACGAAGAACCACAGGATGAGGTTCGAGGCCCTGCCCCTTGACGGGGGAAAAACCTTTGTCCACGTCAGTTATGAATACAGCGACAGTGTTGCGTTGCGTCTCGCGGCAAAGGCCTATTTTGCGACACTCGGTCGTGGCAAGGTAGGTTTCACGGTGACCGGAAAAGACGGAAACGGCAAAGACATCTATATCGGCGGTCCGCGCGGATCGATTGAGCGCAACGCTGTCCGCTACTATTTCGCGATCCAGACCTTTATGAATACGCTGCACTATCCCGAAGAAAGACGCTTCAACATGAGAATCAACGAGTGGTACGATCTCACCTCCCGCTACAGGAAACAGCTCTACGAACTGGACAAGAAGGACTACCTCTCATTCAAGGCAAAAGAGCACAAGAACCAGCTGACGCTCCAGCAGGCAATCAGGACGGGTCTTCCGTAAGCACACACTGAGACCAAGCCCGCAATCAATTCCGATGGGTAAAGCACTCCAGCTTCGCCACAACCGGTATATACGAGAGGGCTTGGAATAATCTCTGTTTGATTATTTCTTACTCCGCCCGGGCAATCCGTACAATTTCTTTAGCGATATCCTCAGGCGAAAGCACAAAATAAATATTCCCGCTTGCTATTGCACTTTCCGGCATATCCGGCTGTTCGGCTGTGTCGAGTTTCTGAGCGATGGTAATACCCCCCACCTCTTTTATGCCGCACAGGGCTGCGGCCCCATCGCCGTCAAAGCCTGAGACTATAACTGCTACCAGCTTGCCGTCCCAGTGCTCCGTCAGTGAACGCAGAAAAGCCGTAATCACATCGGGCCATCCTCTGGGCTTTGATATCGGCTTTAAACGAAACTCTTCATCAAGAACATGCAAATCACGCTTTTCCGGGATGATGAACACATGGTCGGGCTGGATGTGTCAATCGGCGTTGGAAGTTGACCCACCATCGGCGTACTGATTGACCCACTTAATGTTGGACTAGCGTTAAAAATAAGCATGTTAAGTTATCCCGTGGGTCAGTCTTCGACGCCTATCATGGGTTAAAGTTCAAAGCCGATCCACAGTTTGTAACGGGGTCGGCCTTCAACTGCCGGCTTTAGGGCAGGTGCAAGGACGTGGTTGGAAGTCACTTTTCTCGCTCAGAAAACAAATCCGTCCCCTTTTCGCTTTTTAATGGTTGCTGCCAAATTTGTAGCTTGCAACGCACTGTTCCACCGGATGCCATTGCGGAGCTGCCTCAGCCTGCTCCATCCAAGACCCCTTGCGCCGAACACCAGCCGGGAACGCACTCTAACTGAAACCGAGATAAAAGCCTTCTGGAATAATCTGGATAATGCCGTCATAGGTGACGAAATCAGCAATGCGCTGAAACTTGTGCTCGTAACCGCCCAAAGGCCAGGTGAAGTATCAGGGTTGCATACCCAGGAGATTGACGGCCATTGGTGGACTATACCGGCAGAACGATCTAAAAACGGCAAGGAGCATCGGGTTTACCTGACCTCCACAGCGCTAGATATTATCAATGAAGCAATAGACGATAATCTAGAAGGCCTGATAAAGCATAACCTGAGGATGAAGAAGGAGAAGAAACCAGAACTACCCATAACCAGTCCATACATTGGCTATATATTCCCATGTCCTCACAGAAATAAAAAACAGTCGATTGATTCACATGCGCTGCCGGTTGCTATACGGCGTAATCTCGCATGGCCGCTGACTGATAAGAATGGCAAACAAATCATTGGCCCTGACGGAAAACCGGCTACCGAAAACAAACTTGAGATTGAGAAATTCACTCCTCACGACTTGAGACGAACGGCGGCTACGTTCATGGCCGGTATGGGATTCATGGATGAGATCATAGATGCAGTGCTGAATCACGTAAAACAAGGAATCATCCGTACCTACAATCGTCATAAATACGACAAGGAAAAACAGCTGGCACTTGAAACCTGGGAGCGAAAGCTTAGCGGCATTATCACGGGGACAAAGGGCAACGTAGTATCAATCAACAGTCGAAAAATATCGGCATAAACGCCATTACAACTAAGTACGGCAATTGACAGATTACATTGAAGGACCGAAAATATGGCAATTATAGTTGGAGATGTCCACGGCAGCGTGGAAAAAGTCCGGGCTTTTCTGGATTACAAACCTGAAGATGAGCACGTTGCCTTGGGCGATTATGTTGATTCTTTTCATGAACCACAAACACGCCAGATAGAATCTCTACAGCTGCTCTTGGATTCAAAGGCCGTGATGCTATGGGGCAACCATGATATTCACTACTTGAAAATTCCGCCGTTCATCTGTACAGGTTTCCAACACGGCATGGAAAAACCATTACAGGAGATTATGGAGGCTAATAAGCATAGGTTTCTGGCCGCATATGCTGTTGGCGATTGGTTATGCACTCATGCAGGGGTACATATCCGGCTTGCAAAGCACAAAACCGATGTGAATGCTATTGCTGATCTTCTCAACAATAAAATGGCTGAATATATTGAAAAACCCTACGAACCTGGATCACAAGGCATCTTTGCCATTGGGGGAGGTCGGGGCGGTGAATGCAGAGTTGGCGGCATCTTCTGGCATGACTTCAAGCGTGAAACTGGCATTGCACCGGTCAAACAGATTTTCGGCCATACAGAGACACCGGAACCTGTCGTAACTGCCACTTATGTTGCTCTTGATACGACAAACAATAAAACCCACTGCTGGCTGTACGATACGGCCACGAATAAGCTTGTTTGTCTCGACCTGCCGGAGCTGAAACCAAAAATGCAAAACAATGAGCCGGGGTTTATTGCTGATTTGCCTAAAGATGAACAAGGGCCATTTACCGAATACTTGATGGGAAAATCTGCGCCATTTAGGGGCGGATATTGGCAAGCCGATTACAGGCGGTGGAAACGCGATCCTAACGGATGGTGAATAGTTATACCATGTTTTTTAAAAACATGGTATAACTGAAGCCGAGAGGAACTTTTATGTACGAAATAGATATTCAAACGCAAACGCTCTATGCCGAACTGATCGACATTATGCAGATCATTGAGGCATCAAGAACCATAGCCAGCTTGAAAGGATCGTTTTCAATCAAAGAGGTTAAAGGCGATGAATACGTATATTTCCGGGCCTACAATCCGAGTGGTCAGCTAGAGGAATTATACATCGGCCCACGCAACGACCAGACAGAACAGCTTATGCGTGACCACACAGCCGGAAAATCTGATGTTATGGAAATGGGAGAAAAACTTAAACGCCTCAGTCTTCAAATTCGGGCTGGAATAGTAATGAAAACCGACAAGGCTATGACGCGAGTTATCCGCAGCCTTGCAGATGCGGGTGTGTTCAAGAATGGAGGGGTTCTTGTCGGTACACATGCTTTTCAGGCCTCAGGGCTTATGCTCGGCGTTATGTGGCCACCCGAAACAACAAGGACAACGGACGTTGATCTTGCTGTAGAGCGTAAAGTAGCAGTTGCAATCCCAATGATAGATTCAGATATTCCGGCTGCACTGGACAGCTTGCAAATGGGCTTTTTCGCAGTGCCAAGGCTGAATCATAAAGACCCCTCGACAAACTTTGCAATCCGTAACAGCCAACTTCGACTTGATGTCCTAACACCAAAAACCCAGGATTCAGATTCGCCGGTGATAATCAAAAGGTTTAACTGCGCCGCCGAACCTCTCAGCTATTTGTCGTATGTAATAGAAAATCCCTCTGTTTCGGTGCTACTGGACACAACTCCGGTATTAATCAATATCCCGCAGCCGGTACGATACGCCATGCACAAGCTGATTGTTTCACAAGTAAGGGATGTATCCAGCGGAGTAAAAGCACCAAAGGATTTATACCAAGCGCATCAAATTTTATCGGTACTACAGGAAAACCGGCCTTTCGATATTCAACCAGCATGGGACAATCTTGTGGGACGTGGCCCCAAGTGGAAGAAATACGCAGAGGCAGGATTAGCGGCAATGGAGAAACGGTTTGGGAAACTTGAAATTGAATTGTCTTCACCATCCACCCCACCAAATATTGAATAGAGCAGAAGCTGGGGGAGGCAAAGGCGGAGTATAACCTCAAGGAAGGGTAAAAAGCAGCACACAACTTTTAACATATCGTATCATATCATATGTGTAGTTCTAACAATCATTGGTGGCCGAGTCCGGACCACATGCTTATATAATATAATATTAGTAACTTACGGGTTAAATTGATGCAAAAGTGGCAAGAAAAATTTAGCACATCCCTGCAAAAACTTATCAGTAAAGGGCTTGAAGGTTGTTATAATAAAATTTCAACTTTTTATTGTATCCCACCAGAGCAGTTAATTATTGCTAAAAATATGGGTTCCGGCTCGTCCGGGTTAGGGGGCAGCTCACGAAACGAGTACGGTAAGAGTGTTTAGCCTGTAAGATTGAAGTATGGACCTCTGCGAAGGTGTACCTCAATCTGGCATCTAAAGAGACTTAACGTAGAAGTAACGGACACTGCGCGATAAAGCTGCACAGCGTCCGTGTTGACTGCATGGTTAGATTTCTATTAGCGCTTTTGCTTGTGCGGCGAAGGTATCGCAAAATTCAGAATTATTGCGCACCCAAAGCGCAAGGAATGCGCCTCGTACAATTGCCTCAGGCACGAACCCGATCTTTATCCCAAGCTGATTGAAAAGTAGATGTGGATCACGGTTTGTCCGACATACTTCCTCTATAGAACAAAGAACCAAATCCTGCGCCTCCGGAGCCCTTTGGCACGATACGGTCAAAATTGCTATGTCTTCTGCTAGACGTGCACGTACTGCCTCAAATACCGCTTGCTCAGGTTGTCTGCCCGGAAGGCGAATCACACCAAGTTTTGCGTCATCAAGTTGCTCTGAGTCACCGTCAATCACGCATAACGACTTGAAGTTGACAGCCGGATTTGCCATATGTGCACGATGCGTAGAAACGGCATTTCCATCCCCATGCACTGCATGAACCTCGACTTGATCGTAGTCAGCCCCAAGTTTTTCGCGCAGAATGTAATCTACCCAGGATTTAGCAAATTCGTCTTCGAGGAATATTGCTAGTTTTTTGTCAACACGGCCTGATACAGCGCGAAGTGATTCGACGGAAAGCTTCCCTTGCCTTAACTTCCCGTTAATGCTTGCCCAGATTGCTTCGCTGGGTAGCGGCAACAAAGCGTAGTCGCTATGAGTGGTGAAGACTGTCTGAATAGAGCGTCGTTCAGCTACATCAATCAGGTATTCAACCATTCGCCGCGTTGCAACTGGGTGCAAACCGTTCTCAATTTCTTCGATCAAGATTAAGCTGTTCTGTGATGCTCGCTCTATGCGGGTAATCATTCGAATACCCCAAACCGCCCAGTAGTGGTACTATGTCAAGTAGCGGGGCAAAGTAACGGTTTAGTGGTTGCCATTTAAACACTATATGGTTATAGTGATAATAACAATTCAACCAGCCAGAGGTGATACACATGGCAACATCAACTGACACTATAGATCACGTAACCTTACAACATTTAGTAGAGGCAGGGGCCGTGAGAGGCGCAGATGTGGTCGGCCAGCCGGGAGGGTGGGGGATCGTCATCAAATACGGCATGACCCAACGCGCTTTGGCGGCACGTCGCGGAGCTATAAGAATCTTTAGCCGCTTTGAAACCCTTGTTAGTTATCTCAAAGGCATCGGCATATCGCAATTTGTTGTCAATGCGAGTAACTATGACCCAACGGATAAGAAAACACACCGCCCGGACTCAGCCGTTCGGATGAAGCGCACCTTTGACGCCGCAGATCACGACAAATGGTTTAGAGCGCAGGTTGAAGAAGGCGTCCGGGAAGCGAACGATCCCAATACGGTATGGGTATCCAACGAAGAAGTTACGGCAATGGGTGTTGAACGCCGTGCAGCGTGGGCTAAACAGGCTAAAAGGCTGGCAGCGTGAAGCTGTCATGGCTGCTGGTCGCCATAAATGAGCGATACGACCAGCTTGACTATATTGCACTGGATGATCCATACGCTGCTATCTCGCAAGATAAAGAGATAGAGCAACAGACAAACCTACTCCCAACACAGCCTAAAATGGGACGAGCCGGGAGAGTAAAGGGAACCCGCGAGCTGGTCATCAGCCGCACTCCGTTCATTGCGGTTTACCGCATCGAGGGGCAGCGGATTGAGATACTGCGTTTCCTTCATGGGGCGCAGAAGTGGCCCCTGAAAAAGTGATATAAGCATATAGGATCGCTAATTGTCGTTTGAAACGGTAAAAGTAATCGAACTCAACCAATACCGCCAAGAAAGAGAAGCAATATTGGTTGAGGTGAGATTGCTGAAAAAATATTTACAGGATCTTGACGGTGGTTTGATCTGTTTTGTAACAGTCACTATGCTTCATTAGCCACTGAAAATTTTCATTTAATTTTTGTTGCAACTCTTTATCGGTAACCTGACCAATTAATTCTTTCATTTCCTTAAAAATCCCATAATAGTTTGCTATATCAATAAGTCCCATTGTTTTCTCCTCCCTCGATTTAATAGTGCGCCTAAGGTCTGAATTCACCGCCGTGCAGCCGACAGACACATAATATGCAAATAAAATTGTTCGGCAAGCTGTGAAACGCTAGTATGATGCTGCTTCACACTTTCTCTTAATGGATTCTTCCAAAGGCAGTGATTATATTTTCACGCATCTCAAAATATCCGTTGAACATAAATCGGCGCAACGCTATTACGATGCAAGCCAAAACACTCAATTTTAAAATCGCCAAACAGAGAAGGATAGGAGTGAACATAAGCAACGTTATGCGCATCAAATTCAATAGGCATGCGTCTGATCTCATCAATCCCCAAAACAGATACAATTTTTCGCCAATTAGCATGAGTTGAGTCGCAACTAATGCTATCTATTTTGCCGACAGATAGCTCTAGCAAAATTGACTTTAATGATTCTGGCTTCATAATAAACCCCCTGGTTTTTTTAAATATTGAGATGTTTTTACACGTGTTTCACAGGGGTGTCAAGCGCATAAATTGCATAACTATATAATATTTAAAGTGTATTTGACAGTGAAATGTATGAAGTGTAAGACGCATTTTCTGACACATTATATCAATGTATTAAACAAACAAATGCATGTTTCAGTAAAGACATTCAAAAGAAGCAACATTGACACTCAAAAGATTGCAGTGTAAGGCAACCTTCAATAAAAAAACACATGACAACTTATATATTATAAATTATTTATTTATTGGGTTCATGCGCTACTCATGGCAACAAATACTCCTGATTATCTAGGAGGGACTTTAATTTGGTATGCGGCGGAAGTTACCGGACCTGTTGACGCTGTCTGTGATGCGTTGCGCTACGCCCTAAGCCTCTTGTTCGGCAAATGAGACGGTCGGTGTGCTAATGCCATCACCCAGACTGTAATCCTCCAAAATTAAACCTAAAAGTGTTGACGTTCATCAACGTGACAAGCAACATACTTATTTTAATTTTCTACCTCCTAGTTTCGGTTCTATCCCCCAAAGAAAGGCGGGAATGACGTAATCTGACGCATGGTTGTGGTAGTTTTTCCTTTAAGGAGGAACTACCTATGAATATCAATGAGTTTCACAATCAGTTTCCTGACGAAGATACCTGTCGTCAATATCTTGATAAAACAATTTGGCATCAAGGCAGAACCTGCCCGCACTGTAACAATAAGAAATCATGGCCCCTTTCTGGTGTTTCCACTCGCAAGGGACTGTATGAGTGTTCAGGATGCGGTATGTGTGGGTGTAATACAGGTAACAGCAGGGATACATGATGGTGTGACTAGAGGCAGACCATGATCAGACTGTGGTATGAGGGCGCGACTTGAAGGATCAATAAGTTCATGCTCTGCTGGTTCTTGAATAGATGGATTCTGCATATACCTCTCCCTGCTCCTTTATTGAGCTTTGCAAAAAAAATATGGAGGGATGGGCGTCTGCAGTGGGACCACGAGCCGATTGCAGTCGGCAAGTAAATGTGGTAGATTTTATCCCAGATCAGCTAGATCAGGATAAACGTTTGCAGACGGCTATCCGTCCAATGCCCCTCAGGTCGCCATTAGGCAGTCTGAGGGGTTGTTTTGTCGTTGCTATCAACCTGTGGCTGATTTTTCATGAATGCAATAATTTCTGATGCCACATAAAAAGTGCTCGTCCCGCCATGATATTTCCGTTTTTTGGGTAACACCCCCGATACCTCTAGTCTGTGAATTGACGACCGAGATATGCCTAATATCTGCTGCAATTCTGCTGGCCTGATTGCCCTGTCGCCGTCTTTCGTATTGTCTGCCATGTAGTACCTCCTGGTAACATGAATGCTCATAGATATAGTCAAATCATATTTAATAAGTGTCGCAGTGTCAATAAAAATTATTCGTAATGTATTGAAATAACTATAGAAATGTTATATAATTTGATTTGCTTAAGACGTTAAATCACAAAAACTATACAACTTCTATAGAATCTTAATTGACAATCCATTCCACGCTCGTAAGTTCACACTAGACGTTCGTATGGTGTGAACTTACGATTGAGGTAATCAGTCATGGCAAACGAAAATTAGTATCATACCTTAGAGTTTCAGCTACAAGGGGTGACCCCAACATCCACACTACCAGGGATCAAATTTCATAAATGCGTATTCCGGATGAATCCGGCCGCGATTCCGGCGGGAAAGCGGCCACCGTTCCGGCGGGAATCCGGTCAGCATTCCGATTTGATTGCAGCCACCATTCCGGCGCAATC
>Ga0209430_1002427_pt1 | contig 11987 bp, 10 predicted proteins | sample BarGraIncub1133A_FD_184504 | JGI IMG/M metagenome (GOLD analysis project Ga0209430, IMG submission 184504) | Arctic peat soil microbial communities from Barrow, Alaska - Barrow Graham LP Incubations 11-33A (SPAdes) (version 2) | ecosystem: Environmental > Terrestrial > Soil > Wetlands > Peat... | reverse complement strand
AACGATCTTACCAAAGCCGTAGAATACTGCATCGCTCAAGGTTTTGACGAAATTGCCATTCTCGGAGCCACCGGCCTGCGCGAAGACCATACCCTTGGTAACATTTCCCTGCTGGCAGATTATGCACCCCGTCTAAAATCCGTCTGCCTGCTCACCGATTACGGTCGCATCGATGCATTTCGCTCTGGAATGCAGGCAGATGATTATTTGGAACCCGGATTGGATACCAAAGCTCCCGAAGTATGCACCACCCGCGATGGCGCCCACACCGTGGCCCGTTTCCAAAGCTTTAGAGGACAGCAAGTTTCCATTTTTTCGTTGACCCCGGATTCGAAAATTTCTTCTCTCGGATTGGTCTATGCCCTCGAAAATAGATGTTTGACATCCTGGTGGCAGGGTACGCTCAATGAATCGAGTGGGGATCAGTTTTCGCTTTCCATCGACCATGGCATTTTTCTGGTTTATAGGCTTGATCAGTAAAAATAAATCCTTCCCGTCATACCGCTGAGTGTCATGGAGCAAAGTTAGTTCGTGGTATTTACTGCAAAATACTAATATTCCTGCGGCATAAGCAACACCTCTTCGTAGGTGAACACAGGCCCATCTTTGCAAACGTAGGTTTTTCCGACCGTGCAATGCCCGCATTTGCCGACCCCGCATTTCATACGGTTCTCCAATGTCGTGAATATCTTATCGTTGGCAAAACCACACTTGGCCAGAATCGGCATGGACATCTTGATCAGAATCGGAGGGCCTGCCACTATTGCGATGGCATTCTTGCTGGAAGGCAGGTTCTGTTCAATGATGGTTGGAACAAAACCGACGTTGTCTTTCCAATCCTTTGTTTCACCACCCGGATCGACCGTCAGGAATAAATTCACATCGTCACGGCGTTTCCATTCGTCCAGTTCTTCTTTGTAAACCAGGTCGGCCACCGTACGAGCACCATAATAAATCGAAACCTTGCCGAACGTTGAACGTTGGTCCAACACGTTCCAAATGACGCAACGCAACGGAGGCAAACCGATGCCCCCCGTAATGAACACGATGTCCTTACCGTACCATTCCTCGATGGGGAAAGGCCTACCGAACGGGCCGCGCAGGCCGATAATGTCGTTTATTTCGCAGTTGGCCAACGCTTTGGTCACACGGCCGGAACTGCGGAACGTGCATTCGATGTAGCCTTCGCGGGTAGGCGAGGAGGCAATGCAAAACGTGCTTTCCCCTTCGCCGAACACGCCATATTCGGCAAACTGTCCAGCCTTGAATGTGAAATTCGCAGAAGGATCTGTGAATTCCAACTTGTACGTGCGCACCAGCGGTGCCTCATCGATGATGTCGGCAATGCGGACTTGATACGGAATGTATTGATTGGTATCCATTATTTCGTAACGCTCAGAATGTTTTCAAAAATGTTCAGATGGGAAGGGCAAACGCGGATGCAACGGCCGCAACCGACGCAACTCACAATGCCCAGGTTTTCCACCGAGTACTTGAATTTGTGCATCAGGCGCTGACGACGGCGTTCGGTCTGGGTTTTTCGAGGGTTGTGCCCGGAAGCGTGTTTGGTGAACTGACTCAGGGCGCAGGCATCCCAACAGCGTACCCGTTTCCCGTGGTCCTGTGTGCCTTCGTCCTGGATGTCGAAGCAGGTGCAGGTCGGACAGGCGAAGGCACAGGCGCCGCAACTGTAGCAGCCCATCGAGGCCTGTTTCCATTCCACACTGTCGTATGCATTCTGAATTCGGTCCTTGATCTCCTCCATCGAAAAGCGGGTGGCGGGTTTGGCAAGAAATCTTTCCTTACTTAAAGTTTCTGTCGAAGTAAATAGCTCTAAATTATTATTAATCAATGACGAGCCTTTTTCAGTCATGACTTCAACATAGTACTTTCCGTCCATCGCTGTGAGCAGAACGTCACTACCTTTGGTGTCGCCCGGATGGGAATCCACCGAGGTGCAAAAGCAACTTTCGTCGCAGGTGCTGCAGCTCATGGTCACCAGTGTCGTCTTGTCATAACGCGCCTTGAAATAGGCATCCGGATGCTCCTGCAGGAAGAAGACATTCAAGTAATCGAAGCCTGCCGCATCACAAGGACGCAGTCCCCAAATCACCGTTTCAGGAATCCTGTCCAGATAATCGTTGAAGTCAAGGCCACCTTCTTCGTTGTGTTTGTACGTAAACAATTCTTCCACTTTCGGAAAAACCACTTCCTTGGCCGAAAACGTTGTCTGGATATACTCCGTCGCCACTTCCGCAAAGGACTGCACCGGTTTGAAAAAAACCTTGCCACTCTGCTTCAGCACAGGAGCGACCACTACTTTACCGGCTTTGAGGAGTCCGTCAAAGAAAGCCGCTATATCGGTGGTTGAAATCAATTTCAGTTCCATATCACTTATTTGATAAAGTTTTCTTTGTCGCCGGGCTTGAAGGAATTCAGGGCATAGCCGCCTTTGAGCGACCAACCTGTTTTTCCCCCGAATTCCTGTTCGATTTCCTGGTTCATCTGAGCCGTCAGTAAATGCACTGGAATGCCTGCAGGGCAGATGCGTCCACATTCGCCGCAATTGATGCAGCGGCCGGCCAGGTGCATGGCGCGCATGGTGTGGTATTCAAAATTACCCGAAGTTTCGGCCGAAGTCTTAATCCATTGCGGCTGGTTGCATTCCGTCGTGCATACCGTACAATAGCACATCGGGCAAACCGCTCGGCAGGCGTAGCATTTCACGCATTCAGACAGTTGGTCTTTCCAGAAGGCCCAACGTTCCTCGCGGCTCATGGCGTTGAGTTTGTCCAGCATTTCCTGGTCTTCCGGCCTGCAAGTCGGGAAATTTGCCTGCACATATCCTTCCAATTCTTCGGCTGAACTCAGTACGACTAGTTCCCCAGCACCGTTCACGGTCAGATACGTCAGCGTCAGCGACCAAAGCTGGTTTTCGGACAGCAACTGCAGAACGGATCGAAGTGTAGCCACGTTGGCTACGAGGCCAATTTTGACAGCATCCTTGACTTCCTTCTTATGCAGGTAAACGGATAGATTGTTTTTGCAATCCTGATTGAAAACCAGGGTGTTGGCTTCAGCGGCCGTTTCTATGAAGCAGGGGACAGCGCGTTTGCTCCCGTCCTCGCAGAAACCGATTAGCAGGTTGATGGTTCCGTTTTCAAGCAGTTCAGCGGCTTTGTTCTGCAATTCCTTCATGATCGATTTGATTGAACTGTGTAAAATCCAGATTCTTATAGTCGGTAAACGGACCAAGTGCACGTACGCTTTCCGTCGTTTCGTTCACCAGGTCGGCCCATTTTTTTCCTTCAGCGGCCGAAACCCAGGAAAAAGTGATACGATCCGTAGGAAAGCCCATAAAATCCAGCAACGATTTGAACACCATCCAACGGCGACGAGCGTGGAAATTCCCCGATGTATAGTGGCAATCGTTTGGGTGACAACCTGATACGATAATGCCGTCCGCCCCGTTCTGGAAAGCCTTGATCAGCAACATGAAATCGATGCGGCCCGTACACGGGAAGCGGATAATGCGGACATTGGTGGCGTATTTGGTCCGGGAAGTCCCGGCCAGATCGGCACCGGCGTAGGTACACCAGTTGCAGACGAATGCGACTATTTTTGGTTCAAACGTTTCAGCCATATATTTTACTCAAAAGGTTCATTAAGAAGACCCATGACTTCAGACAGCATCTGTTGGTTGGAGAAGCCCTGCAGGTCGATGGATTTGTTGCGGCACATCGCCACGCAGGTGCCGCAGCCCTGACAGAGTCCGGCATTCACCCTCGCTGCATTCATCAGCAAGTTCCCTGCACGATCGCGGATTTCCTCCCGTTCAATAGCTTGGTAGGGGCAAACTTCCTGACAAAGGAAGCAACCGGTACATGTCGTGTAAACGGGCGCGGCGGAACGGTTCACCGTAGCCACCACCGGTTCACGGGTCAATTCACTGCCAGAGAACAGAATAATGGTCTTCGCAGCAGCAGCAGAAGCCTGTGCCACCGTTTCCGGTATGTCCTTGGCCGATTGGCAGGCGCCGGCCAGCGTGATGCCAGCCGTATTGGTTTCCACCGGTTTGAGTTTGGGGTGTGCTTCAGCAAAAAACTTGTGCTTGTCGTAGCTGATGTGCAGTTTCTGTGCTACAGATTCCGCATCCTCATTGGCTACCACCGCCGTGGCGAGCACCACCAGGTCAGCCTCGATGGTTACAGGCTTTGCGTTCAGCAGGGTATCCACACCGACCACCATCAGTTTGCCGTTTTTCTCGTATATTTTGGAGACACGTCCGCGAATATAGTTCACGTCGTCTTCTTCAATGGCCCTTCGCACAAACTCGTCGTAGCTCTTGCCAGCGGAGCGAATGTCCATATAGAAAACATACGCTTTCCCATGATGGTTCTTGTGTTTGTACAGCATAGCGTGCTTGGCCGTGTACATGCAGCATATTTTGGAGCAATATTCTATGCCTTTGGCTTTGTCACGGGAACCCGCACAAGCTAAAAAAACGACCGTTTCAGGTACTTTTCCGTCCGAAGGCCGACGAATTTCACCGCCGGTCGGACCGGAAGCCGAAGCCAGGCGTTCAAACTGCAGACCGTCGATGATGTCGGGATGCTTGCCGTAACCGTATTCGGGGAAGAAGTCGCTGTGCTTGATGTCGAAACCGGTGGCAGTCACGATGGCACCCACTTTGACGTTGATGATTTCATCCTGAATCGTATAATCGATGGCGCCCATCGGGCAAATCTTGGCACAAACCCCGCATTTGCCATCTTTGGTAAACCAGGTGCAGTTGGCACGGTCAATGACCGGCTTATTGGGCACCGCCTGCGGGAACGGCGTATAGATAGCAGTACGGAAACTCATTCCGGCGTTGAATTCGTCCGGTATTTTTTTGGAAGGACATTTCTGCCAGCAGGAACCGCAACCCGTGCATTTCGAGAAGTCCACACTCTTGGCTTTCAGCCTAATATTCACATCGAAGTTTCCGATAAAACCAGTCACGTTTTCGACTTCCGCAAACGTATGCAGCGTGATGTTGGGATGCTGCGCCACTTCCACCATACGCGGTGTCAGAATACATTGGGAGCAGTCTAGCGTAGGGAAGGTTTCCGAAAGCTGCGACATGTGGCCCCCGATGGAAGGCGTTTTTTCCACCAGAATGACCTGATGGCCGGCATTGGCAATGTCCAGCGCTGCTTGAATCCCCGCAATCCCGCCACCAATGACCAGTGCGGTCTTTGTGACGGGTACCTTGATGGGGAAGAGCGCCGTATCGTTCTTCACCTTTTCGACCATGGTCCGCACAATGTCCAGCGCTTTCTGCGTGGTTTCGTCCGATTTGGGATGCACCCAGGAGCAATGCTCACGGATGTTGGCCATTTCGCAGAAATACGGATTGATGCCCGCTTTTTCCGCAGCCTTGCGGAACGTGCCTTCGTGCATGCGCGGCGAACAGGCACCGACCACGATGCCGGTGAGCTTGTGCTTCCTGATGGCATCCACGATCAGGGTCTGACCCGGATCGGAACACATATATTTGTAGTCCACGCTAAACGCCACGCCCGAAAGCTTGCTGGCCAGCCTGGCCACCTTTTCCACATCGACCGTGGCGGAAATATTCTCACCACAATGACAAATAAAAACGCCTATTCTTGCCATAGTTAAACTTCTTTGCGCCCGACACAGGAAACAACCTTGCCGGTGGATACGAAATGACGGTTCAAACCCAGTTTCTCTGCAGAAATGCCCATGCTCAGGCCCAACGCCTGGGTGACGAATAGCACCGGAATATCGGAACCTTGATCCATTTGTTTATTGATTTCTTTGCGACGCAAGTCCAGATTCATCTGGCACATGGGGCAGGCCACCACGATGGATTCAGCACCGCGAGACACGGCGTCTTCCACAATCTTGGCCGAAAGCTTGGCCACAATGTCGGTGCGCGAAACAGAAAGTCCCGCCCCGCAGCATTCGGTCTTAAACGCCCAATCTATTGGGGTTGCGCCGGCTTTTTCCATCACCGCATCCATTTCCATGGGGTCTTCGGGACGTTCCAAGCGCGTCAAGTCTTTGGGTCTGGACAGCAGGCAGCCGTAGTAGCAAGCCGTCTTGTGATTCAGTTTGTTGACAATAAACTGGTCGGCCACCGGAAAAATATGTTCCTGAAGGAATTCGAACACAGTCAGAATGCGGGCGCTGCCTTGAACAGGCATTTCCAGATAGTTGGAAATCTTGGAGCGCATGGGCTCGCTGGAAACCAATTCCTGTTGAGCTGTTGCCAGACGGCCAAAACAAGCGGCGCAAGGCACCAGAATCTGCTCCAACCCTTGTTTCTCCGCCAAAGCTAGTGTCCGGGCAGGCAATGCCACCGACAAATCGTGGTTCAGGGAGTGCGCAGCCGAAGCCCCGCAACAGTTCCAGTCGGTGATTTCTTCCAGCTCAATGCCGCACTTCTCGGCCACGGCAAACAAGGATTCGCTGTATTCTCTACCCGATCCCTGCAGGGAACATCCAGGGTAATATCCAATTCTCATCCGTTTATTTTTTTAAACAGTTTTTTTATTTCAGAAGGATTCTGCACTCGGTGCGGGATCAGGCCGAGTTTTCCTTTGAACAGCATGGAAGGAGCATTCTGCAGGTCCTGAAACAGGTTCAGGGAATGCAGTTTATAGTCGATGGTCAGGCCTAGTTCGTTCAGTTTGCCGTTTCGTTCCACTTCGGCCAGAAAGGCTCTGTGGAACCTCAAAATGTTTTTGGATTTCGGGTTAACCAAATTCCGGCGGATGGATTCCTGTCGGAGGAAGTCCATGATCTGAGGCAGTTTCACTTCCTGCGGGCAGCGCGAATAGCAGGTATCACAGGCCAGGCACAACCAGATGCTGGTGGAGGTGAGAATTTCGTTTTCGTAGCCCGGGTATTCGGCTTGCAACATGCGCAGAATCTGATTGGGCATCAAATCCATTTCTTCGTTGAGTGGACAACCGGCAGTGCATTTCCCGCATTGGTAGCAGGTCTGAACGTCGACCCCCACCGTTTTTTTCACCTGTTGTTTCAGGGATAATTCCTGATTCTGCGTATGTTTATTTTCCATCCAAAATAAAAGTTTTTTTATTCGTCGCCCGAATTTTCAAATCCGTTGCGAATATAGCCTTTTTTGATAAGTGGAGATAGCAAAATCGCTATTTTTTTTATTCTTCTACTTCGAGATCCACCACAGGTACATGCCTACGGAACGCCTCATTGAATGAAATCAACGTTTCCGTCCTTGCCAGACCCAGCGGCTGCAGCTTTTCATGAATGATGCTGAGTAAATGCTTGTTGTTTTTGGCGTAAATCTTGATGAACATGTCATACTGACCAGTGGTGAAATGGCATTCCACCACTTCGGGTATTTTCAGTAATTCCGCCAAGACGTGTTTGAACTGACCCGGATCTTTCAGAAAAATACCGAGAAATGCACAGGTTTGATAACCAATCTTGTTGGCATCGAGAATAAATTCTGAGCCTTTGATGATGCCTAAATTGTGAAGTTTCTGGATGCGCTGATGAATGGCTGCACCGGATACATTGCATTCGCGGGCTACCTCCAGAAAAGGTACGCGTGCATCTTCGGCGATCATTTTCAGAATCTTCTCATCCAGCTTGTCCAGTTGGTGATGTCCCATGTTAATGAATAGTATTAAGATAATTTCTTTTTAAGTACAATCGAAGTTCGCGCGGGAATATAAAGTCTCAGCCATTCCAGTTCGGTATTTTTTTCCAGACCTTTTTGAGTGAAATAGTTCGTTTTTTCATTAACGTGTCCGTATCCGCCAAATTTGACGTTGTCCGAATTCAACACTATCTGATAACAACCCTTTTCGACCAACATACCATATCCGGTAAAAGATTTGTACGGATGCAAGTTCGTGATAAACAATAGATTACATCGCTGAAAGGCCAGCACCTGATCATCGTTGTTGATGCATCTTACTAAGGGGCTTTCCTGCAATTGCTTCTTGTTTTTCGAGATCAGCTTCATCAGCTCCTGGTCGAACAGACCCAAATACTGATACTTCAAATGCGGGTTATCCGCCAAACTCCATTGACGGCGGGCATATTTGTGCGACCAGCCGTTTCCTTCGCGGGGAAAATCTATCCATTCAGGATGACCGAATTCATTACCCATGAAGTTCAGGTAGCCGCCATTGATGGTGCTCGCCGTCAAAAACCGGATGATTTTATGCAAAGCGATGCCCCGTTCTACGTTGAAATTCGGATCTTCCTTCATCATGTGCCAATACATGTCGGCATCGATAAGCCTGAAAACGAGGGTTTTGTCTCCAACCAATGCCTGATCGTGGCTTTCCGCATAGCTGATGGTCTTTTCATCGGCCCTGCGGTTGGTCAGTTCCCACCAGATGGTAGACGGCTTCCAGTTTTCATCCTTCGATTCCTTGATGAGCTTGATCCAGAAATCGGGAACACCCATGGCCAGCCGGTAATCGAAGCCGACGCCGCCATTCTTGAAGGGTACGGCCAAGCCTGGCATGCCACTTACGTCTTCCGCAATCGTCACCGCTTTGGGATTGATTTCGTGAATCAGCTTGTTGGCCAAGGTGAGGTAACAAATGGCATCCCCGTTGGAATTGGGGCTGTAATAATGATCGTAATGGCCAAAATCATCACCGATGCCGTGGCTTTTATACAGCATGGATGTGACACCGTCAAAGCGGAATCCGTCGAACTGGAATTCCTTGATCCAATACTGACAGTTGGAAAGCAGAAAATGCACTACTTCGTTCCGGCGGTAATTGAAACAAAGCGAATCCCAGGCCGGATGTTCTCCGTCAAAATACAGGTCACGCGTTCCGTCCAGTTTGCCAAGCCCTTCAATGGTATTTTTAACAGCATGAGAATGAACCAAGTCCATAATGACTGTCAAACCCTGTGCGTGGGCTTCGTCAATGAGTGCCTTCAGCTCTTCGGGGGTACCGAATCGGGAGGATGGAGCAAAAAATCCGGAAACATGGTAACCAAAGGATCCGTAATATGGATGTTCCTGAATGGCCATGATTTGCAGCGCATTGTAGCCTGCCTTGACCACTCTGGGCAAGATGTTCCGACGGAATTCGTCGTACGTGCCCACCCGTTCTTCTTCCACGGCCATGCCAATGTGGCATTCGTAAATCAAAAGTGGTCCAGCTTTCGGTTTGAAAGCTGAATTTTTAAACATATAAGGCTCTGTGTCCCAGACCTGCGCGCTGAAAAGCTTGGTGGCATGATCCTGCACGACGCGGTTTGCCCAGGCCGGAATACGCTCGCCGGAACCACCGTTCCATTCGACCACCATTTTGTACAATTGGCCGTGTTTCAGCATTTCAGCAGGCAGCAATAATTCCCAGACGCCGTTATCCAACTTTTGTAGCCAGAAACCGTCCTGTTTGGTCCAGCCGTTGAAATCACCGATCAGACAAATAGCCGTCGCATTTGGAGCCCATTCCCGGAATGTCCAGCCCGTGGATGTTTTCTGAAGGCCGAAATAATGGTATCCGTTGGCGAATTCAGACAAGGGTGCACCCCCGGTCAATGCCGCTTCCCGTTCCACCGCGAAATTAAATCGGTCCTTGATGGCTTCGCTGTACGGTTCAAGCCAAGGATCGTCCTTGATGAGTTGGAGCGTTGACATTGTCATTCCTGCTGTTGCTAAAATGTTTTTTTATACCAAAACCTTTACGACGGCTTTCTTGATGGGACCTTTGCCGATGCCGGGAGCATGTCCGTCTTCAGGGAAGAAGATGACAAATTCGCCGGGATTTACAGTGAGGAGGGTCGTGGGTTTATTGGTAAAGAATTGCAAGTCTTTTTCCGTGTTGTACGGTTCGATGGCGTCCGTACAGTGTTCGATGGCTGCCCAGCCCATGGTTTCCACACCTGAAATCACCACCTGAATGTCGATGTATTTGACATGCGATTCCATTTTAGCAGCTTCAGGGGTTTTGCCATCAATTTCCATGACAGAAATAAACAGTTTGTCACCATCTATAATAGTCTTTCCAGGTTCCATTTTTGACAGGTCGTTTTTTTCGATGAATTCGAAAGCCTGTTTGAAAAGTGGGTTGAGTGTCCGCACCGAAGCGGCGTTTTTTAATGAATCTAAGATCATCGTATTGATGTTTTGATTTGTTACTTAAAGGGGCGAAAATCACTGCAACAGTAACTTTTTTCGTCCTTATCCAATATACAAATATAGATTATAATTGGGAATAAAACTCAAAAAGTCGTAAGTTTGTAAGAACTGAAACCCATTTTTTCGAATATGCCTCATCTTCCATCACTCATTTTCGATCTGGCCCTCATTCTTGTTTCAGCAGGCATCATGACCTTGCTTTTCAAAGCCCTGAAACAGCCGCTGGTATTGGGTTACATCGTAGCGGGCATCCTGGCCGGTCCCCATTTGCACTTGCTACCCGTGCACATTACTGACACGGCCAACGTGCAGACCTGGGCCGACATCGGTGTCATCTTCCTGCTTTTCGCCCTGGGGCTCGAGTTCAGTTTCAAAAAATTGCTGGCAGTAGGCAAAACAGCTTTGCTTACCGCCACCGTCGCCGTAGGAGGGATGATGCTCACTGGTTTCCTGGTCGGGTACTTTTTCGGCTGGTCCAACATCAACTGCCTGTTCCTGGGCGGCATGCTGGCCATGTCCTCCACCACCATCATCATCAAAGCCTTCAACGATCTTGGCATGACCAACAAACCTTGCGCTCCGCAGGTCTTTGGCGTGCTCATCGTAGAAGACTTGGTGGCCGTCATCCTAATGGTGATGCTTTCCACCATTTCCGTCAGTAAAGTTTTTAGTGGCGGTGAAATGCTGGTCAGCATTTCCAGACTGGTCTTTTTCCTGGCCCTCTGGTTCATCTTCGGCATCTTCCTGATTCCCACTTTCTTGAAAAAGGCCCGCAAGCTTATGAACGAAGAAACCCTGCTCATCGTTTCACTCGGTTTATGCCTCGGCATGGTTGTAGTCGCCGTTAAATCCGGCTTCTCAGCGGCCCTGGGTGCCTTCATTATGGGCTCTGTACTGGCTGAAACCAACGATGTCAAGCGCATCTCAAAGCTGATGGAACCGCTCAAAAACTTCTTCGGCGCCATTTTCTTCGTTTCCGTCGGCATGATGGTTCAACCCGAAATTCTAACGCATTATGCCGGCCCGATCGGCATTCTGGTCCTCACCGTGATACTCGGCCAAATCATTTTCTCAACCACTGGCTTCCTGCTTTCCGGCCAAACCCTCCAGTCCTCCATGCAGTCAGGGTTCAGCCTGGCACAGATCGGCGAATTCGCCTTCATCATCGCCGCCCTCGGATTAAGCCTCGGTGTAACCGGATCCTTTCTTTATCCCGTTGTAATCGCCGTTTCCGTCATCACTACCTTCACCACACCCTACATGATCAAACTGGCGGCACCTGCCTATCAATTCCTGAGCCGCTGCCTACCCAAAGCCTGGGTCTATCGCCTGAGCCAACCCCGCGCAGGACGGGAGCGCACCACGTCACAAAAAGCCTGGGGCTATTTCCTCAAAGACTTTCTGGTCTATACGGTCGTGCTTTCCACCGTCGTGGTCGCCATCTTGCTTTTGTCCCTGATGTACCTGCATCCTTTCCTGCTGAAACATCTAATCCATGTTGTTGCTTCCATGTTGTCCTTTCTCATCACCCTGACCGCCATGGCACCCTTTCTTAGGGCGATGATGTACACCAACGGCAACTCCGCCAGTACCGTGTTCAACCTTTCCATGGAAAAGGTATCCAACCAACGCATTCTGCTGGTGCTTTCAGGATTTCGGATCTTCACCGTGTTCGTAACACTGCTGTTCGTCACCAATGCCTTTTTTCACATTCCATGGGTGGTCAATGGCATCCTGACCCTGCTCATCCTTATCACCATCATCCGCTCCAAATGGCTGCTTCGCCATTTCTGGCGTATCGAAGCCCGTTTCCTCA
>Ga0209430_1002423_pt1 | contig 11994 bp, 10 predicted proteins | sample BarGraIncub1133A_FD_184504 | JGI IMG/M metagenome (GOLD analysis project Ga0209430, IMG submission 184504) | Arctic peat soil microbial communities from Barrow, Alaska - Barrow Graham LP Incubations 11-33A (SPAdes) (version 2) | ecosystem: Environmental > Terrestrial > Soil > Wetlands > Peat... | reverse complement strand
GAAGGATGAGCTGCTTTTATAAACAATTAGGAAAGGATGAATAATATGAAAGCTTTAGAAGAATTATATAAAGTTGTTGAGGACAGGAGATTTAATGCTATTGAAGGCTCTTATACAAATTATTTATTTGAAAAGGGCTTAGATAAGATACTAAAAAAGCTTGGAGAGGAATGCTCTGAGATAATAATAGCTAGTAAAAATGGAATAAAGGAAGATACCATATCAGAAATTAGCGACTTTTTATATCATATGGTGGTACTTATCTCAAATGAAGGCATAACCTTAGAGGACATATCTACTGAGCTTGAAAAAAGAAGTCTTAAGGTTGGAAATAAAAAACAGGAAAAAAACCTTGAGGGTATTAAATAATTTGGAACAAGGAGTGAATAAACTATGGATATAAATGAAATGATTGATGAGTTGAGGGAAAAAATAATTATATCTACTTTAGAACTGGTGAAGATAAAGAGTCTTCAGGGGGAAGCACAGCCAGGGATGCCCTTTGGTGAAGGCGTATCAAAAGTTTTGAATAAAGCTCTAGAGATTTCTAAAGCTCTTGGGTTTACGACTAGAGATATTGATGGATTTATAGGCTATGCTGAATATATGCCAGAGGGAATTGACCCTAATTCTGAGGACTATATAGGAGTTCTGGGACATTTAGATGTGGTACCTGAAGGCACAGGTTGGACCTATCCGCCTTATGGTGGTGAAATACACAAGGGCAAAATATATGGAAGAGGCACCACAGATGACAAATCTCCTATAGTTGCGGCGCTATATGGTTTAAAGGCTGTAAAGGAGCTTAACCTTCCTTTAAGTAAGAAGGTTAGGATTATATTTGGTACCAATGAAGAAACTGGTTGTGGAGAGATTAAACATTATTTAGCTAAGGAAAAACCACCGGTAGCAGGTTTTACTCCAGACGCCCAGTATCCAATAATTTATGCAGAAAAAGGGATAACCGTATTTGATATAAGAAAGATGCTTGACCAGACCCTTGTTAATGATAAGGGAGTAGACATAATAAGACTGGAAGGCGGCTTAGCAGCAAATATGGTACCAGCAAACTGTGAAGCAGAAATTAAAACTGAAGACACTACAGGAGTTTTGAAGATTATTGATGAATTCGTAATAGAAAAAGGCTTTGATATAAACTATGAGGTATTAAAGGATACTATAGTATTATATTCAAAAGGTAAAGCTGCCCATGGAAGTCTTCCAGAGCAGGGTCAGAATGCTATAATGCAATTATTTTTACTTCTAGGTAAGCTTCAAGTTAAGGGTAAGGACTTAAATGATTTTATAGCTTTCATGAATAAATATGTGGCTTTAGAAAATCATGGTGAAGCCTTAGGCATAGGCCTTAGCGATGAACCCTCAGGCAAGTTATCCTTTAACGTAGGAGTGGCTACCTTAACAGGTTCAGATATAACTTTAGCATTGAATTTAAGGTATCCTGTTACTAATACCTATGAGGACATGATGGTACCCTTTAACAAAATGCTTGAAGGAGAAGGAATAGTTGTAATTAATATGCTTCATATGAAGCCTCTATATTACCCAAAGGATCATCCTCTTATCAAAACACTATGTGAGGTCTTTGTGGATTATACAGGCCTTACAGCTGAACCACTTGCCATAGGTGGAGGAACCTATGCAAAGGAGATGCCAAACATAGTAGCCTTTGGACCGATTTTCCCAGGCAAGCCTGATTTAGATCACCAGGTGGATGAGTATGTTGAAATAGAAGACTTAATACTAAATGCAAAAATTTATGGGGAGGCCATATATAGATTAGCAAAATAGGGGGGATTACAAATTGAAAGAAAATAGAATAAAGCTAAGAACAAAAATCATAGGTATTGTTATCATGCTTGTTGGATTATTAGGCATAATTGATACGTTTATTGCTCTTAAAAATCATTGGGGCTATAACTTTGGTACCTTTTTTCCTGCAGCGGTGGGAGCATTTATGATAATCATTGGATTTATTGAAGGTATAATGGGCAGCTACCGTCTTGGAGCTTGGTATAGAAATAGTAAAAGAGTTATTCTTACTTTATTATTTATTCTTTTTATATCCTTTTTGTTTATTGAAGGTGTGATAATATATAATGGTTTAAATAAAGATAAAGTTAAAACAGATTATTTAATAGTTTTAGGAGCAGGGCTAAGGGGGGAAACTCCATCCCTAGCTCTTATGAATAGGATGAAAAGTGCTTTGGTTTATGCAAATAAATACCCAGATGTATTGCTTGTACTATCTGGAGGCCAGGGCATAGAAGAGACTATATCTGAAGGGGAAGCTATGAAAAGATATTTTATAGCAAATGGTATAGAAGAGGATAGGCTCATTCTGGAGGATAAGGCTAAAAACACTTATGAGAATTTCAAAAATTCTTACGAGTTACTTAATAATCTGGGAGTAAAAATGCCAGTAAAAATAATGATTGAAACTAATAATTTCCATATGTTTAGATCTAAATTCCTAGCAAAAAGGGTAGGATTTATTGCATATGGAGAGCCTTCAGCTATTCCTTATTATTTAATACCTAATTTGTATATACGAGAATACTTTGCAGTTATTAAAAGCTTTCTACTGGATAGATAGTTTTACGCTCATTATATAAAAACAGTAAAATATCAGGATGGTGATTTATGTTTACACCGGTTAAAAATACTAAAGTATATGAGGGTATTGTTGATCAAATAAAAGAAATGATAAATAATGGTACCCTAGGAAAAGGGGATAGACTTCCACCGGAAAGAGAACTAGTTGGAATGTTTAAGGTTAGTAGAGCATCCATAAGGGAAGCCTTAAGATCCTTGGAGATACTAGGGCTTATTGAATGTAAGCATGGAGAGGGAAATTTTGTTAATAAAGATTCTGAAAAGGATAAGAAAGAACTGCTATCACTGGTATCCATACTTGAAGGCAGCAAGGCAGAGGAAGTATTATCTTTAGGTAAGGCTATACAAGAGGAAGCTGCCTCTGAGGCTGCAGGAAATATATCCCATAAACAAATCTTAGAAATTGGATTTATACTTCAAATACTTAAAACTACAAAAGATTCAGAGGTATATCTTAAGATGGATAAAGAGTTTTTGAGCAAGCTGGTTAAAGCTTCTTCAAATAGTTTGTTAATAAATTTATATGAAAGTATATCAAGTCTTTTAGATGTGATTACTAGAATGCCTAAGAAGGAAGTATTTGTTAAGGAAGAAAACAGGCTTATCCTAAGAGTTGAATATGAAAGTATTTATAAAGCGATTTCAGAGCATAATCCAGAAGCTGCAGCCAGAGCAGTAAGGACACACCTAGAATTTGTTAACCAATTTATAATAAAAAGTGAATTATTTCAATAAATAAATTCAGGGACATACCAACTGCTTATAAGACGTAGAAGTCAACACAATCGATATAATAGTAAAATCGATAGTGTTGACTCTTTCGTTTCAGTTGGTGTGTCCCTGTTCCTATTAGAACGAATTTATCTGGAGCTAAACTTATATATAGTTGTGTAATTATATGTATCGCCGGCTTTTAAAATAGGTGATGGGAAGTTCTTATGTACCATAGCATTTGGGAAAAATTGTGTTTCTAAGCATAAAGCCTGTCTTTTGTTGTAAACAGCTCCACCCTTACCAATTGCACTGCCGTCTAAAAAATTGCCAGAATAAAATTGTATACCTGGTTTATCAGTGTAAACTTCCATAACTCTCCCTGATACTTCATCATAAACCTCTGCAGCCTTTTCCTTAAGGTTTCCAGCTGTATTTAATACATAGTTATGATCATAACCACCAGCAAAAACCATCTGAGGATCGCTATCATTTATTCTATCACCTATATATGTAGGTGAGGTAAAATCTAAAGGTGTACCCTTAACGTCTCTAAATTCTCCATTAGGTAGAGAAGCTTCATCAATAACTGTAAATTTATCTGCATTTATCCATACCTTATGCTTTAATATATCACCAGAGGCATGACCGGATAAATTAAAATAAGAATGATTTGTAAGATTTATAACTGTAGTCTTATCTGATACTGCAGAATACTCTATTCTTAACTCATTTTCTTCACTTAAGGTGTATATAACCATCACCTTCAAGTTCCCAGGATAACCTTCTTCTTTATCCTTACTTGTATAACTAAGTTCTAAGGAATCTTCATATACTTCATAATTCCACAATACCTTATCAAAGCCAACCTCTCCACCATGGAGATGATTTTCGCCTTCATTTTTAAATAACTTATATTCCTTGCCATCTAACTCAAAAGAAGCATTTGCTATTCTATTGGCATGCCTTCCTATTATGGCACCAAAATAAAATGCTTTTTTATTATAGTCTTCTAATTTTTCGTAACCTAAAACTACATCTTCCAATTTTCCAACTCTATCTGGGGCTTTTAAAGATATTAGTATTCCACCGAAATTAGTGATTTGGGCTTGAAATCCTTTAGAATTTTTTAAGGTAAAATAATTTACTGATCTTCCATCTGGAAGGGTACCAAAATGTCCTTTTGTTATACTCATTATTAAAACCTCTTTTCATTATGATATATATAGTTTAATAAAGATTGCCTTCCTAGTCAACAGATTGAGACAATTAAGAGTTGAGAGCTATAAAAGTTACAGGAGTTTCATTGTAATAAGTAATATGTAATGCTAGAATTGAAATATAGAAGTTATTTATAATCTGCTGATAGTATATTTTATATTATGAAAGGAAGTTAGTATTGTGGGTTCACGAGAAAAAATCAAACAAATCTTTGACCTGAAATCTAACGGAATGACCGGATTTTGGACGGGTAATCCTCATCCGGAGACTGAAAAAATCTATTTATCACAAATGGGAATAGAAAACCGAGAACTTTTATTCCAGTCCTTGGAGGATGATTGCCGTTGGCTTCAAGGGGATTCAGCCTATAAGCACCCAGAAGGAAAGCCTATGTTTGAAACTTCCCTGGGGAAAACCCGCATAGGTTTAAGTGATCCTGGATATTTTTCAGACTGCGAATCATTAAAGCAAGTTGAGGAATTTCCATGGCCAAATCCTAATTTTTTGGATTTTAATGATTTAAAGGCTGAAATAAAAAAGCATCCTGACAAAGCAATTTTAACTGGTATGTGGAGTCCTTTTTTCCATATTGTGTCAGATTTCTTTGGAATGGAAAACTATTTTATGAAAATGTATACCGATCCTAAAATTGTTGAATCTGTTACCAATCATATAGTAGACTTCTTTTGTATAGCCAATGACCGGCTTTTTAAGGAAATCGGAGATTCTGCAGATACTTTCTTCTTTGGAAATGATTTTGGAAGCCAGTTGGATTTGTTGATTTCGCCAGAATCCTTTAAGCAATTTGTCTTGCCTGGGTTCAAACGGCTGATTGAGGTTGCTAAAAAGCATAACAAAAAAGTGCTTTTACATTCATGTGGCTCCATATATAAAGTCATTCCACTGCTAATTGATGCAGGTATAGATGCCCTACATCCTATACAGGCAAAGGCAGCTAAGATGGATGCAGTGACGTTGTCTAGGGAATTTAAAAATGACATTGCTTTTGTAGGGGGTGTTGACACACAAGAATTACTAATATATGCCACACCAAAACAAATCAAAGAGGAAGTATATCGGTTGAGAGAGACTCTCGGCCCTAATTTTGTAGTGAGTCCTAGTCATGAAGCTATTTTGCCTAATGTGCCACTATGTAATGTTATCGCAATGGCAGAAGCAGCAAGGGAGTAAAAAATGTTATTAATAATAGTATTTATTAGAGGTTACAAGGGGGAAAGAAAATGGATTTAGATACATTGAAAATTGATAATTTGAGAAGATGTAAAAAAGGACTACATTTTATTATCGCATCTGTAATCATTTGGTGCGCAGTACTAATTGTATGGTTACTACCAATAAAAGATAGTCTAAACAAAAATTTATTAACCTTTTGTTTTACTACACCCTTAGTACCACTAGCATATATGATTTCAAAGATTATAAAAGCAGAATTTTCAATCAAGGATAATCCTTTAAGTAACTTAGGCCTTTTATTTGCTTGCAATCAATTCTTATATATATTAATTCCAATGTGGGTATACCCAACAGTACCAGATAAAATGGTAATGGTTTTGGCTATTATTTTCGGGGCACATTTACTACCTTTTGGATGGCTATATAAGTCAAAGGCATACTCAGTAATGTCCATACTTATATCTCTAACAGTGTTTATTATTGGAATTATGTTCAGTGCTGTTGCAGTTGCAATAGTTATGATAGTATTTGAAATAGTATTTTCTATATGGTTAATGATAGAAATTAAAGGGGAAGTTATAAATGAACATTTATGAAGCTATATTAAAGAGAAGAACTATAAGAAAGTTTAAACAAGAGGAGATACCTTTAGAGGTCTTGAAAAAGTTAACTAATGCAGCTAGAATCGCACCCTCTGCAAGTAATATGCAACCGCTTAAATATATTATTGTAAATGATAAGGATAAAGTGAAGGAAATATTTAAATATGTAAGTTGGGCAGGGGCAATAAGACCAGAGGGGAACCCTAAAGCTGGTGAAGAGCCAACAGCATATATACTCATGCTTTGTGACAAAGAAATAAGAAAAGATGGCTTTGACACTGATGCTGGAGCTGCAATGGAAAACATTATTTTAGCAGGAGTTGAGGAAGGCATTGGTAGCTGCTGGATGGGAGCTATTGATAGAGGAAATATTACTAAACTTTTAGCCATTCCAGAGAGATTTACTATACATACTTTAGTTTCTCTAGGCTATAATGGGGAAGATCCAGTTATGGAAGATGAGGAAGGCTCCTTAAAGTACTATAAGGATGAAACAGGTCGACTTCATGTGCCAAAAAGAAAATTCGAAGATGTAGTCTTTATAAATAAGATAGATTAATCTATTCAACTTTGCCTGAGGCAAATATTGATAAACGTAATCCTTCACTGCCGAAACAAAGAATAATTTAATTCAGGGACACACCTGCAGGCTTGAGAATGAAGTCTTTAAAATCACAGATTGCATAGCGATAAATGCCATCTTTATCGCTACAAAATCAGCAGGTATGTCCCTGTTCAGCTTAGAACGATAATATCGTCTTTCTTCCTATCCTCCACAGTTTCAAAAACTATATCGAAATCATAGTTTTCAGGATACATATCTTTACTTTCGATATACAAGGTAAGTCTTTTATGGTTAATTTTAATCTTATTTTTCATAACCATAACCCCGAATTCACCTCGTCCATTTTCAAGTTCATATATGATACCTGTTTTATCCATGCTGCTTACATGTACACAGTCTCCAATATTAAATTTTGACTTCTTTTTCTGCTTCTTACTTATCTCGTGTATTTCATATAAGTTTTTATTTGTTTCTTTTCTTTTTTCTTGCTCAAGTAACATGTCTTCAGCAATAAGTTTTTTAGTATTTATTTCTGATAATATATCACTATATGACTTATTTTCCTTATAGGTTATAAAGTGGGCTCTCTCAATAATATTAATATCCATACCAAGCCTTAAGGCTATATACAGGGCATTGCTCTCACCAGACTTACCTACGGTAAGTTTATATAGAGGTTTTAAGGTTTCTATATCAAATTCCATACAACCATTTTTAAAACCTTCATTATTTTCAGCAAATTCCTTGATTTCACTGTAGTGGGTAGAGGCTAAAATTGTGGAGCCATTTGCATATAGCTTCTCAAGCACTGCAGTTGCTATTCCCATACCTTCGCTAGGGTCTGTTCCAGCTCCTATTTCATCTAGTATAACCAGACTGTTTGCATCTGATATATTAGTTATTGTGATGATGTTTTTAATGTGTGAGGAGAAGGTACTAAGACTTTCCTGAATACTTTGACCATCTCCAATGTCTACTAGAAAATCCCTATATATAGCAAGGTCAGATCCTTTCTTACAGGGGACATGGAGGCCAGCTTGTGCCATCATTGTTAAAAGTCCAATAGTTTTTAGAGCTACAGTTTTTCCTCCCGTATTAGGTCCAGTTATGACAAGGCAACAGTAAGATACACCAATTTCAAAATCTATAGGTACTGCATCATTTCCAAGTAAGGGATGCCTGCCAGCTACTATCTTAATATGATTATTAGTATTTAAGCTAACTTCTCTTCCATTAATGGCTCTGCTATACTTTGCCTTTGCAAATATGAAGTCTAAATAAGCCATAGTTTCAATATTTACAGATATTTCTCTGGTATAATCTAGTATTAGATTAGTTAAAACAGATAAAATCCTATAGACTTCCTTTTCCTCTAAAAGCCTTATATCATTCAGCTCATCTGAAGCCTCTTTTATTTCTTTAGGCTCAATAAAACAGGTGGAACCAGAGGAGGAGGTATCCAAGATAGTTCCTTCTATATTATTTTTATATTCCCTTTTGATTGGAACCACAAACCTTCCTCCACGGATGGTTACTAAATTATCTTGTAGATAGTCTGTATATTTCGAACTTTTCATAAGACTATTAAGTTTATCTTTTACTTTGTTTTCTAGTATCACTATCTTCTTTCTTATTTTGCTTAAAAGGGTACTGGCTCTATCGTCTACATGACCATTATTTATGCACCGGTCTAGCTCTATTGAGAGCTCTGCTAGTTCAGTTATTGAATGGGTATAAGTAGAAACCATAGGTGCTAAACTTTCTTTGTTTTCCATGAAAAGCTTAAGTTTGGCTCCATCTTTAAATAAGATGTTTAAGGTATCTAGCTCAACTTCATTTAAAATAGATTCTTTATTTAGCTTAAGTAAAATATTGTCTATTCCACTCAAACTATGAAGAGGAAGGTTAGAGCCACTATTTAATATAATTTTTGCTTCACTTGTCTCCTTAAGCCATCTTTCAATTAAATTTATATCTAGGCTGGGCTCTATTTTATTTATCATATCTTTAGCTCTATCTGAAACAGTATAGGTTTTTAATATATCTTTAATTTTATTAAATTCTAATATATTTATTGAATTATTCATTTATTTCCTCCATTTTATTAAAACACAGATAATATTATAATTAATGTTATTATTTCTAATATCATTAAAAAATATAAGAAGGCTAAGAATCATAGATTTCTTAGCCTTCATCAATATCAAATAAATGGACAGAAATAAATACTGCCAAAGAAAAAATAAAGAAAATCCATGCTTATTCTTAGTTTCTAAAAAACTGTACGACAAAACATCTACTAGTTTTTAGAACTGATATAAAATTATCAGTTAAGAATAACCCCGCTCATAAAAAGACTTCCTTTCTTAATTAAGTTTAATTGTCCTATATATTATAGTACACTTTGATCATTATTACAATACATATATTTTTGTGATTATTTATTAGTTTAAATGAATTTTTTATATGATTTTACAAAACTTAAGATATTTAAACCTATAAGTTCTACAGATGAAAGTGTATTTCAACATCTAAAGATTGGTTTTTATGGCTTTCTATGTTTAAAGACTATAGTAAGAAGTAAATTGTAAACTAAAGGAACAACCATTATTTACTTGTTTACCTCCTGCAATTTATATTCCATACTTAAGGTGTACTTAGTAGGAGGTAAAATGGCAAATGAAAAGAATTTATTGTATAAGTCTTGTTATCTTCTTGATTATACTTAATACAAGTTTGAGTTTTATGAAAACTAAAGTTGAAACACCATCAGCTTCCACAGAGGGCTTAAAAGGTAAGGCTACAAGTAGTAAAGAAATATTTGGATTTGCTACCTACCATTATCCAGGGGATAAATCCTCTTATAATTCAATTATTACGAACGCAGGAATGATAAATGATATTGCAACTGAAACTTACGTAACAAATGGAGTAGGAAAACTTGCAGGGGTGGCACCCTATATCCAAGTAAGCTATGCCAATTCAAAGGTAATAAAAACCTATGCCATGATAACAAATAATTTTGATGGAAAGATTGCTAAGGAACTATTGGAAAGTAGTATTAATAGACAAAATCTTATAAATGATTCCTTAAATAAGCTTAAGGAAAATGGATATGAAGGGGTAAATATAGATTTAGAAGGGGTATTTTATTATGATAGAGAGTATTTAAATACCTTTATAAAGGAAATATATATTGCCCTGCATTCTAAGGGCTACACAGTTACCCTATCTATTCCAGGAAAAACCTATGATAATTATAAGGATGGTTGGTCTGGAGCCTTCGATTACAGCGTTTTAGGAGCTAATTGTGATAAGGTTGTAATAATGACCTATGATGAGCATTATTCCGGTGGGAGTCCTGGACCCATAGCTTCCATCGGTTGGGTAAACAATGTTGTTAATTATGCAATTACCCTTATACCTAAAAGCAAGCTTTTACTGGGGACAGCTGCCTATGGATATGATTGGTCAGTTCTAGGTACAAAAGCTTTAAAGATTGAAGCTGCCCAGAGCCTAGCAGCTAGTTTAGGTGTGAGCATACAATGGGATGATAAAGCAAAAAGCTCCTATTATACTTATAAGGATTTAGACAATATAAGTCATACAGTTTGGTTTGAAGATGGTAGAAGTCTTTCCTACAAATTAGATCTAGTAAATAACAAAGATCTATTAGGCATAGCTATTTGGAGGCTTGGCACTGAAAATAAGGACTATTGGACAAGCATTAAAACAAAATTTGATATTAAACAAAAATAGAGTTAGTAGGCAGCACCTACTAACTCTATTTTGTTAGCTAAATCTAGAAGGCTCTAATTCATATAATAAAATAATCTTGTAACAGAAGGAAATTTTCTGTATTATTAATAATAACAGCAGTTAAGGGGGAATTCAGATATGGAAAAATCGGCAGAAAATTCAGATAATGGTTCTATAAGAAAAATTATTATTCCACTAATAGCAATAGCGTTGGGAATGTTAATGGTTATCATTGATGGAACAGCAATGAATGTGGTTGTACCAGTTATGGTTAAAAATTTTAAAAGCAATTTAAGTACAGTATCCTGGATTATTACAGGCTATGGATTAGCTCAGGCAATGGTTATTCCACTAGCAGGTTGGCTATCAGATCATTTTGGGCCTAAATTAGTATTTTTACTTTCAATGACCTTGTTCACCCTAGGTTCATTATTATGCTCCACAGCAGCAAATCTTAATATGCTTATTATATTCAGAATAATACAAGGACTAGGAGGGGGAATGGTTATACCAGCCGCAATCATACTTACCTTCAAGCTAAGCCCCCCTGGTAAAGTAGGAAAAGTTATGTCCTTTATTGGGATTCCAACTATGCTTGGCCCAAGTTTAGGACCTGTATTAGCAGGATATCTGGTAGATGTGGTTAGCTGGAGAGCTATATTTTATATTAATATACCCTTAGGAATATTAGGTTTACTAATAGGCTTAAAAACTATTCCAAACTTTAAAGGACATAAGGTACCAAGTATGGATTATATGGGGATAATACTAGCTCCCCTTGCTTTTCTTATGCTGACCTTTGGAGTAAACCAAGGATCAAATGGTTGGACCTCTTATAAAGCTTTAGTACCAATAATACTCGGAATAATAGTATTTATTATCTTTGTTATTAATGAGCTTAAAATGCATGAGCCCCTCTTAGAGATGAAGGTATTTAAAAACTGGAGTTTTAATCGGGGAATGATAGTCCAAAGCTCAGTTCAGATAACACTTTTTGGTATAGTATTTTTAATTCCTTTAATACTTCAACAGGTGAGAGGCTATAGTGTACTGGATACAGCCCTTATAATGTTTCCTAGCGCTATAGCGAGCATGATAATAATGCCTTTCACGGGGATAATATTTGATAGGATAGGTATAAGAGTATTAGCTATATCTGGTATGATAGTGCTATTAATTTCAGTATTTATGGTATTTAATACAGTGGATAAAAGTATAACTTCTCTAGTTTTATCCTTGATTGTATTCGGAATTGGCCTAGGCCTCATGAATCAGCTTAACACTCATAATCTTCAGGTGGTACCTATG
>Ga0209430_1002420_pt1 | contig 12003 bp, 11 predicted proteins | sample BarGraIncub1133A_FD_184504 | JGI IMG/M metagenome (GOLD analysis project Ga0209430, IMG submission 184504) | Arctic peat soil microbial communities from Barrow, Alaska - Barrow Graham LP Incubations 11-33A (SPAdes) (version 2) | ecosystem: Environmental > Terrestrial > Soil > Wetlands > Peat... | reverse complement strand
CCCATGACGCGGGACATCTTCTGGTTGGCCAGCTCCTGCGCCTCGCGCAGCGCCTCGTTGACGGCGGCGAGCACCATGTCCTGCAGCATGTCGACGTCGTCGGGGTCGACGGCGCGCGGGTCGATGACGACGTTCGCCACGGTGAGGTCGCCGGTGATCGAGACCTTGACCGCTCCCCCGCCCGCCGAGGCGGTCACCATGTCGGACTTGAGCTCCTCCTGGACGCGGGCCATCTCCGCCTGCGCCTTCTGGACCTGCTTCATCGCGTTGTTCATGTTCGGCTTCACCTACGAGACCTCCGGATCTTCGTCGGACGGGGTGGATACGATCTCGGCGCCGAGGCCCTCGAAGAGCATCTGGTCGAGACGGTCGGCCTCGACGGGCGCGGGCGCGAGGAGCGCGGATGAGGCGTCCCCGGACGGGTCGGTGTCGTCGCGCGAGCGCAACGCGCCGAGACCCTCGACGAGCGCGCGGTCGAGCGCGTCGGGGTCGGCCGGGACCGGGGACGGATGTGCGGTGGGATGGCCCGCGGACAGCGCGTCGTCGGCCGGCCGCACGGCGCCCCTACCCAGCTGGTAGCGGATGGCGACGTGCCACCCGAGCACGATCCGGATCGAGTCGCGCAGCAGCGCGACCACGTCCTGCTCCTCCGCGGCGCGGACGAGCACCCGACGGGTCGGGTCGAACTCGACGACCACGGTGTCACCTTCGAGAGCGGCCTCGGTATCCATGAACAGCTTGCTCGCGGCCGGACGGACCCGCTTCACCTCGTTGATGACGTCCTTCCAGCGCCTGCGCAGCTCCCCGACGTCGAGGTCTCCGGCAGGGGCGGCCGCGGCAGGCGCGGGGGCCTCCGGCTGGGGCTGCGTGTCGGGCTCGGATGCCGGAAGCGCAGGAACCGTCGGCTGTGCCGCAGCGGATGCCTCGGACGGTGTCGCGGCGCGCTTCGGCGCGGGTTTGGGCGCGGGCGCTGTCGCTGTCGCTGCCAGCGTCGCCGGAGCCGGCACCGGAGCGGCCACGGCGGTGACGCCGGCCTCAAGGGAGGCGACGCGCTCAGCGAGCGAGCCGAGCGTCAGATCGGAGACGGGACGCGCCACGCGGGCAAGGGCGACTTCCAGCGCAAGGCGCGCATCCGGCGCCCAGCGCAGCTCCCCGGACAGACGCCCGAGCTCGTCGAGCAGACGCGCGAGCCGGTCGAGGTCGAAGCGTGCGGTCTGCGCCCGCAGACGCTCGAGGTCGGCGGCCGTGTGGTCCACGATGCCCACCGTGTCGCCGGCGGCCGCGACCACGTACAGGTCGCGGACGTGGGCGGTCAGGGCGCGCACGAACTCGGGCACGTCGTGACCCGACTCCACAAGGTCGGCGACGAACCCGAACAGCCCGGCCACGTCACGGGATGCGATCAGATCCACCGCCCGGAACAACTGAGCGGTGTCGACCTCTCCGAGCAGGCCCTCCACGTCGGCGACGGCGATCGACTTGCCCGTGAACGCCGCCAGCTGGTCGAGCGTCCCGATCGCGTCACGCATCCCCCCCGCCGCGTGGCGCGCGATGAGCGTGAGCGAGCCCTCCTCGACGGCAATGGACTCCTCGCGGGCGATGTACTCGAGCCGCCCGACGATGTCCTCGGTGCCGATCCGGCGGAAGTCGAAGCGCTGACAGCGCGAGTGGATCGTCTCGGGCACCTTGTGCGGGTGCGTCGTGCACAGCACGAAGACCGTCTTGGGCGGCGGCTCCTCGAGCGTCTTGAGCAGCGCGTTGAACGCCGAAGTCGAGAGCATGTGGACCTCGTCGATTATGTAGACCTTGAAGCCGCCGTGGGTCGCCGCATAGTTGACCTTGCTGATGACCTCGTCGCGCAGCGCGTCGACGCCGGTGCGGGATGCGGCATCGATCTCGTAGACGTCGGGGTGGCGGCCCTCGGTGATCTCGCGGCACTGCTCGCACGTGTTGTCCGGGTCGGGCGTGGGACCCTGCTCGCAGTCGAGCGCCTTGGCGAGGATCCGCGCCGCGCTCGTCTTGCCGGTACCACGCGGGCCGCAGAACAGGTACGCGTGTGCGACCGATCCCTCCGCGACGGCGTTGCGAAGCGTCTGCGTCACGTGGTCCTGGCCGACGATGTCGCCGAAGGACTGGGGACGGTAGGTGCGGTAGAGGGACTGGTACGCCATGGGTGTTGTTCATGCCTTCTGCTGGCGCGGACGCGTGCCCGCACGAGAAGTATACAGGGGTGCTGTGACGCGGTCGCGCCGCTCGCGAAGGTGCCCACGGCCAACGACCGGCGCCCCGTGCCGGACCCCGGACACCCGCCAGTGACCGCTTATGGCTGCTGCCTTCCGGCCCTGACCAGGTTCACAGTATTGCGCCGTCCGAGGCCCGGCGCGAGGCGCCGGTCGGTTGCGTAGTGTAGCACCCGACGGTGCGACTCCGACACGGGGACCGATCGCCCTCGTCGAGCTCCTGTGTCGGAGTTGCGGGTATCAACAGTCCACGCCCCTCGCACGGAAGGCCTCCGAAATGCACCTCACGAGCACCGCGTACGTCGACGGCGCGACGATCCCCGCGCGCTACGCCACGACCAAGGTCGAAGGCGGCCGTGGGGCCTCGATCCCACTCGAGTGGCAAGACGCGCCGGAGGCCACCGCTTCGTTCGTCATCGAGATGCTCGACCACCATCCCGTCGCGCACGGCTGGGTGCACTGGCTGATCGCGAACGTCCCCGCGGACGTCCACGCCATCGGCGAGGACGCATCCGGGACCTCCGCGATGCCCCCCGGGGCACTCGAGTTGCCGAACACCGGCGGCCGCGCCGGCTACGGCGGGCCGCAGCCCCCGGTCGGGAGCGGCGTGCACGACTACGAGATCACCCTGAGCGCGCTCGACGTGGCGCGACTGCCCGTGCGCGCGGACGCGACGCTGGATGATGTCCGCGCGGCGATGTACGGCCACGTCATGGAGCAGGCGGTGTTGGTCGGGCGCTTCGGCCGCTAGTGTCCTCTAGCCGAACTGCACGCAGCGCATCGAGACGCTGCCGAGATCGATCCCGGTGTGCGTGAAGGCGAGCGCGTCGTCCTCCCTGCGCAGGGAGGACGCGTAGAGCAGCGGCAGGTAGTGCTCGTTGGTGGGGACCGCGAGAGCCGCGACCGAGCCGAGCTGTTCGTAGTCGACGAGCGCCTCGTCGTCACCCGCCTCGAGGCGATCGCGGACCCACTCGTCGAACTCGACCGCCCACGGGTAGGGCTCCCTGTCGTCGCCCCAGTACACCGCGCGCAGGTTGTGGACGATGTTGCCGCTGCCGATCACGAGGACCCCACGGTCGCGGAGCGGAGCGAGCCGGCGCCCGATGTCGAAGTGCTCCGCCGGGGAGACCGTGGCGTCGAGCGACAGCTCCATGAGCGGCACATCGGCGTGCGGATACATGTGGTGCAGGACCGCCCACGAGGCGTGGTCGAAGCCCCAGGCGTCGTCGCACTTTCCGCCGACGAGTCCGGCTATCTCGCGGGCAAGTCCCGGCGCACCGGGCGCGGGATACTCCATCGCATAGAGGCTCGGCGGGAAGCCCATGAAGTCATGGATCGTCCGGGGATGCGGCAGGCACGACAGGCGCGTCCCGCGCGTCTGCCAGTGCGCGGAGACGACTAGGATGGCCTCCGGGCGCGGCAGGTCGCGGCCGAGCGCGGCGAGGCTGCGCGTGAAGACATTGTCCTCCACGGCGTTCATGGGAGAGCCATGTCCCAGGAACAGGACGGGCATCGGGCCGATACCGGCGCGCGCTGGCGTTGTTTCGCTCATATACGTGCTTAGAGCAACGCCCATGCCCGGACCCGCCGTGCGCCGCCGCGGCGCACGGGTTACGCTGACGGCATGGACACCTCGGACACCCCCCTGCTGCAATTGATCGACTGCGTCGTCGTCCGCGACGGGCGCGCGATCCTGTCCGTGGACGCGCTGACGCTGCGGTCGGGCGAGCACGTGGCGATACTCGGGCCCAACGGCGCGGGGAAGTCGACGCTCGTACGGTTGCTCACGCGCGATGTCCGCCCGCTGGCCCACGACGACGGCTCTCCCGCCGTGCTGCTGCAAGGCCGCGAACGATGGAACCTTCTCGATGCGCGCAGGACCATGGGGATCGTGTCCGACGCCCTCCAGGAAACCTATGCGGTCGGCGTCCCGGTACGCGACGCCGTCACGAGCGGGTTCTTCGGCTCGGTCGGGCTCTACGCTCACCAGCTCATCACGACGGCGATGCGGGACAAGACCGCCGAGCTTCTCGAGTTGCTCGGCATCGAACACCTCGCGGAGCGGTCGATGGACACCTTGTCGACGGGCGAAGCCCGGCGCGCGCTGATCGCCCGGGCTCTCGTGCACGACCCCGAGGTGCTCGTCCTCGACGAGCCCACCGATGGTCTGGACCCTCACGCGCAGTGGCACGTGCTCGAGGCCGTCAGCCGCGTCGCGGCCGCGGGCCACGCGGTCGTCCTCGTGACCCACCACGTCTCCGACATCGTGCCCGAGATCGACCGGATCGTGATGCTCAGGGACGGTCACGTGATGCGCGACGGCCGCAAGTCCGACCTGCTCACCGGCCCCGCGATATCGGCGCTGTTCGAGATCCCCGCGACCATCGAGGAGCGCGGCGGCCGCTACCGCCTGTGGTGAGCGTGAGCCCTTTGTCAGATTCCTCTAATCTCGAGCCCCCCACCCTCCGATACACACAGCAGGACACCGCACTATGTGGTGTGCGGCTGCATCGGACCGGTGACAGGAAATGGCGACTGCGGGGCAGGTCAGGCACTATTGCGAGCGGTGTGGCACGGAGCTCCTCCTTGCCGACCCGGCTCCTTTGTGCGCGGGCTGCTGGCTTGCCGAAGGCGCGGTCATGGTCGTACCGATGGTCGATTCCATCAACGGCGTCAGCGTCCGGGGCGCCGCCGATGGCTCGGGCGTCCGCCACTACCGTCCGCGCCACGCTCCGATCCACAACCAGGCCCGGCCCAAAGCCGACCCCCGCAAGCGCGTCGCCATCGCGTCAGTCATGTGCCTGCTGTCGTTGACCGTCATGACGGCGTCGGCGCCCAGCACCTTCGCGGTCACCGCCCCGTCACGGCCGCTGCATGCGGGCCCTGCGCAGCTCAACGCGAGTGCCGACGCGTGCATCAGCCAGCTATGGACGCTCATCGCGGACAAGTCCGAAGGCCTTCCGAGCCCCGCCGTCGTCTGCCCGGGCTGCGGCAAGCCCTACATCTACACGCAGTTCCAGGGGGTCACGACGATCTCGTGCCCCGACCCCGCGCGTCACGGCGCCACGAGCATCTCGGTGCGCTCCGACACGAAGGTGCCGGTGGCGAGATGAGACGCCGCAACGACTCGGGCATGAGCGCCCTCGATCTGGTGACCGTCCTTCTGGTCGTCGGCGCGCTGGCCAGCATCACCGTTCCGGTCTTCCTCTCCTCTTCGCAGAGGGTCCAGTCGGCCGTGTGCGCGCAGAACCGCACCGCGATCATGGCCCGCGAGACGTCGTATCAGAAGCTCCAGGGTGTCTACCCGACCACGATGGCCCAGTTGCTCGACAAGACCTACTTCGCGGCGCTACCGAAGTGCCCGGGTCACGGCGTCTACGTCCTCAACTCCGTCAACACCGGCGGCAACGGCGACGTCTACTGCTCGGTCCACTATGCGGGCAAGGATGCCGGGACCTCCACGCAGCCGATGGCTCAGGCGTCCGGGCCGGTCGTCGCAGCTGCGGCACCGGCGGCCTCCGGGGGCGCACCCGGCCCATAGCGGGCGCGTGATCCACCCGACGCCCGGCCGCGACCGCGACCGCCGGCGATCATCACCGACCGACCCCGAATGCCCGCTGCACCTGCACAGCGGGCATTCTTCGCGCGATGCGGTGGAAGACTGTGCAGAGACGGACCACCACTCCACGAATGTTTAGGGTGATGGTTGGGGAAGAAGTGTGATGAACTTGCCCTGGATGGAGCAAGTTGTACGGTCTCGGCACACCCGTACGTCTGGCAGGAGGGCCCTATGAGAGAGCTTCTGTTCGTCGACATGTCGACACTCTCGATCGAGCGCAAGCCGCTCCCCGAGAAGTGGCACCGCTATGGCGGCCGCGCGCTCACCGACGCGATCGTGTACGACATGGTCCCGCCGATGGCGGATCCCCTGGGCCAGGAGAACGTGCTGGTCTTCGCACCGGGTCTGTTCGCCGGCACGACCGCCCCGAACGGCGGGCGCCTCTCCGTGGGCGCCAAGAGCCCTCTGACAGGCGGACTCAAGGAGTCGAACTCGGGCGGCCAGGCCGCCCACGGGCTCGGCAAGCTGAAGATCGCCGCGATCGTTGTCACAGGCAAGCCGGCCGACCCGGCGGCTCGCTACATGCTCACGATCGAGGCTGACGGCTCCGCGAAGCTCGATCGCGTCGATGCCTGGGCCGGCATGGAGAACTACGCCCTCGCCGACGCGATCAAGGCGCTGCGCCCCGCAGACGACCGCTACTCGACGATCACCAACGGCCCCGCCGGCGAGGCCGGACTCAAGGCCTCCGGCATCGCGATCTCCGACATGAAGGGCTACCCGAACCGGTTCGCCGGCCGCGGCGGCCTGGGCGCGGTCATGGGCTCCAAGGGCCTGAAGGCCATCGTCGTCTCCGACAAGGGCCTGCCGTACCTCGAGCACGCCGACAAGGAAGCGTTCAACGCGGCGATGAAGCGGTTCTCCACCGCGCTGACGACGCATCCGGTATCCGGCACCGGCCTTCCGACCTACGGCACCAATGTGCTGATGAACATCCTCAACGAGGCCGGCGGCCTGCCGACCCGCAACTTCTCGACGGGCTACTTCGAGGACGTCGAGGGCGTGTCAGGCGAGAAGCAGCGCGAGGTCACCCTCGAGCGTGGCGGCAGCGTCAAGCACGGCTGCCACACCGGCTGCGTCATCCAGTGCTCGCGCTACTGGAACGACAAGGACGGCAACTACAAGACCAAGGGCCCGGAGTACGAGACCGCGTGGGCGTTCGGCACGGACTGCGGCATCTCCGACATGGACGTCGTCGCGGAACTCGACCGCATCTGCGCCGAGTACGGCCTCGATACCATCGAGATGGGCAACACGCTCGCCGTGTACATGGACTCCGGCGCGATCGCGTTCGGTGACGGCCCGGCGGCCATCAAGGCCCTCAAGAGCATCTTCGAGGACGGCGCGCCGGGCAAGATCCTCGGCGACGGAGCCGAGGCGACGGGCATGAAGTTCGGCGTCGCGCACATCCCCGTGGTCAAGCATCAGGCGATGCCGGCCTACGAGCCGCGCGCGGTCCAGGGCATCGGCGTCACCTACGCGACCTCGACCCAGGGCGCCGACCACACCGCCGGCTACACCATCACGGCCAACATCCTTGGCGTCGGCGGCAGCGTCGACCCGCTTAAGACCGAGGGTCAGGCCGACCTGTCCAAGAACCTGCAGATCGCGACCGCGATGCTCGACGCGCTCGGGCTGTGCATCTTCGTGGCGTTCCCGGTGCTCGACATCCCGGACGCGTTCGTGGCCATCTTCGACATGGCTGCCGCGCACACCGGCGACGTGTGGGACACCGACGAGCTCATGAGGCTGGGACGCGAGACGCTCACCTTCGAGCGTCTGTTCAACGAAGGCGCCGGCTTCACCGCAGCGGACGACCGCCTGCCGGTGTGGATGAAGACCGAGCCGCTGGCTCCGCACAACACGGTCTTCGAGGTCACCGACGCCGATCTCGACGCCGTCTACGACTTCGTTCCGGAGACCGCCAAGGCGATGGGGCTGCGCTAATCCCGCCACAAGTCGTAGTCTTTGGGGGCGCCGTCGCGGTTGCGGCGGCGCCCCTTTCGCACCGGGAGAGGTCCACATGAACGTCGACATCGCGCTGTTCGCCTACCTGTCCGACCACCAGCCCGACGGCAAGGGCGGCAGGTACGCGCGGACGTTCGACCTGCCCGAGGGGACGCGGGTCGCCGACGTGATCGCCGACTGGAAGCTCCCCGACCAGCCACGGATCGTCTTCCTCAACAACCGGCACGCGCCCGAGGACACCGAGCTGCACGACGGCGACCGGCTGGCCATCTTCCCCCCGATCGCGGGAGGCTAGCGATGGGCCGCGGCACGATGAGCGAGCCGGAAATGAGGGCGCGCCTCGCGGAATCGAACGTGGCGATCGTCGGCTGCGGCGGACTGGGCAGCAACGTCGCCGCGATGCTGCTGCGCAGCGGGGTGCGGACGCTGACCTTGATCGACTTCGACGTGGTCGAGGAATCCAACCTCAACCGTCAGCTCTTCTTCCGGGACCAGATCGGCCGGCCGAAGACCGAGGCGCTCGCCGAGACACTGCTCCGCATCGACCCCGAGGCGCGCCTCACGCTACGCACGCGTCGCGTCACGGCCGACGACGTCGCCGATCTCGTGCGCGACGCGGATGTCATCGTCGAGGCGGTCGACCGCGCGGACACGAAGGCGATGCTCGTCAACACGCTCATGGAGGCGCTCCCCGAAACGCCGCTGGTGACCGCCTCGGGACTGGCCGGCTCCGGGTCCGCCAACGCCGTCGTCACGCAGCGCCCCTGCGACAACCTCTACCTCGTCGGCGATTTGGAGAGCGACGTGACCGCGGGACATCCTCTCTTCGCGTCACGCGTGATGGTCGCGGCGGCGCACGAGGCGCATACGGTGATCCGCCGGCTGCTGGGGTTCGACGAACCCTAGGTCGGCGGCCGCGACGGAATCCTCGATCTTCCTCTTGACCCTGACGTAACGTCAGGGTCTACGCTTCTCACCGGAGGTGATCGACATGGGTCTGACGGTAGGTGAGGTCGCGTCTCTCGCGCGGGTCAGCGTGCGCACGCTGCACCACTACGACGAGATCGGCCTGCTCCGCCCCTCGGAGCGCTCCGACAGCGGATACCGGCACTACAGCGACGCGGACCTCGCCGCGCTCCAGCAGATCCTGTTCTTCAAGGAACTGGGGTTCGGGCTCGGCGACATCACGCGGATCATGCACGACCCGGACTTCGACCGCCTCGAAGCGCTGCGCATGCAGCGAAGGATGCTCGATGACAAGTCGGCGCAGCTCGCACTGATGGCGGAAGCCGTCGATGCCGCGATCGGCGCCACGGAAGGAGGTGTCCGCATGGACGCCAACGACATGTTCGAGGCCTTCGGGGACTTCGACCCCAAGGAGTACGAGAAGGAAGCAGAGGAGCGCTGGGGCAACACCGACGCCTACAAGGAGTCGGCTCGCCGTACGAAGCGCTACACCAAGGAGGACTGGATCGAGGTCCACAAGGAGACCGAGGCGGTCAACGCCGGCCTGGCGGAGCTCATGGACGAGGGCGCTGCCGCGGACGATCCGCGCGCCATGGACCTCGCCGAGCAGCACCGCGCCAATATCGACAAGCGGTTCTACCCGGTCTCTCAGGAGATGCACGTGGGGCTCGCCGAGATGTACATCGCCGACCCCCGGTTCGCGGCCAACTACGAGAAGGTGCACGAGGGCCTCGCGCAGTACATGCACGATGCGATCCTGGCGAACGCGAGGCGGGCGAAGTAGCCACGCCTCTCTTCTATGACCCGAAGGCCCGGCCCGCTGAAGCGCAGGTCGGACCTTCGTATGCGCGCTGTGGCCACGGGGCGGGCCCTACCCGGCGGTCGCTCCTACCTGATCGCCGTCAGCATGACCGCGGCGAGCGCGAGCACGACGCCGGCGCGCTGGACGGGTCGCAGCCGCTCGCCGAGGACCGATCGCGCAAGCAGGATCGTGACCACGGGGTAGAGCGAACCCAACACCGACGCGACCGCGAGCGGCCCGATGCGGATCGCGGCCAGCATTGTGATATTGGCCGCCGCATCCAGCGCACCCGCGCTGAACGCGGATGCGCGCGCGTCGGGCGCCAGTGAGACGCGGCCGCGGCGCGCGAAGGTGATCGCCATCAGCATCGCGACGGAGACCACGCGCGCGGCCAGCAATGGCACGAGCCCGCTCGACTTGCCCGCAAGCGAGAAGAAGATGAACGAGCCGCTGAACCCGACGCCGGCGAGCACGGCAAGGGTGATCGCCCGCGGCGGCATCTCGGCGCGCTCTTCCGCGTTCCCCGACGCGCTCACGATGACGATCGCCACCAGCGCAATGCCGAGACCGACAAGGCTCAGCGGGCGGAGCTCGGTGCCGCGCAGCAGGTCGTACACCGCGGGAAGTGACCCGGACAGCGCCGCGGTCAACGGGGCGACGACGCCCATGCGGCCGACCGCGAGTGCGCCGTACAGCGATGCGACGCCGATGCCGCCCGAGATACCGGCGGCAGCGCCCCACCACAGGTCCGCGCCGGAGAACGGGGCCGGGAACGCGACCACGGCGACGGCGACGATGGCGAGGGCGAGCAGATGCGCGTTGGCGGTGACGGCGAACGCGGAGTCGCGACGGCTCGCCAGGCCTCCGAGGAAGTCCGAGCAGCCGAAGAGCACCGACGTCGCGGTCGAGAGCAGGATGGTCAGCATGGTGTCAGCGTACCAGCCACCCGCGGACTACGAACGGCGCGACTTCTTGCGCTCGTTCTCGGTCAGCAGGCGCTTGCGCAGGCGGATCGACTTCGGCGTGATCTCCACGAGCTCGTCGTCCTCGATGTACTCCAGCGCCTCTTCGAGGGTGAAGGTGATCGGCGGCGCGAGCATGATGGCCTTGTCGGCGGAGGCGGCGCGCATGTTGGTGAGCTGCTTCGCCTTCGAGACGTTGACCACCAGGTCGTTGTCCTTGGAGTTCTCGCCGACGATCATGCCCTCGTAGCACATGACCGTGGGGCCGATGAACATCTTGCCGCGGGTCTGGAGCGCGTCGAGAGCGAAGGCGACCGACTTCTCGGTGTACATCGCGATCATCGAGCCGTTGACGCGCCCGCCGACCTCGCCCTGGTAGGGGCCATACTCGGCGAAGTGGTGGAACAGCACGGCCTCGCCGCGCGTGCCGTTGAGGATGCGCGTGCGCAGGCCCATCACGCCGCGCGATGCGATCTTGAACTCGAGGTGCACGTGCTGGTCGCGCTGCACCATGTCGGTCATCTCGCCGCCGCGGCTACCGAAGATCTCGATGACCTTGCCGGCGTACTCGGACGGAACGTCGACCACGGCGAGCTCGATCGGCTCGAGGGTCTTGCCGCCTTCCTTCTTGAGGATGACCTGCGGGCGCCCGACCTGGAACTCGTAGCCCTCGCGACGCATGGTCTCCATGAGGACGGAGAGGTGCAGGACGCCGCGGCCGGCGACCTCCATGCCGGTCTTGTCCTCGGTCTCAGAGATGTTCATCGAGATGTTCGACTCGGCCTCGCGCTCGAGGCGCGCCTTGATCTGGCGACCTCCGACGATGGTGCCCTCCTGGCCCACGAGCGGGCTCGTGGACGGCTGGAAGACGACCGACATCGTCGGCTCCTCGACGTGGATCGGGTCGAGGCGGATCGGGTCGATCCGTGAGGTGAACATGTCGCCGATGTCGGAATCCTCGATGCCGACGACCGCGCAGATGTCGCCCGCGTGAACGCTCTCGGCCTGCTGGCGTCCCATGCCCTCGAAGGTGAAGAGGTCCTTCACCGTGGCCTGGTAGCGGCTGCCGTCGTTCTTGATGACGAGGATGCGTTCGCCGTTGTGGATCGTGCCGGAGTAGATGCGGCCGATACCGATACGCCCGACGAAGCTCGAGTAGTCGATCGTGCACACCTGCATGGCGACCGGACCGTCGATGTCGACGTCGGGCACCGGGACCTTCGCGACGATGGTCTCGAGCAGCGGGATCATGTCCATGTTGCCGTCGTCGAACTCGTAGCGCGCGTAGCCGCCCACGGCGCTGGTGTAGACGATCGGGAAGTCGAGCTGCTCGTCGTTGGCGCCGAGATCGACCATGAGGTCGAAGACCTGGTCGATCACCTCATGCGGGCGGGCGCCGTCACGGTCGATCTTGTTGATGACCACGACCGGCTTGAGGCCGTGCTC
>Ga0209430_1002419_pt1 | contig 12008 bp, 8 predicted proteins | sample BarGraIncub1133A_FD_184504 | JGI IMG/M metagenome (GOLD analysis project Ga0209430, IMG submission 184504) | Arctic peat soil microbial communities from Barrow, Alaska - Barrow Graham LP Incubations 11-33A (SPAdes) (version 2) | ecosystem: Environmental > Terrestrial > Soil > Wetlands > Peat... | reverse complement strand
CCTGCCGCGTGGGACTCCCTGCTCGAGAAGTTCGGCGACACCACGATCGCCTACCTCAATGCTCAGATCGACGCCGGTGCCCAGGTCCTCCAGCTGTTCGACAGCTGGGTCGGTTACGTTGCGCCGCGCGACTACGAGAGAAGCGTCCTGCCGCATACCAAGCGCGTGATCGACGCCGTCACGGCCCACGGCAACAAGGTCGTCGAGGGCGGCGTTCCGCTGATCCACTTCGCCAACGGTGCGACCTCGATGCTCGGTCTGGTCCAGCAGGCGGGCGGCGACGTTCTGGGCGTCGATTGGCGTCTCGACATGGGGCACGCGGTCGAACAGATCGACCCGCGCTTCGCTATCCAGGGCAACATCGATCCCGTGGCGCTCTTCGCGCCCGATGACGAATTGGAGCGCATGGTCGTCGACATCCTGGAGAAGTTCGGTACGCGACCCGGCCACATCTTCAACCTCGGCCACGGCATCCATAAGACGAGCGACCCGGAGAAGGCGCGCACGATGCTCCGCTTCGTCCACGAGCACTCCCGGCGTATCCGGTCGGGGAGCTGAGGCGGGGATGACGCGCACAGGTGTACTGCTCACTGCGTTCGGGGGTCCCGATTGCCTCGATGCTGTCGCACCCTTCATGTGCTCGATCATGGGGACCGAGCCGTCCGACGCTGCGCTCACCGAGGCGCGGCGCAAGTACCTGACCATAGGCGGTTTCTCTCCGCTGCCCGGCATGGCTGAGCGCATGGCCGCCCAGCTCGAGCGCGCGCTGAACGGTATGGAGTTCGCCGAGATCGCTGACGGCGATGGTGACGGCAGCGGGCTTGGCATGTGGGGCGGGGCCACGGCTTCCGCTCGCACGAAAGAGGCCGTCCGGATGCCGGTCGTCGTGGGGATGCTGCACTCCGAGCCCTCCGTCGAGTCGGCGGTCGCGAAGCTGGTGGAAGCCGGCGTGCGGCAGATCGTGCACCTCTCGCTCTCTCCGTTCGACGCCGAGGTGACCACCGGCGCATACACCCGTGCCATCGATGCCGCGCTGGCTCCCCATTCCGGGATCCGCGTGACCGAGGCGGCTTCGTATCACTGCGGCGACGAGTATGTCGGTCTGTACGCGGACAACCTGAACGAGGCGTTGCACGACGCCGACATCCTCGCAAACAAGGGGCTCGTCGTGTTCACCGCACACAGCCTGCCGAAGGCCGACGTGGAGGCAGACGGCTCCTACGTCGACCAGCTGCGCGAGACGGCGGCTGCGGTGGCGGCGGGTGTGGGGCTGGGCGATCCGAGCGGTTTCACGGCGCTGGACGGCATCGACGCCTTCGGGGGCCCGGGGACCACGGCGCCGTGGCTGCTGGCGTTCCAGAGCAAGGGGCGTCGCGGCGGAGAGTGGATCGGCCCCGATCTCGATGACGTCGTCGACGCGGCCATCGCCGCAGGCATCCAGGTGATCATCGTGTGCCCCATCGGGTTCGCGCTCGACCACCTGGAGACGCTGTACGACCTTGACGTCTGCGTCGCGGATCGCGTTCTTCTCGCTGAGCGGGAGTTCGTCCGTGTCGCTGCTCCGAACGCGGATCCGAAGATGATCGAGGCCCTTGCGGGAGCGGTGCGCAAGGTCATCTGACCCTGCTTACGGCTGCATTCCGAATCCCGGTTCCGCCTAGCGGACCCAGCAGATCCAATGAAGGAGCATGCATCCGTTGAAACACGTCGTCGTGATCGGCGGAGGGGTGGCCGGGCTCGGTGCGGCCTACAAGATCCGCCGGGCGGCCGATGCCGGGGTCGAGGTGACCTTCACGCTCGTCGAGAAGGACCCGCGCCTCGGGGGCAAGCTTGCGACCGAGATCGTGGAGGAGCCCGGTGTCGGGCGCTACGTGGTCGACGGCGGCTCGGACTCGTTCCTGACGGACAAGACGCCTGTGCATCGCGTGGCGCGCCTCCTCGGGATCTTCGACGAGGAGACGGGGACGCTCGAGGAGAACAAGAAGACGTTCATCGTGAAGGATGGGCGTCTCGTCGAGATGCCCGATGGCATCATGATGTTCGCACCGACGAAGATCATGCCGATGGCCACCACCACGCTCTACTCGTGGCCGGCGAAGTTCCGCATGGCCCTGGATCTGGTGATCCCGCGCAAGCGTGTCGCTCCCGGTGTCCGGAACGACGAGAGTCTTGAGAGCTTCGTCGTGCGCCGCATGGGCCGCGAGTGCCTCATCCGGCTCGCCGAGCCGCTCGTGGGTGGCGTCAACGGCTCCGACCCCGCGGAGATGTCACTCGCTGCGACCTACCCCAACCTGCTCGAGATGGAGCAGCAGCACGGCTCACTCGTGCGCGGCTTCCTCGCTCAGCGCAAGAAGGTCGAGGAGATGCGCCGCAAGCATCCGGCCAAGCCGGGCGAGAAGCGTCGCACATTCTTCAGCTCCTTCGTACCGGGGCTGCAGTACCTGACCGATCGCATGGCCGATGCCGCCGGACGGGACAACATCCGGACGGGCGTCGCCGCCACCTCGCTGACGCGCAGGGGCGAGGGCTGGTCGGTGGTACTCGATACCGGTGAGACGCTGGAGTGTGACGCGGTCGTCGTAGCATGCGAGGTCTGGGCGGCAGAGGCCCTGCTGCGTGGCGTCGATGTCGCCGTCGCCGACCTGTTGGCGCAGATACCGAGCTCCTCGTCGGCGACCATCCTGATGGCTTTCGACGAGGCCGACTGCCCGTTCGACAAGCGCTGGCACGGTATCCTGTCGCCCGCCGTCGAGCATCGGACGGTCACGGGCGTCTCGCTCATGTCGTCGAAGTGGCCGGGTCGTGCTCCTGCGGGTCGCGTGCTTCTGCGCGCCTTCGTCGGCGGCGCGCGCGATCCGGAGATCGTGAAGCGCTCCGACGATGGACTCACCGAGATCGCGGTCTCCGAACTCACGGAACTGCTGGGCATACGGCCCGGCGCGCGGCCGATCTTCTCGCGCGTGTTCCGCTGGGAGCGGGGCATGCCGCAGTACACCATGGGGCACCTCGACCGTGTCGAGGAGATCGAGGCGCGTACCGGGAGCATTCCCGGCCTCGCGCTGGCCGGTGGTGGATACCGCGGTGTCGGCGTCCCCAACTGCCTCGAGAGCGGCGAGAAGGCCGTGAGCAAGATCCTGTCCGAGTGGGGCGTCGAGCTGTCAGAGGATGCCGCGCCGCAGGCAAGGGCCCACTAGGTTCGGTCAAGCCGCAATCCCGTCACCATCCGGACGAAAGAGAGCACGCGTGAAGAGAGTCATCATAATCGGCGGAGGCGTCGCAGGGCTGGCAGCCGCGATGAAGGTCAAGCGCGCGGCGGAGGCCGGAGAAGACGTCGGGTTCGTCTTGCTCGAGCGCGATCCGCGACTCGGAGGGAAGGTCGCCGGTGAGATCGTCACGGGCGAGCACGGCACCTTCGTGGTGGACGGCGGGCCCGACTCGTTCCTGACCGCGAAGCCGGCGATCCACCGTATCGCCGAACTCGTCGGGGTCGATGATCACAAGATGCCGACCGACGATTCCCGGAAGAAGACCCTCATCCTCAAGAACGGGCGACTCTATCCCATGCCCGACGGGGTGATGCAGTTCGCGCCGACGAAGTTCCTGCCGTTCGCGACGACGGGACTCTTCTCGTGGCCGGGCAAGCTGCGGGCGGGGATGGACCTGTTCGTCCCGAAGAAGAAGCTCGCTCCCGGGGAGTTCAACGACGAGACCCTGGAGCACTTCATCGTTCGGAGGATGGGCCGGGAGATCCTCGACCGGCTCGCCGAGCCGCTGGTCGGTGGCGTCCACGGTTCCGCGCCGGGCGACATGTCACTCGCCGCCACCTTCCCGAACCTGCTCGAGATGGAGCAGAAGTACGGATGCATGATCAAGGGCTTCCTGGCGCAGCGCCGCATGGTCGAAGAGATGAAGCGTACGCACCCGCCCGATCCGAAGAATCCGCGGACGTTCTTCACCGCCTTCACCGGTGGGATGCATGAGTTGACGAACGCGATGGCAAAGGTCGCCGGCGCCGACTCGTTGCGGACCGGCGCCGACGTGACGCACGTCGCGCGCGGGGCGGATGGAGCGTGGACGGTCTCGCTCTCCGACGGCTCCGAGGTCGCCGGTGACGCCGTGATCGTCGCGACGGAGTCGTGGGCGGCGGAACCGTTGATGCGGCCGCTGGATGCGAAGATCGCCGATGCGCTTTCAGCGATCCCCGCCAGCTCCTCGGCGACGGTCTCCTTCGCCTTCGACGAGCAGGGCCTCGGTGTCGACACGAACGCGTTCGGTGTCCTGTGCCCGGCCATCGAGCACAGCCGCCTCCTGGCGCTGACCTTCTCGTCCACGAAGTGGCCGGGGCGTGCGCCTTCGGGCAAGGTGCTCCTTCGCGCGTTCGTCGGTGGCCCCCAGAACCAGAAGATCATGGCGGCGAGCGATGAAGAGCTCACCGCTATGGCGCTCACCGAGGTGCGCTCGATCCTCGGTATATCGCCCGAGATCGAGCCTCTGTTCAGCCGGTTCTACCGCTGGACGCTCGGGATGCCGCAGTACAGCATGGGGCACCTCGATCGCGTTTCCCTCATCGAGGAGCGCTGCATGGCGACGCCCGGACTGGCTCTCGCCGGGGGCAGTTACCGTGGCGTCGGTCTCCCGAACTGCGTGGTGAGTGGTGAGATGGCGGTGAGCAAGGTGCTCGGTGACCTGGGGATCCCGGTGGCCGAGGACAGCGCTGCGGTCCGATCGCCGGGCGGGCCGGCGCTGCGCTGACGCAACGGTGGTGATGGCGTCACTGTCGGGCATACTGGTGTCGGGCGACCGGGGATCCGCCGCTCACGTCGATCGAAAGGTCAGGCGATGACCGAGCGTGGTTTCGCGGCACCGGATCTCGAACCGGCCGACGTACTCCGGCTCAGCGAGCGCGCCCGCGTCTTGCGGGGCGCCATCCTGACCATGACGTCCCTGGCCGAATCGGGCCACCCGGGCGGGTCCATGTCCTCCCTGGAGATCTACCAGGTGCTCTACGGCCACGCGCGCCTGTCGCCGGGCGATCCCGCGACCCCCGGTCGTGACAGGGTCTTCGTCAGCCATGGCCACACATCTCCGGGTGTCTACTGCGCGCTCGCCGACAACGGGTTCTTCGATCTCGAAGACGCGGTCGCCCACTTCCGGCAGGCCGGCTCGGTGTTCGAGGGGCACGTCGAGCGTTCGGTCCCCGGGGTGGAGTGGTCGAGCGGGAACCTCGGGCAGGGCCTGTCCGCCGGCGTGGGGTCCGCTATAGCGGCACGGCTCACGGGCGGCGGATGGCATACGTTCGTGGCCATGTCCGACGGCGAGCAGATGAAGGGGCAGGTCGGTGAGGCGCGCAGGCTCGCCGCCAAGTACCGGCTGGCCGACCTGACGGTGGTCGTCGATCTCAACCGTGTCCAGATATCCGGTCACACAGACGAGATCATGCCCGTCTCGATCGCCGCCGAGTTCGAAGCCGACGGTTGGATGGTCACGCATGTCGACGGCCACGATACCGCTGCCATCTACGCGGCGATCGCCGCAGGGTGTGCGGACCATGACCGGCCGTGCGCCGTTCTTGCGCACACGGTGATCGGGCGCGGTGTCTCCTTCATGGAGGACGAGCCCGAGTTCCACGGCCGCGGGCTGAAGGTCGACGAGTATGCGCGGGCGATGGCGGAACTGGAGCTGGACGTCGGCTGGCTCGAGCGTGCCCGTGCACTGCGCGCGGGACCGTGCTCGACCGCGCCCGCGCGCCTGCAGCCGGGCGTGCCGGCGCTGTCGCCGGGTGGACCACGCACGTATACGCGCGAGAAGGCGGCCGACAACCGGTCCGCGTGGGGCCACGCTCTTGTCGATCTGGCCGCCGCCGACCCCGCGCTGCCCATCGCCGTCTTCGACTGCGATCTCGCCGTCTCGGTCAAGACGGATGCATTCAGGGATGCCCGTCCCGACGCCTTCATCGAATGCGGAGTAGGGGAGCATTCGACGGCCACCGTGGCCGGTGCGGCTTCCGTGAACGGCGTCCTGTCGTTCTGGGCCGACTTCGGCGTCTTCGGTTGTGACGAGGTCTACAACCAGCAGCGCCTCAACGACATCAACGGCGCGCACCTCAAGCTGGTGCTCACCCACTGCGGCCTGGATGTGGGGGAGGACGGGAAGACGCATCAGTGCCTCGACTACGTCGCCGCGTTCCGCGCCATGTTCGGTTGGAAGGTGATCGTGCCGGCCGATCCGAACCAGACCGACCGCGCGGTGCGCGCCGCCGCGGGCATGTCCGGTTGCGTGGCGCTCGCCATGGGGCGCAGCAAACTGCCCGTGGTCCTCGATCGGTGTGGACTGCCCGCCTTCGCGGGCGATTACGTCTTCCGCTACGGAGCCATCGACGTGCTGCGGGAGGGGGCGGATGCCTCCCTCCTGGTGATGGGTACGCTGACCGGCGCTGCCGTGGATGCCGCCGACGCACTGCGGTCCGAGGGGCTGAACGTGTCCGTGGCGGTGGTGTCATCGCCGCTGGACCTTGATGACGCGGTGATGGAACGGCTCGTTGCGACGCCGCTCCTGATGACCGTGGAGGACCACGCACTGCGGACCGGGCTGGCGGCGTCGGTGGCCGAGTGGCTTGTGCTGCGCGGCAGCTCCACTAAGCTCATACGCCTCGGTGTCGACGGGTACCAGTCCTCGGGCGTCGCTGCCGAGCTGTTCGCGCGTCAGGGGCTGGACGCCGCGGGCATCGCCCGCTCGGTCCGGGACTCCTTGCGGCCTTAGGCCCTCAGATGGCGCCTGCGGGCCTGGGCGTCGCGCTGAAGGTCCTGATCGCCTCGAGGATGCCCGCCTCTTCGGAGAGTCCCTCACTCAGCGTGGGGACGATCCCATGCTCCGCCAGGATGGTCAACGCGGCCTCGACCGCGTAGGGGACCGCCGCTTCGACCGCCGGAGCCAGTCCGATCGCGACGTGGCTCATGTCCTCGATCTGGATACCGATGCAGTCGGCTGCCGGCTGGTTGCCCATGAGCATTGCGGCTTCCAGTACATCGACCAGCCGCACGTCGTGCATCGAGTGCTTGACCTGGTTGGGGGCGAGGTCCTCGGGTGACAGGCGGACCACCGTGCCGGGGGCCTCACCGGTCCCGTCGACTGCGTCGATCACCAGCAGGTAGTCGCACTCCTGGAACAGGTTGAGGATGCCCATCCCCATCGTCCCGGCGTCGATGAGCGTCACGTTGTCGGGAAAGCAGAGTGTCCCCATCATGACTTCCATGACGCGCACGCCGACGCCCTCGTCCATCATCAGAGGGTTGCCGATACCCATCACGGTGATTCGTTCGACGTTCAAGTGGCCTCCCGGCGCAGGTGATTGCGGTGAGCACGATTCTAGCGCACGGAAGGCGGTGGCCACCCGTGTTCGCATCCCGCGCGACGGTCGGTCCTTCGGAGGGCGTCAGCTCGCCAGCCCGGGTACCGCCTCAAGGGCGACGCCGTCGAGCAGCAGGGCGCGCTCGTCGGCCGGCAAGGCGGCGCGCGCTTCGTCACGCAGGCGATTCGACCCGGTCAACATCTCCCGCATCATGACGATGAGAAGGTAGCGGCCGGCCTGCGTCAGTGTGAAGCAGCGGGAGTCATCGGCCTCGAAAGCGCCGACGGAGCGCATGAACGAGACCTCGGCCCACAGCGCGCGCTCGACCGGTGTACCGAAATCTGCCTCGAACCTGGCCTTATCGAGACTCAGGCCGAAAAGGTCGGTGACGAAGCGGTAGCGCATCATATCGTGTCGTGTGTACTGCGATCCGGCGCTGGTGACCGCCAGCCGGCCATCGGCGATCCTCGTGGTGTAGTCGGCCAGAGAGAACGTGTTGGTGAACAGCCGGCCACCGAGGAACGACTGCGCACCTGATCCAATGCCGAGGTACTCGTCGTAATCGACGATGTACTCGTCGATCATCCCGCCCTTCTCCTTCGAGAACGTCCAGGCGCTCGCAGGCTCGAACGCTCCGGTCAGCTCCTCGTCGATGATGCGATACAGGGAGTACTCCCGCGACCGGTCCAGATGGCCGATCTGGCGGGAGAGCGACCGGGCGGTCTTCGGCGAGGCCATCAACGGATAGAAGGTCGTCTGGTTGCAGCCCGTCTCGATGAGCATGCGCGCGTCCTTGCGCAGCATCTCTTCCGTCTGGGACGGGAAGTTGAAGATCATGTCGATGTTCAGCGAGTGGAAGAGGCCCTCCGCGCGCGCGATGGACTCGAACAGCTCCGCCCCACTGCCGTACTTGTCGTAACGGTCCATCTGGCGCAGCAGTGTGTCGTCGAAGCTCTGGACGCCGACGGACATGCGTCCCACGCGCCCCTCGAGGCGCTCTGCGAGTTCCGGCCCGAGCTGATTGGGACTCGTCTCAGCGGAGACCTCGGTGATCCCGAAGAGCTCGTGTGCGAGGTCGATCGTCTGGCAGAGCTCGTCGATAAGGATGGTCGGCGTGCCGCCTCCGACGTAGAGCGCACCGAAGTTGTAACCGAGTCCGGCGGCGATCCGCATCTCCTCGCGCAGGTTCGCGAAGTAGTCGGTCGCGATCCTCTCGTTGAAGAGGAACCGGTTGAACGAGCAGTACGTGCACAGGCGCTCACAGAACGGCACGTGCGCGTAGAGGAGGTATGTCTTCCCGGGGAGGGGAGCGGGCAGTGCGGCGTTGTCGACCGGGCCGTGGGCGGTATACCTGCGGCTCAGCGGGCGCATGACGGCAGTGAGTGCTCGTTCGGCGAACATGGTCCCCCTCGGATGCGTACGAATGACAGCGTGCAAAGCGGCGCAATGACGCTCGCGTGCCGGCGCGTAAGTCAGTGTCGTAGTGGTTGTGTTCGACATAGACCACCGAAATCCTGTCTGGATCGGCGAATGGAAGGGCCCGGGAGCTGTTTGCTCCCGGGCCCTTCTCCACCGAGGACCGCAATGACGACGCGGACCCCGAGCGGGTGTTGCTAGTGCTCCGGCGTCTCTTTCCACAGGAAGATGAGACTCCACAGCGGCTTGAAACCGTCGACGGCCGCGAGGTACGCGTGGACCATCGTGAACAGGATGACGACCCACATACCGAAGTAGTGAGCGATCCTGATCCCCATCTCGCCGCCGAAGAAGCTGACGCCTGCGGCGAAGAACGGCCAGATCGCCCAGGTGTGCGCCGGCGTGAAGATCGCGAAGCCGGTGTACGCCATGAAGAAGGTGATCGGGATGGTCGCCAGGTACGCCATCTTCTGCAAAGCGCCGTACTTGCCGGAGATGACATGCGTGTTCCTGAAGAAGGTGTAGTACTTCACCGTCTCGAAGAACTGATGCTTGTTCAACTCCTGGGGCAGCCAGTTCTTGATGTCGACGTCGACCTCACGCGTGCCCAGCTCGTTCGCCGTCTTGACCCAGAAGGCCAGGATCATGCGAGACGTCAGGTTGATGATGAGGACGAACATCAGCACGAAGTGGACCGCCCGGGCTCCACTCATGAAGCCGGCGAAGAACGGGTAGTGGATGTAGAAGCCCGTGAAGGCGAGTCCGATCATGCACACGAGGTTGATCCAGTGGGTGACCACGAAGATCAACGGGTGCGCTTCCCGGTAGTGTCCCTTATGAGACATACCCATCACCTGCCAGAGGGCTTGGACATCACGAATGACTGCTTGCCGGTCTTGGGTTCAATCACGTGAACCCCGCAACCCAGTCAAGGATCGAAGCTGTGCACGATGCGCAGTGCTTCGAGCGGCTTGGTGGCATCGGCGATCGGCGTACCGACGAGCGCCTCTTCCAGCGGGCCACGTACACCGTTCTTGTCGCGCGGAGACATGTTCCACGTGGACGGAGTCACGACCTGGTAGCTGGAGATCTTGCCACCCTTGACGCCGACCCAGTGGCCCAGCGCGCCGCGAGGCGCCTCCCAGAGGCCCGCTCCTTCGCCCTCACCGGTCTGATCGGTGAAGTACTTGGAGTCGCCACTCTTGATGGCCTCGATGAGCTCGCCGATCCACTTGCCCATCTCGTCGGCGACGAACATCGTCTCGAGGTTGCGGGCACCGACGCGGCCGAGCAGGGACAGCAGTACCTCAGGCTTGCCCGGAACGCCCAGAGCGGCGAGAGTCGAGTCGATGAGCGACACGACACCCGGGACGCCTGCGACGTACGAGACGAGCATGCGGGACAGGGGACCGACTTCCATGGGCTTGTCGTCCAGGCGCGGGGCCTTGACCCAGGAGTACTTGGCGTCGGTGCTGTACGCATCGAACTTCGCCTTGGTCTCGCCGACGGACGGGTTGAGGCCGTCGCCGGAGTCGTACCAGGCGTGGTCGATGTACTCCTTGATGGCTTCCGGCTTCGGGTCGGACAACGTGAGCCCGCCGACGAGAGCGCCGCGCGGCATCACGCGCTTCTTGGGGTCGAAGTCCGCGGTGTCGTAGACACCCCAGGCCAGGTAGTTCCCGACACCCTTGCCGTACGTGGTCGCGTCGAGGTACTGCTTGGCGATGGCAATGGTGTCCGGGATCATCGCGTTCGCGATCCAGTTGCGGACCTTCTGCCACCTGAAGTACAGGTCGTCAAGCTTCTCCTCGGTCGGGATCCAGACGGTTCCACCGGGGAGCGACGTCATGAAGTGCGGGAACTTCCCGCCCATGATGGCGATCATCGCGGCGGCCTCTGCCTGCATCTCGAGGGCCTCGAGGTAGTGCGCAACGGCGATAAGGTTGAGCTCCGGCGGCAACTTCATCGCCGGGTGTCCCCAGTAGCCGTTGGTGAAGATCGAGAGCTGTCCGCCCTCGACGAAACCCTTGAGGCGCTTCTGGATGGCGCCGAAGTCCGCTGTCGACGTGCCTGCTGCAGCAGCAAGCGCGTACGTGTCCGCGATATTGGCGGACAGAGCGGAGACCACGTCGACGTAGTCGAGAGCGGTCAGGGTGTAGAACCACAGGATGTGGCTGTGCAGGGCCTCAGCGCCCTCGATGAGGTTACGGATGATGCGCGCGTTGTTCGGGATCTTGATCCCCATCGCGGCTTCAGAGCCCATCGTCGAGGCATGGCCGTGCGAGATCGGGCAGACGCCGCAGATACGCTGCGATACATAGAAGGCGTCCGCGGGGGCACGGCCCAAGAGCACCGTCTCCATTCCGCGGTACAGCCCGCCGGAGACCCAAGCATCCTTGACCACGCCGTTGTCGACTTCGACCTCGACGCGCAGGTGACCCTCAATACGGGTGACCGGATCGATTTCTACTCGTGCCACTACTTGTCGCCTCCCTTCTGCTTCAGATCAGAGACCTTCTCGGTCTCGGTGGGGACGCCCTTGATGCGACCCTTGGCAGCAGAGCCGAGGCCGTGGGCCACGAGGCCGACAGCAGCGACGCCACCGACGACCGCTCCGATCGTTGCCGGCTGAACGCCGCCGACACCGGGGAGACGAACGTCAGCCAGTCGGCTCAGGAACGGAGCGCTGGCGTCGAACCAGTTACCGGATCCGCCCTTGGCGGGATCAGCGGTGCCACAACCGATGCAAGGCGATCCGCCTTCGACGCACCAGGAGGTGCGGCGATTCCAGCGAACGAGCGGGCAGTTCGTCTTGGTCTGCGGACCCTTGCAGCCCATCTGGTACAGGCACCAACCGGCCGCTTCCTGCGCAGCGTGATCGGCACTGCCGAAGACGACGAACTCGCCGTTCTCGAAGTGGCCGCGACGGGGGCAGTTGTCGTGGATGGTGGAGCCGAAGATGAGCTTCGGGCGACCCTCGGAGTCGAGCTTCTTGAGGATCGATCCGTCAGCCAACTCGCCCATCAGCAGGACGTCGACGAGCATGGCGACGACCCACTCAGGGTTGACCGGACAGGTCGGCAGGTTGATGACGGGAACATTGATGCCGCTGTCCTTGAGGAACTTCGAGACGCCGGTGGCGTTCGCGATGTTCGGAGCGCCAGCGACCCAACCACCATCGACCGCGCACGAACCCACGGCGATGACTGCGGCAGCCTTTGCGGCGACCTCCTTGAGCTCATCG